>JAEAME010001610.1_pt1 | contig 15110 bp, 14 predicted proteins | sample 8958731 | NCBI WGS metagenome assembly JAEAME01 (sample SAMN16933194, study PRJNA681113) | bioreactor sludge metagenome | isolation source: anerobic bioreactor sludge (Control) | place: India:Bengaluru | collected 2018-10-24 | reverse complement strand
CCAGATTTTATCTGTAAAGCTAAAGAACTTGGCTTTAGTCATGTGGAAGTAAACACTAACGGTCTAAGAATCTCTCAAAGTGTTGAATACACAAAAAGCCTCAAGGACGCCGGATTAAGCACAGTCTACTTACAATTTGACGGCTTAACTTCTGATGTTTACAAATTTATACGCGGCGTTGACCTGCTTAACATAAAAATGAAAGCAATAGAAAATATGCGACAAGCAGGAATCAAAAGTATTGTTCTAGTTGTTACACTTGTTAAAGGCGTAAACGATGGACAACTTGGAGATATAATCAATTTTGCAGTTAAAAACTTCGATATCATCCGATGTGTAAACGTTCAACCCGTAAGTTTGTGCGGGCGGTTACCTCAAAAAGATAGAGAAAAAATGCGCATCACAATACCTGACTTCATGAAAAAAGTGGAAGAACAAACAAACGGAACAATAAAAGTCTCAGACTTCTACCCAGTACCCACAGTTGCACCAGTCCCAAAAGCTGTAGGTGCATTAAAAGACAGAAGATATATCGAATTCACTGCTCACCCACACTGTGGTATGGCAACTTATCTATTAGTTGAAGACGGCAAAATCACCCCAATCACAAAACTAGCTAACGTTGACAAATTCGTCGGAGTAATGAAAAAAGTCAATGAACTTGCATCAAAAGGCAATAAGAATCAAGCCAAACTACGTTTAGTAGGCGCTGTTCGATATGTTAAATTTGGTTTCCTTCGGAAATACGTTCTCAGTGTGATAACTAAGGGCGATTACAAGTCTCTAGGCGATTTGCAGCGAAAATCACTGTTACTTTCTGCTATGCACTTCATGGATCCATACAATTTCGACCTTGAACGTGTACAACGTTGCCTAATTCACTATGCTGTTCCAGATGGAAGAATTATACCATTCTGCACAATGAACTCAATACACCGAACCGAAGTAGAAAAGAAACTTGGCGTTCCAATCAAAGAATGGAAAGCGCAGCATAAGGTTGAAATAACTCAGCCATTCTAGAATTGGAGAATTAATCAAGTTAATAGGTGAAAAAATAAAATGGGTGGAAAAAAGAAGCTTGGCATTAAACAGATGGAAAAGCAGCAGGTAAAGACTGACGAAGACAAAGCTGCGAAAGATGCAAAAAAGAAAGAAAAAGCAGGGCCTCCTCGCGAAAAGAAACAGCTAGCTATTGTTGCTCCAGATATTAAAGACCAAAAAATAGTCACTGAAGTCAAAAAGATGGGTGTACTAACTCCATATGCAATAGCAACACGCTTTGGAATAAGAATTAGCGCAGCCAAAGACTTCCTTGAGCAACTAGAAGCCAACGGTGCAATTCAGCTTGTCTCAGGTAGTCATAACATAAAAATCTACAAAGCAGCAGCCTAAAACTGCACGCTTTCAATTCTTTCTAGAATTCGCCATTGGGGGTTTATCGTTTTGAGTTTTCCAGAAAAAATTTATACAATAAACGAAGTAAAAATCGCTCAAGATCTAATCAGCAAAGGTCACAAACATAAGCTAGTCATAAAAGGTAGTGATGAATTCAAAATTAAAGTAAATCAAGCAATAGAACACATCAAAACAGCCGATTGCTATGACTTCTTAATAACATACATCAAGAAGATCTCCGAGATCGATGGCCTAACACAACTGCGGGAAACTGAAGTCTCAATTTGGGCAAATAAATTTGCAGTAGAAAACACAGTAGATGCTGCAAGCCTACTCATACAAAAAGCATATTCAATGAAAGAATATCTGGAAGGTCAACTTTACTACGGCGGTAACGCTGAAAAACGGTCAGTCAATAAAAGAATAGAATTCCTAAAAACTCTAAAAGATAAAACCAGTGACGTTGCTATAAAAGAGGAATGCAACCGTCAACTGAGTCTATGGTCTGAAAGCTCACTGTCCTTCTGAAGAAGTTTTTTCTTGAGAAGCCAACAATTCCACTTTTACTGCAGTACCACTTTTAACAGTTTTAAACAGTTCCAAGTTTTTTGTTATTTTCCCTAGTATGCTTACTGGACTGTATGGTTGGGATTTCCCGTAAAATACGCACAATGCGCTGCCCATAGGCCAAAATGCGATTGTCCCCGTTTCAACAGTTGGCTTAGCCTTCTCTTCTCCCATTTTTATAGGAATCTCAAAATAGATTTCCTCTTTGTAAAGGGCAATTCTACCTACAATAGGAAGCTTCCTAACAATCATGTCAATAGTTCTCGGAGCCTTGAACCTTACAAGTTCACCTTCAGCTTCACCTAAGCCTTCTAAAATAAATTTGATTCTTACTCTTGAAATATCTTCGGTGCTCAAAGTTTCTGCATCCTTTAAGGTAAAATGATCCAAATATATACTGGCGAATTACTCTAAGTAGTATTAAAGAGAATATTTAACTCTTTACGGTTGCTCAAAAAAGTAAAAAAAATTTATTAAAACATAGGGAAAATTATAGTAAACCCAAAAGGGTTCGACCAATATATTCTATCTGTTCACTAGTCACGTTGGGATGTACCGGTAACGAGAAAACCTGTTTTGCAGCTTTTTCAGTTTCAGGTAAACTTCTTCCACCAAAATTCTCTCGATAGAATGGCATTGTATGTACAGGATTTACATAATAAGCTTCAGCACTGATCTCTTTTTGCTTTAACTCTTTTAGTATCAAGTTTCTCTCCCCTTCAGTACCATCAAGCTTAACTGTATACAAGTACCAGCTGTGCTTTCGAGATTCAGATTCGGTTGGCAACGTTAACCGTTTTGATTTTTCAAGCATCTTAGATAATTGCTGAGCATTTTGACGTCTCTTAACAACAAATGAAGGCAATTTTCCTAATTGCACTATACCTATTGCCGCTTCTAATTCCGGCATCCTGTAGTTACTTCCCAACATAAGAGACGCATATTTGGCTTTTTCACCATGATTTCTAATAAGCCTAATCTTCTCATCCAACTCGTCACTATCAGTTGTTATCATGCCACCTTCCCCAGTAGTAATGTTCTTACTTGCGTAAAGGCTCCAGCATGCAACATTCGAAAAAGATCCCGCAGGTTTATTCTCATAAGTAGTCCCATGCGCCTGAGCATCATCCTCAACTATCGCTAAACCACTCTTATCTGCAATTTCCCTCAGGGGTTTCATATCTGCTGAGTACCCGTATAATGCAACAGGAAGTATTGCCTTGGTTTTTTTGCTAATCGCTTTTTCTGTGTCTTGAGGTGAAATAGTATATGTCTTAGGGTCGATATCAGCAAAAACTGGTCTGGCTCCTGCCATGACAACTGCCTCTGCTGTAGCTACAAAAGTAAAGCTAGGTACAATAACTTCATCTCCTGTTTTTACACCTACAGCCATTAAAGCAGCCTGTAATGCTGCAGTACCACTATTAACTGCAATTGCATGTTTCACTTCAAAAAATTTGGCATAGTTCTTTTCAAACTCTAGTACTTTTGGACCAGCGCCTAATGCGTTTGTTAATGGTCCTTTACGGATAACTTCTAAGACTGCTTGGACTTCTTCTTCACCGATTTTAGGCATGTTAATGGGAATCATACTTAGTCACCTAATGCTAAAAGGTACAGTGCGTCTTAATATTTTAGGCTTCCCAGCAAAAGGGATCTACTCTACTGGCATTTCTTCTTCAGATTTGTAATCAAAGATAACCTTCAATTTGTTTTTCCTAAAATCTCTGTCTAATTCTGGGTCACCGGTATCAACTCTGAGACTTTTAAGGTTGCGAAGTTTGCTTGCTGTAGCAACCACAAGAACATTTTCTAAACCCACTTGACGAATTACTTTAGAACTTATTTGCTGATTGCCTCTACCAAAAACAAAACCTTGCCCACCAATCAGTGTTACAATGATTTTAGCTTTTTTACCCTTTATGGCTTGTATTATCTGTTTTTCATTCACATCTTTTTCAATAATTTTCTTGTCTAAGAACAAATCTACTCCAAGCAAGGTTTTCTTTTGATCTAACAAGTCGCTTATAGTACGAGTAGTTGTTCCAGGTGCCATAATGTAGAGTACCCCTGGTTCCATAATCTCAATAATATAAACTGCAATAGCGGCTTGATTTCTTAATTCATCCTCAGTCATCGGACTCGCTAATTTATTAGATTGAATAAGATGCGGCTCATATGGACTGAGCATATAACCAAAGAGCTCTGCCGACAGTCTACCCTCTCGGAAAGCTTGCTCATCTACATCCATAACTTCGGCTTCATGGAGCGGCAATTCACCACTTAAGTAACGGTAGACTACACGTGCAGCCGCTTGGGGATTAACTGCAAAAATAGCACTATGCATCTTTACACCTGTAGGAACACCAAGAACCGGTATCTTCAAATCAACAACCCTCTGAATGTCACGCGTTGTACCATCTCCACCGCAAAAAACCAGTAAATCCACTTTTGCATCAACAATACCTTTAGCTGTAGCTTTTGTATCCTCTGGGCTTGTTTGTTGCTTCCTTTCGCCGACTACCTTGAAATTGTAGCCTTGCTTTCTTGCTTCGTTTTCACCCATGTCCCCAGCGCCAACTAACAAACTGATGTTTCCAATGATAGGTTTGAGTTCAGTAAGAAAGGCTTCTGCACGTGTCGCCGCAATGGGTTTGGCTCCTCTTGAAATTGCTTCTTCAAGTATAACTTTTCCATCTGTACCTTTTAGACCTACAGCTCCACCCATACCAGCGATGGGATTTACAATGAAACCGACTTTTCTTTCAACATTAACTTTTTGATCAGACATAAAATCAACTTAATATTGAAGAATTAAAAATAAAAGTTTTAGAAAAAAAATTATAGGCGAGTTATTGCCCGCCGTTTATGTACTTCTTTCTCGCATCATCCAGCCATGGGTAAAGTTTCTGAAGTTTAGCCATTGACTCAGCAACCTTTTCCGCTGGATATTCGCATGGCTGTAATCTTCCATTGAAGTATTCTTCATAGGCTGACATGTCAAAGAAACCATGACCCGTCAAAGCAAACAGTAATGTCTTTTTTGTGTTGGTTTGTACACATGCACGGGCTTCATCTATGACCGCTTTAATCGCGTGTGCTGACTCTGGAGCTGGAATAATGCCTTCACTGCGGATGAATATTTTGGCTGCGTCAAATGCCTCTACTTGATTTACTGCTATGGTGCTGATTTTGTGTTCTTTAGCTAGTACGCTAATGGTTGGGGCAATGCCGTGATAACGAAGTCCACCTGCATGGATAGCTGCTGGCATAAAGTCGTGACCTAATGTGTGCATTGGAACAAGCGGGGTTAGTTTAGCTGTGTCTCCATGGTCGTAAGTGTAATAACCACGAGTGACTTTTGGGCATGCCGTAGGTTCAACAGCGAAGAAGTTAGTTTCTTTAGGTGCCTTCTTTGATACTTTGTCGTAGTAGAAAGGCCAGAAAAGACCTGAGAAGCTGCTTCCGCCACCAATGCAACCATAAACTGCATCAGGATAATCCTCAACAATTGCAAGTTGCTTTTGGGCTTCAAGTCCAGCGACGGTCTGGTGCATACACACGTGGTTAAATACGCTACCGATAGTGTAGTTGGCTTTTTTGCCTGTCTTCTCACTTTCTAAGGAGTCCTCGACTGCTTCACTAATGGCTATACCTAGGCTGCCCTTGTTATTCGGGTCTTCCGCTAAAATTTTTCTGCCCGCTGCCGTTTTATTACTAGGGCTAGCAACACATTCTGCACCGTAAGCGTTCATCATAGCTTTGCGATATGGTTTCTGATCGAAGCTAGTGCGAACCATGTAAACGGTTGCTTCTAAACCAAACGTGCCAGCTGCGAAGGAGAGTGCTGAACCCCATTGACCAGCACCAGTTTCGGTGGTTACGCGAGTGATGCCCTCTTTCATGTTGTAGTAGGCTTGAGCAACAGCACTGTTGGTTTTGTGGCTACCTGAAGGGCTGACTCCTTCATATTTGTAGTAGATTTTTGCTGGTGTTTTGAGTGCTTTTTCTAAGCCTACTGCTCGGAAAAGCGGTGATGGTCTCCATATACGATAGATTTCTCTAACTTCTTCTGGAATATCTATCCATCTTTCTTGACTAATTTCTTGGCCGATAATCGCTTTTGGGAAAATTTTTGGAACTATGCCGACTCCCGGCTCTTTTGTTTCGGGGTCAATGAACGGAGGAAGAGGTTTTGGCAGATCAGGTACGATGTTGTACCATTGCTTTGGAATATCTTCCTCTTTGAGCAAAACTTTTCTTGTAATCATAGCATTCGCCTGTTTAAGTTAACAAATGTACTTTAAAGCGTTATTTAAGCCTTTTGTGTACATAAATGTGCGTGACTATGGTTTCTGCACGATTTTTCCCTCAAAAAATAACTAAACTAAACCAACACATTTATACCTAAACGAACAAAAATATACTTCGAACAGCAATGTGGAACATGATAAAAAAGCACTTCGAAGACTATCCCGAAAGACTAAAAGTAGCCCGAGTGCTAGTCGAAAACGGTTTAACTGCAAAACAAGAAAAAATTTTCTTAAACCAAATCGAAATCCCACCAGTTCGTATAGCAAGAGTCGCTGGTGTTGACCGACGAACAGTAAACGAAACCTTAAACGCAATCAACAACAATTCTGAATTAAAAATAATCTTTGAAGAAATCCGTCCAGCAGGGCACTCCCTAAAAGAAATCGCCAAACACATCAACCTAGGAGTTATTGAATTAAGCGTAGCTGACGCAAAAGCGCCAGGCATCCTTTCAAAATCAGCCACACTACTAAACAATGCAGGCTTAAGCATAAGACAGGCAATTGTAGATGATCCTGAACTTTCACCTGAACCCAAACTTACCTTAATTGTAGAGAAAAAAATCCCCGGAGAATTAATTCCTGAAATACTCAAGATTCCTGGTGTAGCAAAAATATCAGTGTATTAGTTCCCTCGCAAGTTTTTATTCAACGAAATGTAAATTAATGCTGTAAATGATAAAAACCATGTAGCGTAGCTTCTCTCAATTATGCATTTGCTAGAAAAACTTATATGGTTAATGGTGTTTTGTTGTTGTTCGCATTAAGGAGGTTTACCTGATTTGTCATCATTACCTACACAAGCTGGTGGAGTTCCAGTTTTAGTATTAAAAGAAGGTGCAAACCGTTCTCGCGGAAGAGAAGCTCAACATAACAATATTACTGCTGCAAAAGTTATCGGTGAAAGCGTCAGAAGCGCTTTAGGTCCCAAAGGCATGGATAAAATGCTTGTAGATAACTTTGGCGATGTAATAATAACAAGTGATGGTCGTACAATCCTCGATGAAATGGATGTTCAGCATCCAGCAGCAAAAATGCTTGTTGAAGTAGCAAAGACACAAGATAATGAAGCTGGTGATGGAACAACCTCAGCAGTTATTATTGCAGGCGATCTTCTAGGTCGCGCTGAAGAATTAATTGACAAAAACATTCATCCTACAATAATTATTGAAGGTTACAAGAAGGCATCTGAAAAAGCCCTTGAGGTTCTCGATAAAATCGCAATAACTGTTGACTTAAAGTCTACAGCATACCTCAAGAAAGCCGCTGTCACTTCAATGGCAAGCAAGCTTGTAGCTGAGTGTAAAGAATACTTAGCTGACATGGTTGTGAAAGCAATGCTTGCTGTTGCAGACAAGACAGATGACGGCTACAAAGTAGATATTGATGATGTTAAGGTCGAGAAGAAAACAGGAGAATCCTTACGTGACACAACTCTTGTTAACGGAATAGTTCTAGACAAAGAAATCGTTCACTCTGGTATGCCAAAACGTGTCGAGAAAGCAAAGATTGCACTTCTTGACGCTTCACTTGAAAATGATAAACCAGAGATAGACGCTAAAATTAACATTGAAACCCCTGACCAAATTGAAGCCTTCCTAAAACAAGAAGAAGTAATGCTCAAAGATATGGTTGACAAAATACTCGCAACGGGAGCAAACGTTGTTGTATGTCAAAAAGGCATCGATGACATGGCACAACACTTCCTATCAAGAAAAGGGATAATCGCAATTCGCCGTGCAAAGAAATCAGACATGGAAAAACTTGCAAGAGCTACAGGTGGAAAAATCGTGTCAGACATAGACGACATTTCATCTAAAGATCTTGGCTATGCAGCACTCGTTGAAGAACGCAGAATCGGCGATGACAAAATGACCTTTATTGAAGGCTGCAAGAGTCCTAAAGCAGTCACCATCCTAATCAGGGGCGGAACCGAACGACTCAACGCAGAAGCTGAAAGATCAATTCACGACGCTTTATGCGTTATCCGTGACTTAATCAGAGAACCAAAAATTCTAGCAGGCGGAAGCGCACCAGAACTCGAAATGGCAAACACACTTAAACGGTATGCTCAAACTCTACCCGGAAGAGAACAACTTGCCATACGAGTTTTCGCAGAATCCCTAGAATCTATAGCAGTAACATTATCAGAAAACGCAGGTTTAGACCCAATCGATATTCTGTCCGAATTAAGGTCTAGACACGAAAAAGGAGAAACGTGGGCTGGCATAGAAGTTCTATCAGGAAAAGTCCAAGACATGAGCAAAGCAGGCGTCTATGAACCACTTGCAGTTAAAAAACAAATAATCAAATCAGCATATGAAGCAGCCAGCATGATACTAAAAATTGATGATGTTATCGCCTCAGGCAAAAGTAAAGCACCTCCAATGCCACCAGGAGGAATGGGCGGAATGCCAGGCGGAATGGGTGGTATGGGCGGATATCCAGGCGCTGGAGAGTATTAAACTGTCTAACCAAAAAGTAAGTGTAGGACCACCAAAAGTAACAAGATTCGAGAAGGCAAGAATCGTTGGAGCAAGAGCCCTGCAGATCAGCATGGGTGCACCAATACTCGTTGACGCTGACGAAACTGTTTCTAACCCAATTGATATTGCACTGAAAGAACTAGATGCAGCAATTTTGCCAATAACTATTAGGCGAACATTGCCTGATGGAACCTTCCAAGATATTCCTTTAAAATGGCTATCTTAAGCCACACATTTTTCTTTTAAAATTTTTTTAGCTTCATTTAATGTAATAGTAATTTGTTTCCAGTGCCCTCCCTGCCAATAGATATGACTACAGTTTAGGCACTTCCAGAATTCACTATAGAACTGATACGTGTTATTATCCACCTCATTCTTGATTTGTTCTTTTGAAACCACATGTAATTTACCGTTACATCTGGGGCAATACGAAATAGTCATATCAACATCCAACGGTATACCAAATCTTTTAGATAATTCAGATAACCTTTCAGACTCAGAGTCGCCTTGAACATACAATGTTTCAATCTGTCTACTCATAGCCCGCTGATAAAGCTCAAAATCCTTTGTTAATAACATTCTGTTTTCCATCTTTGCTTTAACTAACAATTCATCATCACTAAATTTTGTAGAGTATTCTACATCCTGCCCTAGCATTCTAAGCCAACGTGCAAGTTTACCTAACATGCCGTCGGCTAAAAAATTCAAGCCTGCATGCCTCTAATAATTTTACCGCTACCTGGTTTAGCGACGATTTCTCCCTCATCCATAACCAAAACCCCATTAACAATAGTCTTCACTGGTTTACCTACAACTTCCCAACCATTATACAGAGAAAATTTTGCTTTCGACTTAAACTTTAAAGCATCAATTCTCCAGCGCCTATTATAGTCAACAATTGTTAAATCCGCGTCTTTTCCCTTCTCAAGTGCACCTTTGCTTTTTAGACTAAAAATTTTAGCAGGTTTTTCTACCAACAACTCAACAAGACGAGACATAGACAACTGGTTTTTCCTAACTGCAGTTAACATTAATGGTAACGTAGTTTCAAGACCTGGAACTCCAACTTTTACTTCCCAGACACTGCTTTGAGATTTCTCCTCTATCGTATGGGGTGCATGATCAGAGCCGATTGTGTCTATCATACCTGTTGATGCAGCGTTTAGGAGCGCTTCCTGATGTTCAGGAGCACGTAACGGAGGAGCCATTATCGCCATCATACCATATTGCTTAACACTAATTGATGAAAGCATAAGATGATTAGGAGTTACCTCGCAGCTAATTTTTTTTCCTGCTTTTTTAGCTTCAGAAATAGCTTCCAATCCTTCCCGGCTTGTTAAATGACAAAAATGAAGATGAACACCATCATCGACTATTTTTATTACTCTCTCTATTGCTCTTTTCTCTGCATCTTCTGTATGTGCCAAAAGGTAAGATCCAGCGTTATTGTGCTTAAAATGCTTAAACTTATTTTCATTTGTTGAAATAATCTCTCTGTCCTCAGCATGTACCGCAACAATCAATTTGGAATCATCAACTTTCCTAAGTCCCTCTTTCAAAGCTTCATCATCGTCAATGTTTAAGCCTCCTATTTTTGAACCCATAAAAAGCTTAAAGCCAACAGCACCTTCTGATGCAATATGTGGTATTTCTTCTAAATCACTAGGAAACTCTGAATACAAACCAACATTAACAAGTATCCTTCGTTTAGCAATCTCGACACGATTCTTTAATTTCACTACGCTATTAGTCACTGGGTCATTATTAGGCATGTCAAAAACTGTGGTAAAGCCACCAGCAGCAGCTGCGGAAGTGCCTGAAACAAAATCTTCCTTGTATGCTCTACCTTCATCTCTCAAATGCACATGCTCATCAATCAAACCAGGAAAAACTAACAGATTATGCAGGTTAATTTTTTCATCAGCTTTTGGCATTTGGGTTTCTTTACCGATTTTGTAAATTTTCCCCTCTTCAATAGCTATGCTGCAGTCAAGGACTTCTCCTTTCATGTATCCTTTAGCATTGTTAAGTACTGAGTCTACAATCACAGGTTATCCACTTATGAGGAATATGTCTGCAAGTAAATAATTCCTTTCTTTTAAAAAAGGAATGAACGGAAAAAACGGTTACTATTTTTCTTGTTGCAACTCTATTCGGCATTCTTCGCAAATGTTTTGACCATTATGATCTCTTAAATTTTCCGAGTAGGAGTCACATCTATCACAGTATCCTGAAAGAGGTGCCTCTTCAACATAGCCAGGTGCGCATTCAATGCGAGTTTTTTCCTGCATTATTTCAATAAGTTCAGGCATAACACCAAGTAAGTCTTTACTCGAAACTATACCGACTAGATTACCTTTGTAGAATACACCAAGACGACGAATATTTAGCCGATTCATCCTTTTTGCGGCTTCACTAACAGTTGCTTCTGGCTCAATTGTAACCAGAGGGGTTGTCATGATGTCTTTTGCTTTAACCATATCAGGCTTACTATTCTTGGCAATAACTCGTATTACAAGGTCTCTTTCAGTAATGATACCGATAGATTTACCTGCTTTATTAGTAACAATGACCGCTCCCAAATCGTCTTTTTCCATGGCTAATGCTACTTTATCTGAGGTTTCATCTTCATCAGCAGTAATAACTGGACTACTCATGACGTCTCTGACAAGCATTTTTGTTCCTAAACCAATTTCTGACATAGCTAAATCCACTCTTTAAATTGGGCAAACCTGCCCTCACAAGTTCACAATAGGAAAGCGCAATTTAAGAGTTACCTAAACCATGTTTACGCTGGATATGCTAGTTTTATTAGCTACCACGTTATTTTACCACTTGCCCAAAGATACCAACCACTTTAAGCACTAAATGTTCCTAAATAAAACTAAACGCTAACGTCGCTTCTCAATTAAAAATACGGGCAGGTATATAAGATAGTAAATTAATAAATTGAAGAATAATAAAAAAGAGGTTAAAATAATTGCCATTTAAGCGAAAAAGCCGAGGAAGAGCAAAAGGCGGTAAAGGAAGTAGCAGTCTTGTTCAATGCGTAAACTGTGGGGCAATGGTGCCGCGTGACAAGGCAAAGCGGTCTACACGGAGAGTATCCTTCGTTGAGCCACAATTAGCTAAAGAGCTTAGACAAAAAGGCACGTTCCTAGCCTCTTGGGTTGACACTAAATATTACTGCATTTCATGTGCAGTACACCGTGGCATAGTTAAAGTTAGAGCTGAAAACGATCGCCACACCCGATATAAAAGAAGACCATACTAAGCTTTTAATTACTGCTTTTTTCTTTTAACATCTTAAATACATAGTAAACTCTCTGAACTACAGTAAAATTAGCAAGAATCGCTAAAACAATAATTCCATAATTCAAAGCAGGCAAATAGAAGATAGCAGCAATCGTCGCCACAGCCAAAATCAGCATTCGTTCAGCTCGCTCAGCTAAACCAACTGACTCCATTTTTAATCCTATACCTTCTGCCCTTGCACGAGTATAACTTACTAAAACTGAGCCCGCTAATGCTGCCAATCCCCAAATAGGGTTGCATAAACCGCTAATAATTATCCCAGCATAAACAGCTGCATCAGCATACCTGTCCAGTACGGAATCAAAAAACGCGCCAAAAGTCGTTGCTTGCTTAAAAGTTCTAGCAACAATACCATCTAATGTGTCACAGAATCCTGATGCCAGAAGCAAAAACACTGCCAAAGCAAGAATCCACGCGGTCGGATTAGGCGAAAAAGCATAAGTTACTGCAGAGGCTAAAGCAAGAATGAACCCTATTACGCTTATTCTGTTGGGGGTTAAACGTAACTTGTAAGCTATTTTTGCCTCTGTTGTAAGCATTTCTTGAATTCTTTTTTTTAGTTTCGTAAGCAAAGCAATTCTCTACTCTTAAAGCGTATTTATGCTCATTACTGGATGGATATAAAAAAGCCTTTCCAAAAACTAAATGTTGTAAACCATTTTTATCATGTAAAAAACTTTTTAGTGGTTGAGTAACTTTCAGTGAGCTTATAAGGAAGTTAACCGATTAATAGGAAGGTGACGTTCTGACGCGCATCAGAGCGCAACGCAGCAACGTTACACAAAGCAAACACAAAAGGAGTAAAAGAAAATGACTGAAAACGCAGACGTAATCTTCGTCGGAAACAAACCACCAATGAGCTATGTTCTGGCTATAATAACAAGCCTCTCCTCTGGTAATCTAAAAGAAATCACTTTGAAAGCAAGGGGCCAAGCAATCACTACAGCAGTTGACGTAGCTGAAATTGCAAGGAACCGTTTTGTTAAAGACCTCAAAGTGAGCAAGATCGCCATTGGTACAGCCGAGATGCCTCCTCGCGAGGGCGAGAGCAAGTCCAGAATGGTTTCCACGATGGAAATTACACTAAGCAAGAAAGCATAGTGTAGAAACATCGTAGAGATTGCCTCATTAATCAACATACCTTTCTTTTATTTTTTAAACACTCAATTTTTTAGTAGATTTTTCTGAAAAATTTTTCTAAGCTTGTGCAGTGTTGCACAACTAGCAAACAGAAAGTCACCAAAACTAAACACTTAGCACAACTTGAAACACAAGCCCTTGTTTGTGGTTGTGCATAATTTGCAGTTTTCCCGTACAAACAGAACAAGAAACAACCAACATACAATTTCAAAAAAACACAGACCAAAAAACTTTGAACTGCATTTTTGTTTGTTTTAGCAGTTAATCGCAAGGTTAAATAGCTCAAAGGGTCTGTTAAGGAATTATTCGCGTGAGCAACATGTTAGATATCAAGCTAATCCGTGAAAACCCAGATCACGTTAGAAACAACCTTCAGAAACGCGGTAACCCCGAAAACATACAGATGCTAGATGAATTAATTATAACTGACAAGCAATGGCGAACCAACTTAACCAACCTTAACGATTTACGGCACCAAAGAAAACAAGTAACAATAGAGATTGCGAAACTAAAAAAAACAGGTCAAGACGCCAAAACTCAAGTTGAAAAAGCAAAAACAATCGACAATGAAATCACCAGCATCGAAAAACAAGTAACCTCAGAAGAAGAAAAAGAACGCGACTTACTATTACGTTTACCAAACATGCTAGACGACACTGTACCCTTCGGATGTGATGACACAGGAAACCTTCAAATCAAAACCTGGGGCGAACCAAAAAAATTCAGCTTCCAAATAAAAAACCACATAGACCTAGCAACAGAACTAGGATTAGTAGATATGGAACGCGCCGGCAAAATCAGCGGCGCCAGATTCTTCTTCCTAAAAAACCACCTTGCCCTACTTGATCTAGCACTAATGAGTTTTGGCATGCATGAATTAACCAAAAAAGGATACACAGCAGTAGAACCACCCTACATGATGAAGCATCAAGCATACGAAGGTGTAACCGCTCTAGGCGACTTCGCAGACGTACTCTACAAAATAGAAGGCGAAGACCTATACATGATAGCCACTTCCGAGCACCCAATGGCTGCCATGTACATGAACGAAGTCATAAAAGAGCAAGACATGCCCTTAAAACTCGCAGGCTTAAGTACATGCTTTAGAAAAGAAGCAGGTGCCCACGGAAAAGACACGCGAGGAATATTTCGCACTCACCAATTCAACAAGATAGAACAATTCATTTTCTGTAAACCAGAAGACTCAAGAAAACTCCATGAAGAACTTTTACAGAACGCAGAAGACCTACTACAAAAACTAGAACTACCATACCGTGTTGTTAACGTTTGTACCGGAGACATAGGCACTGTAGCGGCTAAAAAATACGATATAGAAGCTTGGATGCCAGCCCAAAACGGGTACCGAGAAGTAGTCTCATGCAGCAACTGCACAGACTACCAAGCAAGACGATTAGGAATACGCTACAGAGAAAAAGAAGGCGCACCACCCAAAGGATTCCTACATACCCTAAACTCAACAGCCATTGCCACAGGCAGAACAATAGTTGCCCTACTGGAAAACAACCAGAACGAAGATGGCTCCATAAACGTGCCAAAAGCCTTACAAAAATACATGGGAGACGTCGAAAAAATAGACAAAAAGCGCTAAAGCTTTTAATATCTCCTTGAGAATCTTGTGGCACGTTTGGAGGATTACTTTGTCTTCAAAATCAGCAAAACACATACGCGACAAATGGCGAGGCAAATCATGGCACAACGTAATAGCGCCATCATTCTTTGGCAACGTTGACCTAGGTGCAGTTCCAGCAGAAACAACCGACCAACTAATCGGCAGAGTTGTTGAAGCTACACTTTATGATATTACAGGTGACTTTTCACACCATTACCTGAAAATGTTCTTCCAAATAAGCGAAATGGATGGTAAAACCGCTAA
>JAEAME010001609.1_pt1 | contig 15116 bp, 15 predicted proteins | sample 8958731 | NCBI WGS metagenome assembly JAEAME01 (sample SAMN16933194, study PRJNA681113) | bioreactor sludge metagenome | isolation source: anerobic bioreactor sludge (Control) | place: India:Bengaluru | collected 2018-10-24 | reverse complement strand
TTAAAATCCCGTTGTCAGGCGCTATGAAACAGGCTGTGGGAGTTTTAAGTATAACTGCTTTGCGGTGGCTTCCCACACCCGGGTCCACCACAACCAGGTGAATGCTGCCCTCGGGGAAATAGCGCCAGGATGTATGAAGGAGAAAGGAGGCCTGCCGGATTGACTGGGGTTCCACCGAGTGGGAGATATCGACTATCGTTGCTTGCGGATTGATGCCGAGGATGACGCCCTTCATGCTTGCGACATAGCCGTCACCCGTGCCGAAGTCGGTCGTCAGCGTGATAACACGCGACATGCCGTTACGCCTCCCTGTTAAGCCGCGCTAACCCTGACTATCACGATAGATAGGATGATGAATAAAACGGACAGAACAATCGTGACCTGGAAAAGCGTTTTCTCCACTCCGCGCCTGGTCCGGTAAACACCGTCAGCCTGTCCGAAAATACCGCCCAGGCCGCCGCCCTTCACCTGGAGAGCCAGGACTACGATAAGCGCGACCGCCAGTACGATCTCTGCGATGGTCAGATAGATGGGCATATTAATTTCCTCCGAGTTTGTCAACGATTATGGGCCTGACGATAGCCGGATTGGCCTTTCCCCTGGAAGCTTTCATGACCTGTCCGATCAGGAAGGTTAAAGAAGCCTCCTTGCCCGCTCTAAAGTCGGCTACGGCCTTCTCGTTTTCTGCAATTACTTTGTCTATTATTATAGCAAGTTCACCGCTGTCGCTGATTTGTACCAGGCCCTTCTCCGCTACGATAGATGCTGCCGTCTTTCCCGTCTGAAACATCTCTTCAAAGACCGTCTTGGCCAGCGGACCGCTCAGGGTGCCTTTTTCGATCAGCTCCAGAAGCTCCGCCATCTGCCCCGGCTGCACTGGGCTGTCGGCTATATGCTTGCCGGTCGAGTTGAGCAGGCGGGTGAAGTCACTCAGCATCCAGTTGCTGACGGACTTGGCTTTCTTAGCTGTCTCCTGTGTGCCTGAAGAGGAGAGTCCGGCAAGACATTCCTCGAAGTAGGCTGCCATCGCCCGGCTGTCGGTCAGCAGACCTGCGTCATATGGTGTGAGGTTATACTGGTTGATGAAACGGTCGAATTTCGCCTCGGGAAGCTCTGGCAGGGAGGCCTTGATTTTTGCCACCAGCTCACGGCTAAAGGATAGCGGAGGCAGGTCCGGCTCGGGGAAATATCTGTAGTCGTGAGCATATTCCTTGCTGCGCTGGCTGACCGTTATGCCCCTGTCGTCCACCCATCCCCTGGTTTCCTGGGCAATTTTCCCGCCGCTATCCAGGACCTCACGCTGCCGTTTCTCTTCATATTCGAGTGCGCGGTATACGCCCCGGAAGCTGTTCATATTTTTGACCTCGACCTTGCCCAGGTATTTGCTGGTGCCGGCCGGGCGGATGCTGATGTTGGCATCGCAGCGGAAACTTCCCTCCTCCATATTACCGGTTGATACTCCCAGGTACTGTAAAATGGAACGGAGCTTCATCAGATAGAGACGAGCCTCCTCTGGTGAGCTCATATCGGGCTCGCTTACAATCTCCATCAACGGCATGCCGGCGCGGTTGATATCCACCAGGCTGTAGCTTTCGCCATCGGGAGACGTGCGGTGCAGCAGCTTGGCCACGTCCTCCTCAAGGTGGACGCGTGTTATGCCTATTTTTTTCTTTTTTCCTTCCACATCGATCACCAGGTATCCGTTTACGCTCATCGGCATGTCGTACTGCGATATCTGGTAACCCTTCATCAGGTCCGGATAGGGATAGTTTTTACGGTCGAACTTGGCATGTTCCGGGATGGAACAGTTGAGCGCCAGGGCAGTCATGATGGTGAACTCCACAGCCCTCTGATTGATGGTGGGCAGGACACCGGGCATGCCCATGCAGATCGGGCAGACGTGCGTATTGGGAGGGTCGCTGGCATAGCTGGTGCTGCAGGCGCAGTACATCTTGCTGCCCGTCAGAAGCTGTGCGTGAACCTCCAAGCCTATGACCGTCTCGTATTTCACAACGCGGGATAGTATAGCAGCATCGTAGACGCGCTTCAAACCGTTGACATCCGCAGGGAAAAGTTATATAAATAGAACAATTATTAACTATGAATAGTTCACATAACATAACCATTGCCGGCGGGCAGGGTGAGGATATGCTGGACAGGATCAGCGAAAACATCCTGCTATTCTTTCCTCTTTATTACAGGAACATACTCAGACTGACGCAGGCAGGGAGCAGAGTCAATCCGCCCAATATGCAGCTGCGTATGTTATTCATGATTATGCAGGAAGGGATGTTGCAGCCGTCCGAAATCGGTATCAGAATGGGCATCTCAAAGCCGAATGTATCAGCCCTGTTGGATAAACTGCTGAAAGCGGGCTATATCGAGCGCAAGCCGGATGTAAGGGACCGGCGAGTTACGCATATAGCCATTACACCCAGGGGCCGGAAATTCGTAGCCGGACGTATGCAGGCGGTAAGAAAGGGTATTAAGAAAAATTTGTCGGGTTTGAGTCATGATGAAATTAACAGCCTTAACACGGCGCTTGATACTTTTAAGAAGATCATCTCAGGGATGGACCAGAGCTAAAAATGGATTTCAAATACCAATTATCCGCTCAGGAGTAAAACCAGCATGAATACGAGATTACTTTACTGGCTGGCCGCCATTGTTGTAGCGACGGCGATAATTTTTACCGGCTGTAACGGGGACGGCGCCGCAGAGCCGCTTAATACCGCGGTGGTGCAACGGGGGGACCTCGAGGTCAAGATCTCCGCCGACGGGACAATCGAGATGCCTGCGGCGGTCAACCTTTATTTTGATACCACCATGTTCACTCCGCCCTATAGCGGACGCATCAAGGCTGTATATGTGCAGAAGGGCGATACAGTCAAAGCCGGCACGATACTTGCGAAGCTGGACGACACCACGCAGAAGCTGGCCGTGGAGGCGGCGCAGTATGCGCTGGAGTTAGCCATCAACAACGTGGTGCAAACAGTATGCTGCGGGACGACCCGTTCACCAGGATTCTACTGCGACGCTGTCGCCCTGCTGAGGTTCGAGTTCGCCCAGAAAGAGCTCGACAGGGCGCTTATTCTCGTGCAGACAGGGAGTTACGAGGACGCCGCCATGCAGGTCTCGCTGGCACGGACAGACCTGGAAAGCTCGATGACATTTTACAGCGATCCCGCCTACCGACGGGTGAGATCCGATCTGATAGATATAACGCAATCGGGTTTTACCGATTACGACATCGACCTGGCCGTCTCCCGTCTGTCCAGGGAGATAGCTGACTTATCAGCAGTGCAGGCATTGTTGAGGAAAGGCAGCTACTCCGACGCGCGGGACATGATACAGAACATACTGAGCGAAATGGTGGATACCCGCAGCGTGGTCAAGAGGTTGAATCACCTCCCGCAGAACGCGATCTATCCCGATACCTGTACCGCTTATACCATGGTAAGCGAGATACAGAGTTCGCTTGATCTGCTGGATAAAATCTCACAGCAGGATTCGGAGGGTGTTCAATTCTCGGAAACGCTGGCCATAGTCAAACATGATATGGAGCTGACGGAGAAGATACTGGATGAGAATATCTCAACCTATCGTGCCGGTCTTAACCTAAAAACGTTACGCGATTATAATATCAACGTACAGACGGCTATCATAAATCTGCAGCGAGCCAAACAGGCCCTGCTGAAAACCGAGCTGATGGCCCCCTTCGACAGCAGAGTTTCGGATATCAATCTGCATGCTGGCGATATGATAACCCAGAGGTACTCGGTGACGGGCATGCCCATCGATTCATACGTGATACAGCTTGCAGATGTCAATTCCGTGCGCATGGTTGGACTGGTGGACGAGATAGATATGGCCAGAGTGGCCGGTCGATCGTTCGATCAGTTGAAGCCCGTGATTTCGGTTGACGCCTTCCCCGGCCGCCAGTTTAAAGGCTGCGTCACTTTTATCTCGCCCTTCGGCGCGATGCAGGCCGCCGGCATACAGTACTACGGCACCATTCAGACCACGCTGCCCACCTACGAGATCGAGATAGCGATGGAACCTGCCGACACCATGTATTTAACAGGTGGCATGACGGCTAACGCTGACATACTGGTTGATGCGCACAGCGGGGTGTTGATCGTGCCCAACAGCGCAATCAGCGAGCAGAGCGGTATTTACACCGTGCGAGTGCTTAAGGATGCGAAAACCGCCATGGTTGAGGTGCGTACAGTTGAGATCGGGCTGAGGAATAAAAACTACACTGAGGTAACGTCGGGCCTTACGGAAGGCGAGCGGGTGGTGCTGGAGAAGGCTGCCGCTCCGCCCAATGCTCTGCGCAAGTAGAAAATGAGGCATATCCGTCGGGCCATTCCAAATTCATGCGGAGGCAACAGCTATGGCATCAAAGTTATCTGAGAGAATAAAATCGGGCCTTTCCACCACCAGAGGCAAGGTTATCTTTATAGTCGCGCTGGTGGTGATAGCGGGCGGTCTGTTTACGCTGGGATTTCTGCTTTACCGGAGCTATAAATACGTCAGCACCGACAATGCGCGCATCAGCGCTCCGCTGATAGCTGTGCCTGCCCTGACCTCCAGCCAGATCATCAGCCTGGATGTCGACCTGGGCAGCTATGTAGAGAAAGGACAGAGGATCGCCATCATGGGTGTTCCCCGTCCCGACAATCCGGTGGACAGGCTGGGTCTCAAGGAGGTTCCTCTGGGAAGGGCCAGCCTGGATGCCCCGGTCAGCGGATATGTGGCTGCAGTCTGGTCATATCCCGGGCAGGTGGTATCCGCAGGCGCTTCGGTCGTTACACTCTATGATGTATCAAATACCTGGATAACGGCCAATGTGACAGAGGCCGAACTTCACCGCATACAACCGGGACAGGAGGTTGAAGTCACTGTCGACAGCCTGGGCGGCGCCAAACTCAGGGGTAAAATTGACGGCATAGCCGCCGCCACGGCTGCTACCTTCTCTCTGATGCCGCAGAACAACACCACCGGCAACTTTATAAAGGTGGCGCAGGTGGTGCCGGTCAAGATATCGGTGGAGAATCCCAACAACTATGTGCTTATCCCCGGCACATCGGTCGAGGTCAAAATAACCACCAGGTAAGGCGTCCGGAACATGCCCAAGACGAGCGAGTCACGCGTACTGGCGGTTTCCATTATCGGCACATTCATGGTGGTGCTGGACCAGACCATCATGAACGTGGCTCTGCCGCATATCATGGCGGTCTTTAACGAGACCACCGACCGTGCCCAGCTCGTCGTCTCAGCCTATCTGATGGCGACCGCCATCTCCACACCTGCAGCAGCCTTCCTGGCGCAGCGCTTTGGTATCAAAAAGGTGTACTTGTGGAGCCAGGCGGGCTTCCTGCTGGGATCCGTCCTTTGCGGCATCGCCTGGAACACAAGCTCGTTGATCGCGTTCAGGGTGGTGCAGGGCTTGGCTGGAGGCCTGCTCAATCCGCTGGCCATGACATTCCTTTTCCTGAATGTTCCCCCCGAGGACCGGGGTACTGCCATGGCCATTTTCGGTGTACCTATGATGCTGGCCCCCGCCATCGGCCCCACGCTGGGCGGCTACATCGTTGACTATCTGAACTGGCGCATGGTCTTCTATATCAACGTTCCCGTGGTGCTGATAGCCATCATGCTGGGTATCTCCTGGATCGAGGAGACGCCCACCTCCGACACCAGCTTCGACATCAAGGGATTTTTCCTGGCGGCGATCGGTTTCAGCGCCATACTCTACGCCTTTTCCTATGCTCCCACCTGGACATGGGACGACTGGCGCATCGTGACGCTGCTGATCGTCGGCTGCTCCTGCATACTGGCCTGGATCATCGTCGAGCTCAGGGAAAAGAATCCGCTGCTCGACCTCCACATGTTTAAACGGGGCGGTTTCTCCCTGGCTATCGGATTGACCTTTGTCACCACTATCGGGCTTTTCTCGCTGGTGTTCCTGTTGCCGCTCTTTCTGCAGAACCTGCGTGGCTTCTCGGCCCTGGCCAGCGGCCTGATGGTGCTGCCCAGTGTGATAGGATCCATGATATCGATGCCCGTCGCCGGACGGCTTTATGACAGGCTGGGCCCGCGTTTTCCCACCATATTGGGGCTGGTCATCACCGGCATCACCTCTCTCTGGCTGCAGGTGCTGGACGTGACCACACCCGATGACACACTCAGGCTGATCCTCTTTATCAGGGGCGTCGGTGTGGGCTTCGCCATGATGCCTGTCATGACGTATGCGCTTTCCTCCGTTCCCCAGCAGATGACGGCCCAGGCATCGGCGCTGGTGAATGTCTGCAGGACCATCTTCGCCTCTCTGGGTATAGCGGTTTTCGCCACCATGCTGGATACCTTCCAGAAGACAAACCTTTCCATGATGGTGCAGACCATTACGCCGGACTCGGTCATCGCGCTGCAGGTGTTGTCGCAGATGCAGGTCTATTTCATGCAGCTGGGAATGTCTCTTGAGGCGGCGCGGCAGGCGGCCGTTACCTATTTATTCCAGTACATTAATCTGAGGGCCAGCGTTACGGCCTTCCAGATGGATTATGTGATCAGCGCCCTGGTGGTTATAGCCGGTATTATACCCGCCATGTTCCTGCCCTTCGGCCGCGTCAAGAAGTCCGGCGCACGCGCCATCCCCACGGAGTAATGCCTATATCCACTTCTTACGGCGGAAGTAGAGCAGCATGCCTCCTGCAACAAGCAGCATCAGTAAAAGCACACCCGGGTAGCCCCATTCTGAGTTCAACTCGGGCATGAACTTGAAGTTCATTCCATAGAGGCCCACGATGAAGGTCAGCGGTATAAAGATCGTGGCTACCACGGTCAGCACCTTCATCACCTCGTTGGTCCTGTTGCTCATGCTGGAAAGGTATATATCGATCAGGCTACCCACCATTTCGCGCGTGTTCTCTATCAGGTCCATAGCCTCGAAGATGCGGTCGTAAACGTCGCGGAAATAGGCTACAGTCTTCTCCTTGATCAGGGGCGATTCCTTTTTCCCCAGCTCGCTCAGTATCTCTCTCACAGGCCATACGTACTGCCTGAGTTGCATCATGCTCTTCTTGATACCCTGGATGGAGTTGAGCGTCTGGCGCGTTGGGTTGGCCATCAGTTCGTCCTGCTTGTTCTCGATAAGGTCGCCGAAGCTTTCGATGGCGTTGAAATAGTTGTCCACGATGGTGTCTATGATGCGGCAGGCCAGGAAGTCCGGCCCCATCTTGCGCACGACCGAGCCGGCTATTTTGATCTCGGCGCGCAGGTCTCCGAAGAAGTCACCCGGCGCCTCCTGGAAGGTTACCAGAAAGTTCCTGCCGAATACGATGCTGAGCTGCTCCGCCTCGATCGAGCTGCTGGTTTTGTTGAACTCCAGCATCTTGAGGATGATCAGCATGTAGCTATCGAAGTCCTCTTGCTTGACCCGATGCGCCGTGTTGGAGATGTCCTGTATGGTCAACTCGTGAAAGTTAAAGGTATTGCCGATCGATTGCAGCAGACCGGGATCGCTCACGCTGTCGACGTTGATCCAGGTGACGCCGTCTTTCTCCCGGCAGGCTTTGCAGTCATCCAGTGAGACGTCTTCCTTGATCAGGTACTCGGACCTGTCGTAGTAGATGATGCTGAGCGCCGGAATGATCTTGTCACCCATGGCCTTGCTGTCCGCTTCGCTGCGCTTTTCCCCTTGCCATTGAGGCAAATATACCACCAATGCAGAGTGCCGTAAAGATAGCGAAGGCTGTCTGCAAACTCCGGACGTACTGCGGGTATACATCTGGCGTAACCTGAACGCGTCCCATATAGAGGGAGATCAGGAGCATGGCGATGCCCAAACTGAACATCTGGCCGGTCAAGCGCATGGTGGCCAGTGTGGCCGAGGCCACTCCCAGGGCTTTCCTGTCCACGGAGCTCATCACGGCGTTTACATTGGGTGAGGAGAAGAGTGCAAAGCCGGCGCCCAGCACGATCAGGCTAATTATAATGTACCAGATAGCTGTATCAGACCCGACGAATACCAGCATCAGCAGCCCGGCCGCCGTCAGCGCCATGCCCGCTGACGCCAGCAGGCGAGGTTGTATCCTGTCCGATAATCTTCCGGTCAGCGGAGAGAAGATGGCCTGCACCACAGGCATGGCCACCAGCACAATCCCTGCATCGGATGGGCTCAGCCCCTTGATATATTGCAGGTAAAGGCTGAGCAGGAAGGCGACTGCGAAGGTGGCGCTGTAGTTGATGAAGGCCGCCAGGTTGGAGAAGGCGAACACCCGGTTGTGGGCGAACAGGGCTATATCGAGAATGGGACTTGTTATGGTGGTCTCCCATTTGAGGAAGATCAGCAATATCACGATGCCGGCGCCCAGCGAGATAAATCCCGGCAACGAGGGCAGCTCCGAGAGCCCGTACATCAGGGCCACCAATCCCGCGCCGTAGACGACCGAGCCGAAGAGGTCGAACTTCTCGCCCTGCGCCTCGGCCCACTCTGCTGTGAGCTTCCAGACCGTCACCATCACCAGCAGTGCGCAGAGCAGGACGTTGAGCCAGAAGATGCTTCGCCATCCCAGGTACTGCGTCATCAGGCCGCCCAGGAAGGGCCCCAGGGAAAGGCCCAGGTATACGATTCCGATATTGATGCCCATGGCGTGTCCCCGCTCCCCCGGCGGGTAGACCGAGGAGATGATGGCTGCGCTGGTGCCGAACAGCATGGCCCCGCCTATGCCCTGCAACACACGGGCTGCGATCAGTATTTCCGCCGACCAGGCCAGTGCGCAGGCGATCGAGGCCGTCCCAAAAATTGCGCCGCCCCAGATAAAGACCTTCTTGCGTCCGCTGATATCGGCGATGCGTCCCATCGGTATCAGGAAGACTGCCGCACAGAGTATAAAGGATGTGGCGATCCAGCTCAGCGTGATGGCGTCCGTTGCGAACTCCTGCCCAATCGATGGCAGGGCAATGTTGATAGAGGCGCCCATGAAAGGCGTGACGAAGGCCGCGATGGATGTAACCAGCAGCACGGCCGTCTTGTGTCTCTGGATTTCGGGTGGTGTCTGCATAGAATAGAAAAGTAGTGGTGGTTATTTTACCTTAAAGCGTGCTACCTGTGGATGTGTAAGGAGCTCCCAACTGCCCGCTACGCCGCGGCTGAGCGCGCCCAGCTCGATGTGCAGCATGGCGATGCCGCAGTCCAGCCTCATAGCCACGTTGAATTCAGGTCCACGGCCCTTGACCGACACGGTGATGCCGTCTTCCTCCACGCGGAAGTCCCAGGGTTGCCGGTTCATGGCGGACGGCGCCAGGCGGGCGGCTTCGACAGCCGCTTGCGCCCAATCCGGCCACTTCCCTGCGGGAAGTCCGCTCACCATGCTTTGCAGCGGCCTTCTCTGATGGTTGGAGCCGAATCCGCTGATTACTATCTCCTGAAAGGACCACTTATCGCTGGTATAGCCCACCGGTGATACGCAGATGATCTCCTCGCTTCTCTGCAGCTTTATCAGCGATTTAACGCGCCTGGCGTTGTAGGTCAGCGCCACCCAGCAGGTGCCCAGTCCCAGCGCAGTGGCCTCGAGTATGATGGCCTCGCCGGTATAGCCCGTCTTTTCCTGGACGTTGGGGTCGGATATGTCGCCGATGAAGGCCAGGAAGGCCGGCGCACCCTTGATGTTGCCGTAAAAGCCCACCGCATTGGCGAACACGTCGTCAGGCGGCTCGGCGACGAACTCCACTCTCACATCGCTGTAAGGTCTGAATCCGCTGCACACCTCCTGCAACCTCTGGCCGGCATCGGCTGTAATAGGTTTGCCTTTTTCGTAATTACGGCGGGATACTCTGGCATTGATGGCGGGGTACCATTTTGACTGAATTTGATTCATAATTCCACCTTAATGTCATTGTGAGGAGCGTAGCGACGCGGCAATCCGCTGTGGTCACAGTTCCCAACACAGTATTGCTTCGCTTCGCTCGCAATGACAGTTATCAAGCAGTCTTCCGTTTCTCAACTATTTTTGCCAGCAGAATGCTCAATAAGTACAACACGATAAGCGGCGCCGCCACCAGAGTCTGGTTCACGGGATCGATGGTGGGAGTGATGACCGCGCCCAGCACGAATGCCAGTATTACGGCCCACTTCCATTGCCTGAGCAGCCATCCGGAGGAGAGAATGCCCAGCCGCGCCAGCAGAGTGGTAATGACGGGCGTTTCGAAGACCAGCCCGATGGCCAGCAGCAGCCGGGAGACCAGTGTAATGTAGTTGCCGATCCTGATCTGCGGCGTGGCTATGCCCACTCCAAAGCTGAGCAGGAAATTCATAGCGGGTGGGATCAGCACGAAATAACCAAAAAGCACGCCGCCCACGAACATCGCTATGATGAAGGGCAGGGCTATCCAGATGTATCTCTTTTCCCGGGGTGTAAGCGCCGGCGCCACGAAGGCTATTAATTCGTAGACCAGTACGGGCATGGATATGACGATGCCACCTATGAAGCATACCTGCATATAGGTGCTGAGCATCTCGGTCACCTCTACGAAGATAAGGCTGACGCCTCCGGCGGGACGTATGAGGATGGCGAAAAGCTGGTCTGCGAAAGCGAACGAGATTATGACGCCGGCGGCCACGGCTATCAGGCAGATAATTAAACGCCGCCTCAGCTCAGCGAGGTGTGAGGTGAGATCTTTCCCGTCCGCCGGACTCGTCTGCTGCGCCATCAGTGCTCCACCCGGCGGGAGGGGTTCTCATCTGCTTTCGGACGCGTCGGTTTCTCCTCGTCGATTTCCTTGGAGAGCCGGCTCTGAAAGTCCGAGGCGTTTTTAGACAGGTTGCGCATGGCCTGTCCGGCGCTCCTGCTGATCTCGACAATACGTTTGGGCCCAAAGACGACAAAGGCGATCAGGAGGATGAAGATTATCTCCGGCAGGCCGATCCCGAAAAAGTCCATGGCTTACAACTGCTTAACAGAAGTGATACAAAATGTGTGGGTATTTGCGATTATGCGCCCGGCCTGTTCTTGTCCGTGGTATCGGTCTTGCTGATGCCGACCCCCTTATCCTCTTCGCCCGAGGTGCCCTTGCGGAAATTGCGTATGGCCTTGCCCAGTGCATCGCCGATCTGGGGCAGCCTTGCCGCTCCGAAGACGAGCAGGACTATCAGCAGGACGAGTAATAGCTCCGGTATGCCGAAACTGCGAAACATAGTTCACTTCCTGTCTATTTCAGTGGTCGTTTACTGTGTGAGTACGGGTAAGTTCTAACATAAATATTCTGTATAGTCAATGAAGTCAATCGTATTCAAGAGCACGCACGCGTATGGCCGACTCGCCCTCCACAGGACATTTGTATTCGCACAGGCCGCAGCCGATGCAGCGTCCGGCCTGTACTGTGGGGAGCTGCAGTGCAATACTGCCGCCATCCTCCGTCCTTGTCTGTGCAGTGTGCAGCAGCACTGCCTTGCGTGGCACAGGGCACATCTCCTCACATACGATGCAGGGCGTATTCTGCGACCAGGGCAGGCAGCGGTTTCTGTCGATGAAGGCCCTGCCGATGACCGCGACCTTCTTCTGGGGTAAGGGCAGCGCTGGTATGGCCGCCGTCGGGCAGGTTTTACCGCAGGCATTGCAGGAGTATTGGCAGAAGCCGCTGCGCATTACCAGAACAGGGGTCCACAGGGTTTCGGCGCCCCCTTCCATTTGCGAGGGCTGGATGGCGCCCGTGGGGCAGGCCTTGATGCACTCGCCGCAGCGTATGCATTTACCGGTCATATCCTGTTCGGTCGAGCCGGGCGGACGTATCAGGTACGGGCTGCGACGGCTGAAGATGCTCAGCTTCAGGATCGCTGCCAGCAATATGCCCGCGCCCAGGCCCAGGAAAAGCTGTCGTCGCACAGGGTCGTAGCTGTTGAGCTTTGCGGGTTTGTTTACGGGACCGAAATCGCTAGTAGAGCAGGGGCAGGAGCCCATGCATTTGAGGCACATAATACATTCGCCCGGATCGCTTTGGCAATCTTTTTCCCTGTCGATCGTGCCTGTCGGGCAGGAATCCTGACAGAGGTTGCATTTGATACAGCTGTCGTTAACGCGCCGGCGCACTATGCTGATTTTGCTGATCAGGCCGTAAAAAGCGCCCAGCGGGCAGAGGTAGCGGCACCAGAAGCGCTCGGTCAGCAGGTTGAGCAGTATGATGGCGATGACGATGCCACCGAACAGAAGCCCGTCTCGGTAATACAGCGCGTCGGTCGGCAGCAGCAGAGGCCTTATCGCGTTATCGAAACCGGATAGAGGCTCCTGCAACGCGGGTATGTTGTTCAGGGCCGACTCGGCGGCGTTGACCGCGAAGTCCAGCGCCGGCCAAACGGCGGTGGCGAAGGTGCGCACAAATATCGTCATCGGGTCGAATATCAGCAATGTGAGGTTGGCGAAAATGGCTGCGACCGCGATAGCAAGCAGTATGATATATTTGACCGATCTCCAGCCGTCGGCCATCCTGATTTTTTTACTGCGCCATCGATTGAGGGAGATCCATTCCAGCAGCGTTCCCATAGGGCAGAGCCATCCGCACCAAGCGCGTCCCACTACCAGCACCAGGAGGATCATTGCCAGTGAGATGATTAAATACGGCTGTAAGCTCCTGGCGGCTAAAGACCCGGATAGCATGGCCAGCGGGTCAAGCCTCATCAGCAGGGGCAGCCCGCCCAGAAGAAGGATGATGAAGCCGATAAAGGCGATGATCTGCACGGACGTGCGCAGGTTGAGCCAGCTACGCGCGTTCCAGCCATCTGTTTTCTTTTGCTTAGCTTCCAAGTGTAACTTCCTTGATGTCCAGTTTGCTCAGGTCCTTGTTGCCCAGCCCCATCTCCGCGGCTATCTTTATATGCGGAACGTCGTCAGGTCGCAGCCCAAAGAGCGAAGTGGCGTAGCTGTCCACTGCCACGATATCGGTCCCCGCGATCACGGTGTCAAGCTTTCTGACGTCGTTTAGGTCGCCTCCCGTCGGCCCATTGGCCGTCAGTATGCGTATGGCGTCGATCATGGTCAGCGTGGGCCTAACACGGCTGGCCAGGTCTGCGATGCGTTGTCCCAGGTTTAGGTGGAAGAGCTGCGCCATACTGATCGTGCCCATCATGTTTTCATACCCAGCGTGAGCCGCGAAGCATTGTGGTGTTTGGCGATGGGCATATTGATCAGCACGTCGGCCCTGAGGATATCCTCATAGATGTCCCACTTCTTAATATCCCTGCCCAGCGGTATGTCGGTGGCGGCGTATTTGAAGCGTGACATCAGCTCGATCTCTCCTCCCGCCTTTTCCACCTCTTCACGTATACCGCTGTTCAGGAAGCCCGATTCGGCGGTCCCGCTGAAGGGCTTGTCCATCACACGCACCCTGCCTGCGCCGGCCTCAAGGCATATCTTGGCCACGGCAGCCACCAGCCAGGGATTGGTGGTGGCTGCGTACTCATAGGTGCGCATGGCGGGTCCGATATTGGGCTTGATGATGACGTTATCGCCTTTTCGCACGAAGCGTTTCATGCCGCCCAGAAGGTCAACAGCGTTGCGCGCCAGCGCCTCCGGCTCGCCTCCGCGCACCACAGCCAGGTCGGCATATTTGGTGGACGCTGCCTCAGGCTTAGTCTTTTCCGGTATCACCGGCGAAGGTACAACAGCAGGTGCAGCGCAGGCGCTGATGAACTTCGCTGCTGTAAATGTGCCGATGCCGATCAGGGCGTATTTAAGGAAATCGCGGCGTGAGAATTCTGCCATATGTTTAAGGAATTATAGGAAGATGGTAGCAAAGGGTCAAAATCGGCCTATCCGGTTTATATTATAATGTGTAAAACGCTGCGAGAGTGCTCAGCAGCTATGACTTTAAGAAGCGTTCGCCCGGTTAGCATAATTCCGGCGATTTTAAACGTCATATATTACGAGTAAACAGGGAGGCATCGGCATGAAGATAGTGATACGTACCGTTATAGCAGTGGTTCTGATACTTTTATTGATTGTCTCCGGCGGGTACTTGTTCGTAAAATCGACATTGCCGAATTACTCGGGAAGCTATACGGTCACAGGCATTCAGGGACCGGTCGAGATTATCAGGGACACCTATGCCATACCGCATATATTTGCCGGTAGCAAAAACGACCTTGTCTTCGGCCTCGGCTACGCGATGGCGCAGGACAGGCTCTGGCAAATGGATATCCTGCGCAGGGTCTCGCTTGGTCGGTTGTCTGAGCTTTTCGGTGAAATCGCCCTGGACGCGGACAGGTTTTCCAGGACCATGGGCTTCGGGCGTGGGGCTGAGAAAGCGCAGGCTAATCTTACAGTGGAGGAGAAAGAGTATTTTGAAGCGTTTCTCGGCGGCGTCAATCTCTATATAAAAACGAAGGGAAATGAGTTACCCCTGGAATTCCGAGCGCTCGGCTACAAGCCCGAGCCGTTTACCATACAGGATATGCTTGCTGTTACCATGTATCAGTCTTTTCTCAATAGCCATAACTGGAAATTTGAGCTCTCGCGCTCTTCTGCCATGACGCTTCTTGGTGATGCGAAGGGGAGGGAATTGTTTCCTCCGCTGACATATCATGGCCCATACATGGCCCTCCCCGGTGAGCACGCTGACCTGGAAGGTATCCCACGGATCAAGGGAGAATCAGTTGTCGCTGTCAACGCAGGCATACCGGTGGATCCTCTCACGGTTGCGCAAGTGATCAAGGCCGATTCGCTTTTAGCGGAATTCAGCGGGCTTCCCAGCCAGACGGTTCACAGCAACTGTTGGGCCGTTTCGGGCAAGTACACGAAATCTGGAAAGCCGATTCTGGCCAATGACTATCATATGCCTTTACTGCTGCCATCTCTGTGGTATGAGGCGCACTTGAGCGGGGCTGGTATCGACGTGTCGGGTATAACCCTCCCCGGTCTTCCTGCGATTGTCGCTGGGCACAATCGCTATATCGCCTGGGGCGCTACCACCACGGGGGCCGATACCCAGGATATCTATATCGAGAGAGTTAATCCCGCAGACAGCAGTCAATATCTGTACCAGGGGAAATACGAAACCTTCGAGGTCGTTTTTGAGAAAATTTATTATAAAGAGGTGAATGAAAAGAAATACGTCGAGGA
>JAEAME010001607.1_pt1 | contig 15119 bp, 14 predicted proteins | sample 8958731 | NCBI WGS metagenome assembly JAEAME01 (sample SAMN16933194, study PRJNA681113) | bioreactor sludge metagenome | isolation source: anerobic bioreactor sludge (Control) | place: India:Bengaluru | collected 2018-10-24 | reverse complement strand
TTATCCGGGCTCTATCGTTCAGTTCGGCGGGCAGACGGCCATCAATCTCTCGCAACCCCTCTCCCGCCTCGGTATGCCTCTCCTGGGCTCCTCCGCTGAGGCCATCGACCTCGCCAGCGACCGCGGCCGTTTTGAAGACTTTACGGCTGCTCTGGGCATCCCCCAGCCCCCCGGAGCCGGGGTTACTTCGGTAGAAGAAGCACTAAATGCCGCCAAACTGATCGGTTACCCGGTCCTTGTCCGCCCCAGTTATGTCCTGGGCGGCCGTGCAATGGAGATCGTCCATGATGCCACGGAACTGGTCCGCTATTTCACTTTAGCCGCCGAACTGGATACCAGGCACCCTGTGCTTATCGATAAATATTTCGAGGGTAAAGAATGTGAACTGGATGCCGTAGGCGACGGCGAGACTGTTTTTATCCCGGGGATCATGGAACATATCGAACGTGCCGGCGTGCACAGCGGCGATTCCATGGCCGTATATCCCGGGCTTCGCCTGACCGAACGCGAGGTAGAGACGCTGGTCGATTATACCGTCCGCATTGGCCTCGGTTTGAAGATCAAAGGCCTCATGAACATCCAGTTCGTCATCATGCCTACCAGCGGCGGTTTCGAGTCTTCGGTATACGTAATCGAAGTCAATCCCCGGGCCAGCCGTACTGTGCCCTTTATCTCCAAGGTGACAGGGGTTCCTCTGGTTAAAGTTGCTACCCGCGTCATGCTCGGTATCAGCCTTAAAGATCAGGGTTATAATACCGGCCTTTATAAACGCCAGAAACTGGTGGCCGTGAAAGCCCCCGTCTTTTCCATGTCCAAGTTGGCCGGCGTCGATACCTTCCTCGGCCCGGAAATGAAATCTACCGGGGAAGTGATGGGTATCGATTTCACCTTTAATGGAGCAGTGACCAAGGCCCTCATGGCGGCCGGTATGATGCTGCCGCCGCAGGGCTCGGTATTATTAAGTATCGCCGACCGTGATAAGCCGGAAGCCGCGCCTATCATCCGCCGTTTCGCCGAGTCCGGATATAATTTGTATGCTACTGAAGGTACTGCGGCCATGATCCGGGCGATGGGTTTGCCGGTGACGACCATCACCAAGAAGGTGGGCGAAGGCCATCCCAATGTCATCGACGTCATCAACGACGGTACGGTCCAGGGAGTCGTCAATACCATCACCGGCGGCCGGGTGCCTTTAAAAGACGGTTTCAATATCCGGCGGGCGGCTGTAGAACGGCGCGTGCCCTGCTTCACATCCCTCGATACCGCCCGCGCCGTGGCGGAAGCCCTCTATGCCGGAACCAATACCTATAGTGCCCAACCGCTGCCCAGTTACCGGAAACCGAACGTAATTAATAAGAACGGCTAGTTAAAAACCTGATTTAAGAAATATGGTTTATGGTTAAAGAAGCATCAATCTTGCATCATAAATCATAAATCAATTATATTTGTGGGAAGGATTTTAAGGAATATCGTAAAGGAGTATCCTTGTACCAGGTAGAATCCCGTGTAGTTAGCAACGTATCTTTTTTCTCCGACGTTCCCACTCTGGACCGGCGGTACCGTGACGTTCGCCTTATGTGGCTGCACTGCCCGGATATCGCCCATACCGTGCGACCCGGCCAGTTTGTCATGGTCACCTGCGTCGGCCTTACCCTGCCCCGCCCCTTCAGCGTGCACCAGGTGGTCAATGATTCCATTGCCATCCTGTTTGCCGTTCTGGCCGACGGCCTGGGTACGGCCTGGTTGGCCGCCCGCCAACCGGATGATATTGTCCCCGTCGTCGGCCCCCTGGGCGACGGCTTCCCTCTCGCTGGTGCCGGACACCTGCTGCTGGTAGCCGGTGGTATGGGCATCGCCCCGCTGTACTTCGCAGCTGCTGCCGCGGCGCAAAAAGGCCGCCCGGTAACTCTTCTCATGGGAGCGAAGTCCGACCGGCTGCTGTATCCAGCAGAGCAGCTTCCGTTTGGGATTACCTTGTTCACGGCTACCGATGATGGTTCGGCTGGGAAACTCGGGCTGGTGACCGGGCTGATACCTGAACATATTGCTAAAGCGGACTGCGTCCTGGCCTGCGGCCCTTTGCCCATGTACCGCCAAATGGCGGACAACCGGGCGGTCCTGGGCTTGACTGATAAAAATGTCCTGGTTTCACTGGAAGCTGTGATGGGCTGCGGCCACGGTGCCTGTTATTCATGTACCATCAAAACGCACCACGGCCTGAAACAGGTCTGTAAAGACGGCCCAGTCTTTGAACTGGCTGATCTTATATTCGGCGAAATGGGTTTATGAAAAACTGTTAACAGTGATTCCACTCGTCCTTAGACACGGGCTCAGGGCGAGCGGGAGTCAAAAAGCATATGTGTAGACTTAAATGTCCATCATCGCCGTCCGGGAACACTTTAATACTGGAGTAACTTTCATGATCATTACTAAATCGATCCAGGTCCAGACCATGGGCAACACCGATATCGTGGATATTACCCCTGAAGTCGAACGTGTCCTGTCCGGCTCAGGGCTGAAAGAAGGTACCGCCACCGTTTTCGTGACTCATTCTACGGCCGGGATCGCCGTGATGGAATACGAACCCGGGCTTATCGCCGACTTTAGGGCATATTGGGAACGTACCGTACCCCGGAATACTGCCTATAAACACGATGCCGGTTTGGGGGAAGGCAACGGGCATTCCCACGTCCGGGCTTCTGCTCTCGGCCCCTCCGTCATTATCCCTTTTACCGATAGTCGGCTGGTTACCGGTACCTGGCAGCAAATTGTCCTGGTTGATTTCGATAACCGCCGCCGCACCCGCCAAATCGTAATTCAGATCACCGGCGAATAGGCTTCTGCCATAATGCCAACCTCGACATTTACAAGTGCCGGAGTTACATAACGCTGGATTTTACCAACACGGTGTTGGTAAATCTGCATAAATGATCAGTGTGTATTGTAGGCATGGACTCCCTGTGTCTGCCCACGAGGATCTTAAAGCCCTGGATTTAAAAAGACCTGAGTGGGGGTGCCGTTAATTTCTATCTCCAGCACTTTATCAGGGTTTGCCTGATAAGCGGCAGTTTCGAATATTTCCCTGTCGCTGTCAATACCCTGCCGGATCAGGCCTTCTTCTGTGGCTACCACATGAGACCCGGTAATTACAATACGTGCCGGCGTGTCCGGCGATACCGAGATCTTTACCGGGCCGGCGCCGGTCTGTACCGAGGCACGGCAGCTTACACTCAGTTTCCCTCCGAAGCGGATTGTTAATTCCCCCGCCCCGCCTCGCACCACCATTTCCCGGCAGGCTGCGTTCAGGATGCCTTCGATAACTAGTGGGCCGCTGTTCGCCTGGAATTCCGCCCGCTGCATCACTACCGGGTTGGTTTGGTCGAAGGTAAACGCATTTTTAACCGTCCCCAGTGCGGCATACAGACCCGTGATCGGCAGCCCGCTTAAATTCCAGTGCCCCTCCGCCTGGGGATTGTGTATTTCAAGGCTGAATGCGGCCTTGTCGCTGACACGCAGCTTCCACAGGTTTGTTATCTCTATCAGGTTATCCGGGCTGGTTATACACTCTTGCACCAGTGACACCGTGTGGCCGCTGGCCGTCGCCACCGGCGCCCAGCCCCGGTCAGTGACTTCGATGGTTCCGGTCACGAAATCGCGACTGCTGTCTCCGATCAGGCGCATCATTCCGGCCGCTCCGGATGCCAGGGTTAATCGCGGCGGGGTTTCTTCCGGATATGCGGCACAAACCTGCACCGTATACGGGGTGGGGGTGCTATTGTCCCCTGGTGTACATCCGGTCATTATTAAAGCTGCCGCTGCCGCAGCCCAATATTTGTACCACCTAGATGACATGAATGGCATCTCCGGGCAGCGTGACCCGTACCGGTTTTCCCACCGCCAACCCCATGCCCAAAACCTGGCGCCGGGGCACCAGGCTGCAGATCTCCAAGGAGCCGCCACAATAAACATGGAAGGCCGCGCCGCGGTCTTCCATGCGGCTGATCGTGAACACAAAACTGTTCTGCGGCAGGGGTGGAGAGGTGTCCAAAGAGATATTTATGTCTTCCGGGCGGATGCAGGCGGTGGCCGGACCCGGTTTCGCTGCTTTCGTAGCCAGCGACAGACTGCCCGACTGGAAGATAGCTTCACCTCCCTCCGTTTGCCGGATGTCTCCGGCCAGGATGTTCCGCATCATCGTGAACCTGGCTACGAGCTCCGAGACCGGGTGATAGAAAATCTCCTCCGGCGTGCCGGTCTGTTGTGTTTTGCCGTTGTCCATCACCGCGATGTGCCGGCCGAGCATCATCGCTTCGTCAAAATCATGCGTCACATGTAATATCGTTATGCCTAGCTGGCGGTGGATGCGTATCAACTCTCCCTGTAAGCTCTCCCGCGTCGCCGGATCAAGGGCGCTTAACGGTTCGTCCAGCAGCAGCAGGTCCGGCTTGATGACCAGGGCCCGCGCCAGGGCGACCTTCTGTTTTTCCCCACCGCTTAATTTCCCCGGCTTCCGTTCCAACAGATGGTCGACCTGCACCAGCCCTGCAGCTTCATGCAGGGCGCGGCGGATCTGTGCCGCCGGCATGCGGCGTGTTTTCAGTCCGAAGATGATGTTCTCGGTTACCGAAAGGTGCGGGAATAATACTCCGTCCTGGTGCACCATCCCCAGGTTGCGTTTTTCCGGCTCCAGTCCGGTGACCTCCCGGCCGTTAATCAGGATGCGGCCTTGTTTAGTTTTGTGCAGCCCGGCAATACACTCCAGCAGCAGGGTTTTCCCCGCCCCTGTCGGCCCCACCAGCATGAAGTAATCGCCCGGTTCCACCTGCAGGTCGATTTCCCCCAGGGTGAACTTGTGGAATTCCAGTGTCAGCCCGGTAATATTAATCATCGGCATTCCTCCCCCGCATCAGGGCGCGCACCCCGATGAAGATGAAAGCGCAGATGATGACCAGGATAGCCGCTACCGGTACCGCCTGGTTCAGGCCGTAAGTCAGGAAGCGTTCGTAGACCAGTACCGGAGCGATCATGGGGTGATAGGTCAGGATGACGACGGCACCGAATTCACTCATACCGCGTGCCCACATCATCAGGTTCCCTGCCAGGATACTGCGCCAGGCCAAGGGCATGGTGATTTTCATGAATGTCTGCCACGGCGAAGCCCCCAAAACCCGCGCCGCTTGTTCCAATCGTCGGTCCACCTTCCGGAAACTTTCCTTAGCTGCATTTACTAAAAAAGGAACGCTGACGAACAACATGGCAATGACGATGCCGGCCGTGGAATCGACGAATTGTACACCTGCCGCGTTGAACCATTTCCCGACCAGGTAGTTGCGTCCGAAGACGAATAGCAGGGCGATACCAGCGGCCGAGTGCGGCACGACGATCGGCAGGTCGATCAGGCTTTCGATCACCCCCCGCAGCGGGAAATCATAACGAGCCAGGAGATATGCCAGGGGCACGCCCGACAGGAAGCCGATAACCGTGGCGATCAGGGCAGCATATATTGTCAGCAGGATCGACTTCACCGTCGTGATATCCGTGACTGCCTGCCAAAGGTCGCCTTTGTCGGAAAAAAAGACCATCTTGGCCAGGGGCACGAGTATGAACAACAGCAGCAGTACTGCCAGGACCGTAAAGATTAACGGCAGGCGGTGCCGGGTGAGAATTTTTAAGCTGCTGCGTACGGTTTTTCCGGCCACGTGCCTCCCTGTTTCTTACGGAAAGAAGGATTTCAGCCTTGTGGGCAATGCTTCGGGATTATCGCAGTCAGGGGGAATCAATGGGGGATGATAGTTTTCCAGGAATATCCGCTGCCCATCCGGGCCCAGGACAAACTCGATAAACCTATCCGCGGCGTCTTTTTTACCGGAATTAGCGACGATCGTCACACCGTAGCCGATCGGCAGCCCTTCGAATTCGGGGACGACTGATTTGAAACGCCGGAAATCGATTTTTACCCGCACCTGCCGGTAGGTCTCAATATAGGCTTCGTCGCCCAGGTTGATCTCCGGGGGTAGTGCGAGGTATTTCAGCCCCTGCTGCGCCACCACGCTTTTATATTCGAAAGTATAGTCGATATCGTTCGATTGCAGTAAGGCGATAAGCTGCATGCTGGCGCCGCGCAAGTACATGCGGCTGCTGTCCGGTTCCAGTAATTCCGGTACGGTGACCAGTGCCACTCCGTTAACTTCCGTTGCCGTGATCGGAATGGTGAAATAACGGGCCACTGTTTCCTGCATGATCGAAGGATCTCCGTAATACTTTTCCGCCAGCTTGGTCACCATCAGGGTGCGGTAGCCGACCGCATCCATCCGGGGATCGTACAGGCCGACCCGGACATCAGGCCGGGACAGTATTTCGTACCAGTTGCTGCTGTTCAGTTCTCCGGCATATTTGCTCTGCGGCGTATAGGCCAGTACCAGTTGGTTCGTCGCCGGTTCGATATACCAGTCAGCGAATGGTTTGCCATTGCTCATGGGTGTCTGGTACATCAGCAGGGGGATGAGAGAAAAATCAGCCACGGCCACGACATCGACGTCCTCGCCGAGTTCCGTCACGTGCCGGATCACCTGGATGCTGCCGTGAGCCTGGATCTCGACATCGATATCGGAATTGACGGATTCGAATTCACGTTCCACCTGGGCAAAAGGCACCATCAGGCTGCCGGCTTCGAATATTACCAGTTTAGTTTTTTGTGACGAAGGGGAATTGTTACACGCCACCAGGACGCTGCAAGTAAGTATAAAAAGAAGAAGAAGGGAGCCGCCGAACTGCAGGCCATGGCCTAGTCGTTGTCGTTTTTTATGCTCCCGTGCCATCGACTGCGACCTCCCTTCTCCTCTTATTCCAGCTTATGGAGCTTTAACTTCGATTTTGATCAGTTGTTTCACAAAATTGGAACCGTCGGTGACCTGTTGTTCACAAGTCATGACCGCCAGTTGTACCGGGCCGGAAGAAGCATCGAGGGCGGCACCATCGATCTCGTAGGCGACAAATACTACCGGTTTCTTCTCCGGATCAGCGGCATTCCCACTGGTATCGTAAGTGGTAAAAGTCCCGCTCGAGATTTGATCGTAGGTGAGGGTCTTGGCATATTCGTCGGCCGCGGTGAATTGTACACTGGAACCAGTAGGTAAACCGCCTACGGAGCTTAATACTTCGGTCAATGAGACACCCCTATACGGCTTGGGGCCGCTGATCTCGCCCTTCTTATTCTTGGTACCGGCATAACCGGAGACGGCATTCAGGGCCTTCAGTTCGGTCATGGTAAAGGTCTTGGTGTTGCTGCCGCTGGTTACCGTCAATACTACCGTGGTATCGGTGGGAGTCTTACTGGTAGTAGTAGCTGTATTTGAGTTGCATCCTGCTAATACGGCTAGTGATAAACCGGCGGCGAGCATGGCTGTTAGTACTTTGGTTAACCGTTTCATATTTACTGCTCCTCCTTATTCAAAAACAACTATGGGCTATATTTCTTCCGGGTTAGGGAAATACCAGCTTGATCGTAGTTATCTGCCCGATCATCTGTGATTTTTCCAGGGTGGCGCCCACCAGCCGCAAAGGCCACTGATTCTCCGGCAACTGGTTGCCGTCACGTTTGAAAGCGATCAGCAGGGCATTGTTCCTTTTTACTTCGGCGGAGGTGAGTTTCAGGGTAAAACCGTCAGCTGCGATCAGGTGTACTTCATAACCAGCATCCGCCGCGGCGTCGCTGAAAGCGTCGCCTTTATGTGTATTGGTATCATCTACCCGGCCGACCAGGTACCACAGGGGGATTCCCTCCCAGACCCGGTTCTGGTCGTCCGTCCACTTTATCCCGTGGCAGCCGATGGCAGAACCCGATTCAAAAGTGCCCGGGTCCATGTTTTCTGTCACCATTCCTTCCAGTTTCAACGTCCACGGCTTCTGGACCTGGATAACCTCGATTTTCTGGGTCCACTTTACCCACCAGTGCCCTTCCGTAACCTGGGTCTTGGAAGTCATGATGCCTAACCGTAAAGGCCCGATGTTTTCGCTGATCGGTTTACCGTCTTCCTCGTACGCCACGAAGACCACCGGTTTGTTCTCGGAGGTGGTTTCGTCGCCGGTGCTGGCATCGATCACCGTGAAGTTGCCTTCGGTGACCTGGCGGTAGGATATCGTCATGGCATAACCGTCTTTGGCGGAAACGCGCACCGCGTTCTCGTCGGTGATACCGCCGACCGCGTCCAGCAGTTCCGTTAAAGCGACACCCTTATATTCAAAGGGGCCGGAAATGGTTCCTGTGCTGGACATCTGTCCCGCCCAACCGGTTGTCACCGGCAGGTTTTTGAGTGCAGCCAGGGTGAATGTTTTGGATTGTTCACCTTTGACCACAGTGAGTATCGTCTCCCCTCCCCCCGTACCGCCCTCCCCGCAGCCCAGGGTACCGGCCAGTACCAACCCGATTAAGAGCAGGCCGGTAAGTCCATGAAAAATATGTTGCCACCGTTTTTTCATCTTTGTTGTCACTCCTGTCTCCAAATGATGGTCGTATTCCATAAAACGCTGAAAATCATCGGAAAAGTAATCCGCTGAAAGCTATAGTCAGTTGGTTAACGTGGTATCATGCTGGTTTGTTCTCCTTCCCAAACACGGGAGGTAAAGGAGTTTCCCCCTTCACCCTTAGGGCTTTATCGACCCAGAGGCTGTGTCCCATATCCAATGCGGATTTAGGCAACACCGCTCGAAGAAAGCTTATTAATAATACTGTAAAAATTCCCCGGATTCCAGTAGCCGCAGTATGATGTCCGGGGTTTGCTGACCGGTATCCAGTTCCAGACGGAATCAGGACGGCCCTGGAGAGCTACTATTAATTCCTCACCTGTCCGCCCGCCAGTACATGATGACCGTGTGCCCTGCCGGAGCGGCTTCATTTTCCCTTTTGAGAAAACCTTCGTCAATCAACGAGCGGCGCAGCAAGGCGTAATCGGGGCTGAATTCTTTGAGTTTCTCGTTGACTTCCTTTTCCGGATAACGGCGGCCCGGCTCAAAGAGTGCTGCCAGCTTGGCCAGTACGGTCAGGCGATCCTCACGGGACTTCGGCAGCCGGTCAAGGCGGACGGTTTCGGTCTTTTCAATTTTCTGGCCCCACCGTGCCGACTCCCCGAATACCTGTACACGTACCAGGTACCCACTTTCCGGCTCATGCTCGACCAGCCCGCTGGCCTGCAGCCGGGAGAGGGCTTTCATCACGGCTGTTTCTTCCAGCCCGGTCATGTCTCGAATTTTCTCGAGGCTGCTTGCCCCGAGCACGATGGCGGCGGTGATTTTCAACCGGGCTTCATCAGCCAACAGCCCCACCAGCTTTGCCGGCTCAATATAGGTTCCCATCAGATGGGTGCCTGTCATTTTTTACTCCTTACCGGGGATAATACTATCATCTGTTATTTGAAATAACCTAACTTCTTGCATACGAGGTGCATGAAGAGATAGGCAACGTGGTCGCCGATCATCGTGGAGTTCCAACCGGTTTCATCACGCAGGTCGAGCCACTCCAGGCCGACGATGGTGCGATGGCCTTTTTCAGCTACCCCCTGCTTAATCGGAAATTTTACGCAGCATATACATATGTTCGGTAAAGCCGCCTTTATTTAAGAACTCTCCCTCCTCATCCCGAACCTGCCGGCGTCAAGATATACATCGCCCAACCCATATACAGACGGATGAAGCAGAAATAATCGTCCTGGTCCGAGTGCAGGTGATCAAATACCTGTTGATAGTCAGCATGGCCCGGATTTTCTTGCAACCAGCGTATCATGCTGTGCCACGTATCCGAGTAATACCGGTCCCAATCATCCCGGCTGGAGCGAATGACATATTCCATATCAAAACCTTCACTGCGTGAAATATCCAGTAATTCCGGTTCGGGATGGGTGCTGGGCTCCTTGCGCACGATTTCTGGTGGGACCTGGCCGGTCAGCCAGTACGTTTCTCCGATCCCTATTTTCCCGTCAGCCTTGACGGCTCGTTTCAAAGCCTGGACGGTCTCCCGGTAGCCGCCAAAGACGAACGTCGCCCCGATGCAGGTGGCAACGTCGTACGAGGCGGGAGAAAAGACATAATCGGTACCCGGGCAGCAAATGATCTCAATGCGGCTGGAGAGCCCCTTCTCCGCCAGTTTTTTGCGGGCCCGCTCGCAGAAACCGGCTGAGATGTCGATTCCGGTCGCGGTAATGCCGAATTCTTCCGCCCACAAGGCCAGCGGCTCGGCACAGCCGCAGCCGAAGTCGATCACCCGGCTGCCCTTTTTCAACCCCAGCATCCGCCCGAGTTTGATGATTTTTTCCGGTGTGGAGGGATTCAGAATTTCCATGTCCCGGTGCGCCACACTCATTAGTTCGAAGAATTCCATTTCAGTTATCTCCTAATCATTATTCGTATTTATTTTTCCTGATAAAAAGGTTGAACAATTATCTTATTAGTACGGCAAATAGCGGTATTATTGTAGGGTCGGGTTTTAAACCCGACCGCCCACGTCGTCATTGTATGCCATCCCGTCCCGTTCATCATGAGTGCCGATTCACTCCGTTCTTACGGCATCCCGTACGATGGTCGAACGAGTCGGGACCTGTCGAATCCATCGCGGGTGAGTTCGCAAAGAGATTAATACCAACTACTCCTTCTTCAGCGATTTTTGGATTTTGGAGATTTTCTTCCACCTTAGTTTTTCTTCCAGGCGGAGGCTGCCCGCCTGGCGGGCTTCATGGTAATGGATCTCTTTTTGCAGCCGGCCGTAGCTTTCAAAACGCTTCTGGTCTAGTTCCCCTCGTTCAATCGCTTCTTTCACGGCACAGCCGGGTTCGACCTGGTGCCGGCAGTCTTTGAAACGGCACTGCTGTGCCAGGGCGGCGATATCATCGAAGGTATTCTCCAGGTCGTCGTCCCCCGCCCACATCTGTATCTCCCGCATGCCGGGGGTGTCGATGACCGCCCCGCCCCCCGGTATTAGGATTAGTTCCCGTGTCGTGGTGGTGTGGTGGCCGGTGCGGTCGCGTTCCCGGACTTCTCCCACCGCCTGGCGTTCGTAGCCGAGGAGGGCATTGATGAGGGCTGACTTGCCCACCCCGGACGAGCCCAGGAAAGCCACAGTTTTACCCAGTGTTAAGTATCCCCTCATGGCCTCGATGCCTGTTTTTTCTCTGGCACTGACGGCATAAACATCGACCCCGGTGGTAACGGTTTCCAGGCTGCGTAAAAAGCCCGGTACGTCCAGGCAAAGGTCGGTTTTATTCAGCAGGACTACCGGTACTGCTCCGCTGTTCCAGGCCAGGGTCAGGTAGCGTTCGATGCGGCGCATATTGGAACTGCGGCCGCTGTCCATTGCTCCTACGATGAAAACGGTATCGACATTGGCGGCCACGATCTGTTCCTGGGTCTTGCCGCCGGACAGCCGTTCCCGTCCGCCCGCAACCTGGCGGGAAAAGCGGGAGTGCTCGGGGAGGAGGGCGTGGATGACCGTTTTTTGTTCCCCGGGCACGGGAACCACGGCTACCCAGTCCCCCACCGCGGGGAAGCGGGCTCCGGCTTCTGCCTGGTTGCGAAATTTCCCCGAGATTTCAGCGTCTAACTGGCCCTGTGCCGTTACAGCCTGGTACAGCGCCCTTTGTTCGGTAACGATCCGGGCAGGGACCGCTCCCGGGATATTTTGTGACTTAAATTGCGACTGGAAAAAGTCATTCCAACCGAGTTCTTCCAGAATATATTCTGTTGATGTCATGGCTACGCCCCTCCCTGCCCCTGCTGTAATATCCGTCCGTCAAGGCTGCGGAACAGGGTATAACAGACCGGCTGGAAATGAGAAAGCCAGAGTTGGGCTGCCGGTATATTTGCCGACTCAAAGTCGACCCCGCACTGGGTATATCCTTTCTCCCTGGCCCATGCAAGGACCCTGTCCAGTAAAGCTGTTCCCACTCCCCGCAGCCTATCCCCTTTTTCGGTGAAGGCCATTGAAATGCCGCAGATTGATGCATCGACCGTCGGCATCCGGAAATCGCACTGGCTTGAAGGTACTATTCTCATGCACCCGGTTACCTTTTCTTTGTTACAAGATAACCATATCGCCGCATCTTCATCTGCTAATTGCTTCCTGAATTCTGCAGACACTTTTTCACGTGCTTCGGCGGGAATGAACTGAAATACCGGGGTTGAGGTGAGATGTTTACAGAGTGCGTCGCGAAACTCCATCAGGATGTCGAAATCATTCGGTCCAGCCTTCCTGATCTCGATATTTTCCACTGCTTCCAATAGGGGGCGGACATCCCGCAGGGTATCGATATTGGTCATCCCGAAACCCAACGAAAACCAGGCATCCAGGATATCCCGTTCCCCGGCAAAAGTCATCACGGCGTGTTTCAGGTGTCCCTTCTCCACCCACCACTCTGCCAGGGCGGCATACATCCGGCGGTAAATATAACCCCTGTTGTCCTTCTCTGCACCATGCCCCCAGTCGGGAATCCACACTGCCGGTATCCCCCAGTTGCTGAACGGCAGGCTGGTGATGAAGCCGAGTACTTTCCCGCTCCGTACTGCTGCCACCCCGGCTTGTTTTTCCCGGTTGTAATCCAATAACGGCCTGACCCTGGCCGGGTCCTCGTATTTTTCATGCAGCAGCGGATTTCGGGTACGTTCCTCCCGGTAACGGTCGGCTACCAGGACGGCTGCCTTGTCCAGGTGTTCTGTCTGTAAAGGCACTATCTCCAATTCATTTTGTAAAGCCATATTATATCTGTCTCTCTCCCGTTTTGAATCCCGGGTATGAGTATCTTTATCTTCAGTCATGATTGCTCCTTATTATGGTCATGTTTTCGACTCTATACGGCGGCCGGTCATGCGGACCATGGTGATATACTGCCCTGCATCTTCTTCGAGGGTTTCTACCTCGGAAGGAAAAATTAGGGTTTTTGCCTCATCACAGGCATTCTCATATCGGATCCAATCCTGCACAGCGTCCGGATTGTTGTCAGCCGCGACGTCTTTGATAAAACTCTGTTTACTCCAGTGGCGCTGCCACCAGGTGGCGGTATGGAAACACCAGCACTCGTCAGCCCAGAAACTTCCGCCCTTCGCCCGGTCCCGGGTGAGGTGTGCGGGCGGTGTCTCGAATTCCTGGGTCAAGCCCGGGACGACGATACCGATCTGCCCCCCCGGCTTCAGAAATTTGTAGAAATATCCCAGGTACAGGTCGTCCGTCCCGTAATATTGGTATGAGTCCATACTGACGATGGCATCGAAGAAACCCTCGGCATAGGGCAGGGCATGGGCTTCAGCATGGATCGGGTATATCTGGTTCTCTAAACCTGCCTCTTTTATCCGCTGCCAGTTTTCGGTGGCACTGACCCACAGGTCGTTCGCCCAGACCTGGACGCCGAATTCTCTGGCCAGGAAGATGGAGCTGTAGGCTTTCCCGCAGCCCATATCAAGCACCCGCATGCCGGGTTTAAGGTCCATATTTTCACAAAGCCACTCCGTCAACCAGAGTACATTCGGCCCCATCCACCCCTTCACCACCCATTCCGGGTCGTATTTCGAGGAACGGGGATAACGGTTATTTTTGAGTAACACTCTAATTTTGCTTTTATCGTAAGTCATAATATATGCCTCCTGATTACTGTCATTCCGAGAAGTTCCGATTTTATCGGGACGACGAGGAATCCGTTTTTCTAGATAAAATTCAGATTCCGTCAACGCAGGTTCGGAATAACGGTTTTCCATTATTTATCTCTACCTATGGCAAATAACAAAAAAGCCGCAGATATCACACCCGCGGCTGAGGACAATGGGCGGTGTCGGGAAATAAAAAACCGGAAATGGAAACCCATTCCCGGAGGGAAGGCTAATACCTTTCAGTTAAATGAAGCGGACTTAGCCCGAGACCTGCCGGGGTGTGATTTTCTGATTCTTTACAATGATCTGCGACATTAACACACCCCCTTTTTTAATATGTTATTCAAGATGGTAGCACAGAGATTGCAAGAGGTCAATAGCGAGTGAATTATTACAGGTGGATTTTGTGTTAACGGCAGTTAAATCCCCTTCTGTATAACTAATATCGTTCAAATGAACTTTTTACTCTGGTGCAGCCTATATGTATACATGGATACTAAATCATCCGGGATGCGAGAAATCATATCAAAGATAGCCTTGGTAGCGCTTTGTATACTGTTAAGCGGGTTGAGCTTGTTATGTACCGGCTGTAAACACAGGGATGCCAACTTATTAAAAGGCAGCGCTTGGAAGGCCTGGTCTATCGATGGGACAAGAGTGATCGATAATAGCTTTATCAGCTTGTACCTCTGGGCGGATGGCACTCTTTGGGGTCATGCCGGCGTGAATACCTACGACTCCAGTTGGGCATGTGAAGGAATAAACCATATTACTTTTTGTGCTGATCCCGATTCCGGGGGAGTGACCATGATGGGCGGCCCTAAAGAACTCGAAGCCCAGGAACAAGCTTACCTGGAAGCGTTATGGGACATTGCTGCGTTCTCACTTGAAAACAACCACGAACAACTAAAGGTTTATGATGCTACAGGACAGGAACGCATCATATTTGGGCGCTTATCCCAGAACCAGGCCGATCCTGAAAAACTGAAAAATACGGAATGGACTCTTGGCTGGTATAACGGCAACCCTGTCTCGGATAATTCCAGTATGTCTCTGATCATAGATGCCGGCGGTAAAATGTACGGGCAAGCCGGGCCTTTCTATTATGAAATTGGTTATAAAACCTTTAAGGATAATATACGGATTGTTCCGGTTGCCGGGGGTATGACGATACAAACGATGTCAAACAACCGGTTAACTACCGCTGGGGAAGCCTTGACGGCTCTACAATATTCAGGTATATACAACATCGCAAATGACACACTCCAAATATATTCGGCTAAAGGCGATACCGCCGTCTTTCTCCGTTACCGCAGCCTTTATGTTCAACCATCAAAAGTGCCTTCCCTTGTTTCTGAGTCCGGCAGTGCCAGCTGGGCATATATCGTACGAGATGAGACTGTCGAAAAAGTCCCTGTTAGTTATAGAAAATAGATTATAATTTGTAAATGAATGATTCTGGATGAATATTTAAGACTAAATCCTGATAAAATAGG
>JAEAME010001605.1_pt1 | contig 15137 bp, 14 predicted proteins | sample 8958731 | NCBI WGS metagenome assembly JAEAME01 (sample SAMN16933194, study PRJNA681113) | bioreactor sludge metagenome | isolation source: anerobic bioreactor sludge (Control) | place: India:Bengaluru | collected 2018-10-24 | reverse complement strand
GTGGGATAAATATCCCGACGCATGTTATCTGAAAAACAATATCCTTACGCTTCCAATACACCAGGACTTGAGTAAAACTGATATAGATTTTATGGCAAAAAAGTTAATTTCAATATTGGAGACAATCTGAGAAATGCAAGACGTTAAAAATAAAACTATTGAATTGGAGAATCTCAGCAAGCACATCAACGGGGAACGTTCCATTGATGTCCAGATTTATGATGACTTTGAAAGTTTATCTGGGCTGCAACCGGCCTGGGATCGTTTTATGGAGGAAATGGAAGCCGAAATATTCCTTACATACGATTGGTGCAGAATTTGGTGGAAATATTATGGCAAAGAGAGAGAGCTGAAAGTTTTTGTTTTCAGGCAAAACGAAAACATAGTAGGCATCTTGCCGCTATTTTTTGAAACTATTGGGCTATGGCCTGTAAACATAGATGTTGTCAAAATAGTTGGAACGGATTTTCTACCAATCACAATCAATATTTCTTTAATAGCAGAACGCTTAAATGAAATAATTCAAATTTTACTAAGTAAATTAAATCAACTCTATAAATATGATATCATTTATTTGGGCCAACTTTGCGGGAAGTGTGAAGTTGTTGACCAAATAGAAAAAGCTTTCAAAGATGTATTGCCTTTATCTTACAACGTTTCACAAAGAACAAGAGACGTGCAAACCTACTTTCAACTCACTAATAGCTGGGATGAGCAAGTGGCCAGCCTAAGTCCCAGGCAAAGAACTAAAACGAGAAAAGTTTATAAAGTGATACAAGAAAAGGGTATATCTTTGACCTCCGCTTTTGCCACAGAAAGCAATTTAGTTGAATTGTTTGATGACTTTGTTAAGATGCATCAATCCCAATGGCAGCAGATAGGTATATCGGGGCATTTTATTGATTGGCCGTCAGCTTATGAGTTCCACAAAGAAGTGGTACAAGTCCAAAGAGCACAAGACAGGGCGCGCCTGCTTCAGATAAGGCTTGACGATAAAGTCATCGGTTACGATTACTTATTTAAATTTGGACAAACCTATCATTGGTTTTTGAGTGCACGCAGCACAGAGGACCTTGATTCACGTCTTGATTTTCACAGAATATCATTTGGAGAAAAGGTCAAGAAAGCCTTGAATGATGGAGTCACGATGATTGATGGCGGTAGAGGCAAATACGAATACAAGATAGTCATGGGTGGCGAAATCACTCCCGTTCGGGATATTTATATCTATCCCCATAGCCCTATTTCTTTTATAAAAGTTAGTTTATTAAGACGGTTCATTTGGATCATTACCATATGTTACGTCAAAATATGGCGCAGAAGAATTGCACCACGACTTGGTATAAAGACAGGAACTTTCTGGCGGTGGTGGCTCAGGACCAGCATGCTTTCAATTTAATAATTGTGCCATCAGCAAGACCACAATATCAATATAAATCATGCAGCAAATAGATCTTTCAATTATCATTGTAAACTGGAACACCAAGGCCTTATTACTGGAATGTCTGAACTCATTGTCAAACCAGCAAAGCATTTATCAAACAGAAATTATTGTTGTTGACAATGCTTCAACAGACGGCTCCACAGAAGCAGTAACTGCGCACTATCCGCATCTTAAATTGATAAAAAACAATTTTAATATGGGCTTTGGGCGTGCCAACAATATAGGTATAAAAAACAGTTTAGGACGTTATGTTTGTTTACTCAATTCCGATGCACGTGTTTTACCAAACTGCTTTAATTATTTAATAGAGTTCATGGATAAAAATGAAACTGTGGGTATCAGCGGACCTAAAACGTTATCACCTGACTTGAGTATTCAGGATACATGTAGAAATTTTCCAAGTTTATGGAATACACTTTCCTGTGCCCTTTATTTAGACAAAATACTCTCAAAATATGACTTCTTTTCCGCTGAACATATGTTTTTTTTCGATCACAATACGATAAGAAAAGTTGATGGACTCGCCGGTTGTTGCCTGACGATTAGAAGAAATGCTCTGGACCAAGTAGGATTATTTGACGAACAATTTTTCATATATTTCGAAGAAACTGATCTGTGCAAGCGCTTTAGGAATGCAGGCTGGGATATTATATTCTTCCCTGACGCAGTAATAATACACCATCACGCCGCCAGTGCATCAAGAGACCCTATACGATTTAACACCGAACAGATTAAATCGCAAATGCAGTACTGGAAAAAACATCATAGCAAGATTGCTGTAACAGTCTTCCTGTTTATTCTTTTGATACACCATAGTCTCAGGCTGATACTAAGAAGCATATCATATATATTTGCCATACCAGCCAAAAGAGTGCAGATCACCGATCAACTATCAAAACATTATCGCAACCTGAAACTCATACTTTCCGGCAAGTATGGCAAAGAGACATAGCTTTGGACAAGCATAATTACGTTTTAATTACCGCAGCACGAAACGAGGAAAACTACGTCGAGTACACCATCAATTCGGTCATTGCCCAAACCATTTTGCCAAAGAAATGGGTGATTGTGAGCGATGAATCTACTGACAAAACGGATGCTATAGTTCGAAACTACGCTAAATCATACAGTTTTATTGAATTGGTCCGCAAGGAAATGTCGGTGAAGCAAAAAGGATTCGCTTCGAAGGTTGCAGCCATCCATCTGGGATATGACCAACTAAATGGTCTCGATTACGATTTCATCGGAAACCTCGATGCGGATTTATCATTTGAAAAGGACTATTTCGAACAAATCCTGAAAAAATTTACAGATAACCCGAGATTAGGAATAGGTGGCGGTTATATCCATGAAAAAAATTTGTATGGCACGTTTAGCCCCAGGCCTTCCAATTCCGAGCAGTCGGTTGCCGGGGCTGTTCAAATGTTTCGTCGGGATTGTTACAAAGTCATAGGAGGACTCCAGCCTTTGGAACTTGGTGGAGAAGACTGGCGTGCAGAGATTATGGCCAAGATGGCAGGTTGGGAAGTTGAAACATTTCCTGAAATCGAAGTTCTTCATCTCAAACGAAGTCCTGACGCAAGAGGCGCCATTCGGAACAGCTTCCGACAGGGGTTGTTGGATTATTCTTTCGGAAGCCTTCCCTTGTTCGAATTTGCAAAGTGTATTCGAAGGCTTAAGGAACAACCATACTTTATGGGAGCTTTACTGAGGTCAGCTGGGTATGTATGGGGATACTGTTCAAGAAAAAAAATGGTACTCTCGGAGGACCAAGTTTATTTCCTAAGATTTGAACAAAAACAACGGATCTTAAGGGCTTTAAGATTTCGGATCTGATATGAATTCATACGATAAAGATTTGAAGGGATTTCCCTTCATAAAATGCACGGATTCCCCTTCAAAAGAACCAAAAGTCAGAATACATCATCAAGAGCGTATCGAAGATTCAGAACAACACAAAATAGTAAGGTATAGCTTATATACGGGCTTTTCTCACAAATAGAGCACATCGAAATACATTTTTCGAGCATAATTAAGGTAAGATTATTACATTGGTACAATTTTTGCTTATATTTAATTGAAAATGAAAATGTACCAAACATCGCTATAAAAGGAATTACAGGTGTGATATTGATCATTTGCACTAGTTTTTTTATAGAGTAAACTTGGGTACATGATGAATAAGGAGGTCAACACACCATGAGAATTATTGAAACATTTCAGATGATCAGGTACCTAAAGGAAGTGATTGCTAGGGGAAATAGAAAAATGATCTTTCGTTGTTTTATCGGCATTTTTTCTATTGCTATTTTATTTGTTTCCGTTAGCACAGCTTTTTCGGCAAACTGGTACGTTCGTAAAGGGGCAACGGGATCAAACAATGGCTCAAACTGGACTAACGCCTGGAATGAAATGAATCAGATTAATTGGTCATCTGTTTCGCCCGGCGATACTATTTGGCTTGCAGGAGGAACGTATACTACACCAATAAGCGTAGCCAAAAGTGGGACATTAACGAACAGAATCAATGTACAGAGAGTAAGATCAACAGACACAGTACCTGTAGCTGCCGCAGGGTGGAACGGTGCTTTTGATACGCAGGTAATAATTAACAATGACAGGGCTATCAGGTTTGAAAGCAGTACAAACGGAGTTGGAAGCTATGTCACTATAGACGGAAGAATTGACTCAGGGATACGGGCATACACTTCCTGTTCTACCAATTGGGCCGATTCAGCACTTTCCGTTGAAACAAATAATATTACTGATATTGTCGTCCAATATATAGATATGGCTGGCCCGGGTGGTAGAGCAGCTTATCCGCATGGAACTGACTGTAATGGGGTGCGACTTTATAATAATGGTGGGAAAATAATCAACCCCACTATCCGCTATAACAGGATTCATGGTGTTATCACCGGAACACGAATCTTGGGGCAGCAAGGTGGTTTATGGGAGTATAATAAATTCTATCATAATGACACAACAACTGATTATCATGCAAACCTTGTAGCGGTGAGACAGTGTTACAATACAATAACTTTCCGATATAATGATATGTATGAGTATATGGGCGAAGGTATTATGCTCGGAGCAATGGCAGCAGATACCCCTTGTGCAGTAGAAATCTATGGCAATGTTTTTCACACCGATTCCGGTCAACCGGGAGGTTCTCCACGGGCATTGGAGTTACAGTACATGCCGTGGACAGTCAAATTCTACAATAATACCATAGCTGATTTGGCAATCAGTGTAACCCTTGCTCAAACAGGTGCAGCGTGGGGAGCCGGCAGTGAGATGAGAAACAATATCTTTTGTTCAACCAGCAAACCTTCATACCCTGCAACGACAACGCACAACGTTTTTAGTAATTCAAGTATTGCAGTTGGTACAAATACACAGATAGTGACAAGTTCAATTTTTACAGATTATTTAGGAAAGGACTTTACTTTGGCTCTTCCAACCAACGTGGGATACGGTCTGCCATCACCGTACAATGCTGATAAACTCAGCAAAACGAGAGGTAGAGATGCTTCATGGGACATTGGGGCATACGAGTATGAAAGCAACGGCTCTTTGTATGAAAGCAACGGCTCTTTACTGCCACCGAACCGATTTCGCCGCGTAGCGAATCCATAAGCAACAGGGAACCAGATGAAGAAACATTTTAAGCGGTATGGTTTATATTCTCTATTTTACCGTATAAAATGTTTCTTCATCTGAGAATTTTCCTCGTAATAAAACCGGCGGTGTAAACAGTAATAACCGCACAATCAAAACCTCATCATAAAAACTGCAAACACTGATGGATTTATCGATTATTATAGTCAATTGGAACTCCAAAGAGTATCTTAAAAAATGCCTTGATTCGATCATCGAATCAAGGTGCGATATTGATTTTGAGATTATCGTCATTGACAATGCTTCTTTTGATGGTTGCGCTGAGATGTTAAAACAGTATTTCCCACAGGTGCGTTTCTTCCAGAGTAACAGGAATCTCGGCTTTGCGAAGGCAAACAATGAAGCTTTTAAGGTGTCACATGGCCAAAGTATCCTGTTTTTGAACCCGGATACCGAAGTTGAAGGAGGGGCAATTTCAAAACTTATGCAGCAATTTGAGTCTAAATCTGATACGGGAATTGCAGGAGCCAAGCTTCTCAATTCGGACCGGACAGTCCAAAAAAATGCCGTCCGCGTCTTTCCCACTATTATCAATCAGTTATTTGATACCGATGCATTAATGCAGCTTTTCCCTCGATCCAGTCTTTGGCGCTTGGGTCCATTATTGAGCAAATCCAATGTACCAATCCAGGTAGATGCAATATCCGGGGCTTGTATTATGATCAAACGATCCTTATTTGAAAGTGTCGGAATGTTTAGCACTGACTATTTTATGTATTCGGAGGATATCGACCTTTGCTACAAGGTTCAACAATCAGGTTTGAAAATATATTATGTTCCTAGTTCCATTATCCTACATCACGGTGGGTGCAGCAGTTCAAAGAGCGATAAAAATAGCTTTTCTAATGTAATGATGGTGGAATCCCGCTGGCGTTTTTTTAGGAAAACCCGTTCGATCTGGTACTCCCAGTCGTATCGTTTGGCAATGTTCACATCCAGTATATTTCGCACAGTATTCATGCTTTGCCTTTGGCCCTTTCTAAAACTGGCAGCACAGGACCGTTGGATCAGAGCTTCTTTAGGGAAATGGCTGGCCATACTTTCTTGGACCTTTGGCAGAGAGAAATGGATTAAGGATTTTTAACTCTGTCTTGTGAGGAAATCCGTCTGTTGATGTTCTATAAAACTCTGAATACCATACATCTGTCTTGCATCATGAGCTATGTGATTGGGAAGTGGATTATGGAAAAAATTATTGAGCATTGCGTAAGGATAAGTTGTGTAATGCTATTTATATTACTGTTTATGTCTTTCGGAATATCGTATGCAGCAACTTATTACGTGGCTGTAAAGGGTAATGACAGTAATAAGGGAGATCTTGGCCATCCGTGGCGCACTATTCAAAAAGCAGCAAATATCCTCAGGGCAGGAGATACAGCAATTGTTAACCCTGGTACATATGATGAACATGTCACAACAAGGACAAGCGGTGTATCCGGAAAACTAATCCAATTCACAACAAATGGAACTGTTTCAATGCGTGGTTTTACTGTCAACCACGATTATATCAGGATTGATGGATTCAAAATGGAAGGGGAATACAAGATATATGACGGGTTTATTTCTGTAACTGGAAGCAACAATGTGATCAGTAATAATAACATTGTCTATTCAGGTTCCTCAAAGATATACGGAATTATGCTCGGGGACGGATCATCTCGCTGTACAATACAAAATAATGCCCTGGATGGGTTGGTATACCCCAATATACAACTAAGAGGAAGTTTTCACATGGTCGAGAACAACACCATCAAAAACACTCCCCACGACGCGATGAGAGTATTTGGTAATGGTCATATAATAAGGGGTAACTTCTTTAATCATGTTAATGCAACAGATTTAACGCATACCGACATAATTCAGACATTCGGAGTAAATGGCGACGTGGCCTTCGACATTATTTTTGAGAGTAATTATATAAAAGATTGCAAGGCTCAAATCGGCAATTTTGAGCAACATGGGATTGAAGACATTCGAGACTGGACTTTCAGGAACAACGTCTTTGAGAACGTAAGCATGCAGGCGAATATTTATGCCCCCGGTTTCAAATGGTACAACAATACATTCTACCACGTAGATCAGAATACGGGAGGGCCACTCTTTTTCAATGCCGCAGAAAGTGGAAGGGCCAACAATGGTATGGTGGAAAACAACCTGTTCATTGATTGCGGGAGGCTTCCAAATAACACAGGGTGGTATTCCGTAGATTCAGGGATAACAGGTTTTCAAGCAGATTACAATTATGTTGCAAGAGGGCCTTCGAACAACTGGAGTGATAAAACAGGGTTTCGCGAACCACACGGTATTAATGGGGGAAATCCGAAATTTATTAATCATGAATCGTCTGACTTCCGTTTGCAGGCAGATAGTCCGGCTGTCAATAGCGGCGTCACGATAGGTGGTTTTCATTCAGATAAAAATGGCATCCCTCGCCCCCAGCGTTCAGCGTGGGATATGGGTGCATACGAGACGCAGTAAGTCTATCGAACTCGCTATCTAAATTAAGCCATCTACAATTCTTGAACAAATTGCCAAATAGAATATTTGCTCAATCACACATGACAACGGCCAAAGAAACAGGTAAGATAGCTATAAACTTCTGCTATCATAAATATCTCGCTTGATAGTTGGAATTATTTTGTTCCCGGACAAAGTTTTTTTAAAGGATTGAATCAATGCAGATTACATTCCTTACGGGCTGGGGTGGGGTAATTCATTCACATCCTCCTATAAAAAGAAAAATTGTGGGTCACTCATGGACTTAAATGGCGTTTCAATAGTATTTCTTTTAGCAACTGCGACCATGCTTTTGTTTTTGCCGCGTCGTTGGGCACCCCTGCCGCTCCTCTTCGGTGCCTGCTACATGACACTCGGTCAGGGGGTTGCTCTGGGCGCCATCGATTTTCCCATTATCAGGATCCTTGTGGCAGTAGGGTTTTTCCGGGTGGCATTGCGGCGCGAGTGGATAGCGGGCGGAACGAACGGTTTGGACTGGCTCTTCATAGTATGGGCTCTCTGGGCGCTATACTGCAGTGGGGGTCACGGTAATCCTTCGGAGGCGCTGATATTTCGATTAGGCCTTGCTTATAATGTGTGCGGTACTTATTTTCTTTTTCGTATCTTCTGTAATTCTTTCGACGATTTGGTGACTCTGTGCCGCTTCGTGGCCATACTTCTCATGCCGGTGGCCTTAGAAATGGTTGCGGAAGTAACGACGGGACATAATTTTTTCTCTATATTCGGAGGTGTACCGGAAGCTGCGGCAGTACGCGAGGGTAGGGTCCGAGCCCAAGGACCTTTTGAACATGCTATTCTGGCAGGAACGGTTGGAGCTGTTTGTTTCCCGTTTATGATTGGCCTCTGGCACAAGCACAAGAAAACAGCTGTTTGGGGGATTGCCGGCTGCCTGTTGATGGTCGTAGCTTCTGCGTCCAGCGGACCACTCTTGAGTACAGCAGCGGCAATAGTGGCACTATTCATGTGGCACTGGCGTCATCGAATGCGGCTGGTCAGGTGGCTGGTACTTTTAGGTTATATCGGTCTCAATTCCGTCATGCTATCACCGGCATATTACCTTCTAGGACGTATTGACCTGACAGGGGGCAGCACCGGTTGGCATCGCGCGGAGTTAATCCATACCGCGATGACGCATCTCAATGAATGGTGGCTTTGGGGAACAGACTACACCCGCCATTGGATGGCCACCGGTGTTTCGTGGAGCCCTGATCATACCGACATTACCAATTATTACATTCATCTCGGAGTCATAGGCGGGCTCCCCCTGATGATATTATATATTATATTCTTAGTAAAGGGCTTTTCGTATGAAGGCAAAATATTAGAAACTATCAAAAATCTGAGTAAAGAAACCCAGTTCTTTTTCTGGGCCATCGGGGCCTCGCTTTTTGCCCATGTTGTAACTGGAATTTCCGTCTCATATTTTGATCAGTCCTATATTTTTGTGTACATAACTTTGGCAATGATCAGTTCTGCATGGTCGGTAAGCAGGCCAATAATTCCTAAGGCCCAATCCACGTATATAGGGTACACTGACCCTGATGCCAAAAGAACAGAATCCCCATGGTGGGATAAAGATATCGAAGAAATTATAAAAGATAAATAATAATCTCTTTCGTACTTCCACATTTTGGAAATAAACTATTACAACGGCGATTAGACATCTGACTGTTGTCATACCGGAGTTGGTTCGGCATCCCGTTTTTTTCAATGGGTTCCGGCTTCGCCGGAATGACGAAATTTGAAGTATTCGGTGTATATAGTACCCGATTTCCCGATGACAAAACAGACCAGATGGATAAACCATAATTGCAACTACCATGAAAATCATGGTGTACAATTAAGCACTTGATAACATCCAGGTTTTATTGGAACACGTAGACATGATTTACAAAGAATCGAAATATTTGAATAGAATCGTGCTGGCGATGTATCGATTTGATAATAGATTTTCAAGAAAAATGATCAGAGAGATTCTCTTATGTCGAAAAGGAGCACAATTCTATTCGAAAACCTTAAGACAGATATTTTCTATATATCACGATATTCAAGTCGGTATGTATAGCTACGGCATATTCTTTTCTAACCTATCCTCAGGCACAGTTATAGGAAGATATACTTCGGTAGGACAGAATCTCCTAATCTTGGATGGAAGCCATCCAATAACATACAGGTCAACTCATCCTTTTTTTTATAATCCTGACTTCAAATATGTTCCTTTGCTCGGCATTAAGCGAAGGACCAAACTGTTCATCGGGAACGATGTCTACATTGGTGCCAATGTCATATTGCTGCCCTCTGTGATATCCGTCGGGGATGGTGCAGTTATAGCCGCTGGAAGTGTTGTAACAAGAGATGTGCCTCCCTTCGCAATAGTTGGAGGCAATCCCGCGAAGATTATCCGATATCGTTTCAGCCAGAACGTCATAGATGAGATAGTTAAATCAGCATGGTGGGATAAAGACATCGAAGAACTCAGGAATGAAGAGCAGGAATTTGCTTCATTCATGTACCCCTTGGAATAAGTTCACACCCGATCTTGCTATGAAAAAACACGCCAGACACGCTTGCCATAGTTATGACTATGACGAAAATGCCGGGACCCAGTTGGGCATAAAAACTCTTCGCGGCGCTGGATGGGCTTCAATCACTAATGTCGCCCAGCAGACGGTAAAGCTTGTCGTGCTTTTTGTCTTGGCCCGATTTCTAACCCCTGCAGATTTCGGGTTGGTGAGTATGGCAACCGTCGTGATCGGATTTGTCCAGGTATTTCAGACAGGTGGACTTGGGCTTGCCCTGATACAACGAAAGAATCTGACTGAGTCGCAGGTTTCCGGCACGTTTTGGGCTATTGCCTGTCTGGCAAGTTTTCTAACGATTATTCTTTTGGTACTATCTCCCCTCGTGGGCCGATTTTACAATAATCAACAAGTCAGTTCTGTTCTGGCAGCCCTTGCCTTTGCTTTCTTTTTTGGCGCTCTCTCCATTGTGCCACGATCTCTGGTCACACGTGCCATTGACTTTCGTGCACTGTTCTTCATTGAGATAGGCTCGACACTCTTAGGGGGTATTATTTCCTTAGTGGCAGCCTATCAAGGGTTCGCTGTGTGGAGTCTGGTTATGGGTACGTTAGTAGAGTCTCTTTCCAGGTTGGTTCTGTTCTGGATTTACACTAAGTGGCTGCCAAGGATGATATTCGAGTTTAAAACACTGAAACCTCTGCTGCCTATCGCGTTACCTTTGCTGGCCACAGCGGTTGTGCAATACCTCGCGATGAACATGGACTATCTTATCATTGGCAAGTACCTTGGACCCGTTGCGTTAGGATTGTACACACTCGCTTACAAGATCATACTAGCTCCCCTTTCTCAAGTCTCCGAGGCTATCTCAAGGGTCATCCTTCCCGGGTTCTCCTCAATTCAAGAGGATAAGGCTAAGATCGGTAAGGGATTCCTGAAACTATCGAAATATATATCGTTTATCATATTTCCGGCCATGGCCGGCCTAACGGTGGTGGCGTCGGAAGTAATCCAAGTATTCCTTGGAACCAAATGGTTGTCTGCCGTCAATGTGCTTCGTATTCTTACAATCGTTGGGGCAATAGCCTCCATTCAGTCAGTCTGCAGCATGATTTTCTTGTCACAGGGCAGGACCGACATTCTCATGAAATGGTGGCTTTTCAGCACCACGTGCTATGTTATCGGATATTTTGTAGGACTGCCGTGGGGTATCAATGGCGTTGCCGGTGTGCACGCGATAGCTTCTGTCCTGTTGGCGCCGATCTATTTCGTTATCGCGCTCCGATTGGTAGGTCTTAAGCTTCGGTCTCTGGCAACGTCACTGGCACCAGCAATGTTTGGAGCCACGATGCTTGCTTTAGTCCTCACAAATCTCCGCGCCACAAACTTTGTACAGACCATGCACGTCAATGCGAGATTGTTTTTGCTAGTCTTCACGGGTATCGCTATATACGCAGGATTTACCCTGTTATGCAGACGACAGTTTCTGACTGAAATAAGTGATATCCTGAAGCGAGCTTTAATGAGTAGAGACGCATCAATATAACAATAAGCTTATTCTTAGAAATTCCTAGATTCCTAGGAAAGCAGTGAAATCCAATAAGGCAGCGTCCTTTCGACGTGGTTCAACTCATTTATAAATCCAGTAAAAATGCAAAGATTCATAGCAATGATTAATCCTTCTCTCTTTCTTGTGATTATCGCTTTTCTTTCGATAGTTCCATTTGCTCCACAAGGGGTGGCCTCTAACAACACGGTGAACGAGTCATACAAGAAAACAACCGATAATTCTGGGCTTCATAAAAATATAAGTCTTAATGACTTACCGCTTAAATCAAGCATTATGCAATACGGTATCACCTGGACCTTCAGAAAACCGGCACGCGTTGGCCGGTTTGTAAATGGAGATTACTACGTCGTCGGGCAGACAATCATCGTGTCAATAACACCCAAGCCCAGCAATGGCCGCAATGGTTCGTGTCTAAATCCATCATCTACGATGGAAAAAACAGGCTTTGATGACCGCATTCCTCATGGCCGCTATGACCCGAACCTCTTTTTGACCCCTCCCATCAATCTCAAACCAGGAGATTCTCTGCTTTCTTCTATCAGCCTGGAGGAAATTCAAACAGTAAAACCTATGCTCTGGCGCATTGAGAAGAGCCAGCTCAATCCTGTGCGAACTGTGGCAGTCTTGACCTGCTTAGACGCTCCTGTTCCTTCGGATGCTTTCAGACCGGCTTATTCCAACAAGAAAGACCGAATCTATCTGGCAAGGAACCTTAAACGCACCCTTCTGCCGCGACTTTCTGCTAAAGGTATTTCTTTTAAGTTTTACCAGGGTTATAATGATCAGGAATTTAGCATTCAAGACGTTACCCTATGGTTTAGGCGCCCCTGGATAGACTTGATAATGGACCAATTCGGAGCCCCTATAGAAAATATGCCGGTTTATGGGGCACAATTCGCGCGTGCCATAGGGATAGCCAGCCTTCTTTTGTGCATGGACTTCACTCGGGAAGAGAAAGAACCTCTCCTCATCAACTTCATTCAGGCTGGAATTGACCTCTGGGGCATAGCTGGACAAGGTTCACAACCTCCATCCTGGAACGCTCTTGGTGGTCATGCTAGTGGCCGCAAATGGCCCATCATTTTTGCGGGAATACTCTTTGGTGATCCGGAAATGCAAGAACCAGATAAGACATATCCATATCTCAGGTTCAGCGAGGACACACAGACTATGTTCGATGATTGCTGGACAGGGGCCAAGGTTGTTTGGGCTGGACACATGGGGAAAAACGGCCATCCCAAATACCCGGACTGGGGTTCCTATGAGCATTTACTGCCCGAAAAATGGAAGGGCAACACCGGTGAAAACTACCGCCGATGCTGCACGAGTAATACCTGGGTGGGTGAAGCACTGGCTGCCAGGATTCTTCATGCAGAAAAATTCTGGAGCCATAATGCTTTTTTTGCATACGTTGACCGCTGGATGGCCGAAGATGATTCGCAGCATATCAAAATCATCAGAGACGCCCGGGGAAATGATTATAGCGCAAATTGGGCACGACAAGGATCAACATGGGACCCCTTCGTAAAGGATATGTGGAGGAAATACCGCAACCATCTGCCTCCGGCTCCGGATGGAACTATTACGCCCAATGTAGAAAACACATGGCATTGATTGACCGGTGAATTCACATTCCTGTTAGAAAAATATCAATTATCACGGAAGGACCGTAAAGAAACATGTTGGAAAAACTGCGATCCGGCAAGATTTCCTTATACGAAATGCCAGAAATTTCAAGAACTAAAGTTTAGGGATAGGAGGCTCAACTAACAAAATGAATAACGTTTTTCTGAAAATTAAAGGAACAACATTTCTTCTCCCTACCTGGCTGAGAAATATCATTAAATACCTTTATCGAAAAATATGGCATCTCAACAATCGGTTCCGATATATCAAAAAGGGTCGCTTTGCGTATGTTGGCGAGGGCTGCAGATTCGATCGAACAAATCCATACTACGCCTCAGTCGGGGCGGGAACTCATGTCGAGGAATTTAATATATGGAACGCCGATTCCGGCAATATAATAATTGGCGAGAATTGCCTTCTGGGCCTTCATAATGTTGTTATGGGTCCGGTGGAAATAGGTGATAACGTAAGCACAGGACCGTTTGTTGCGATTGTCGGGCCAAGACACGCGCTAACAGGAAAGACAGAGGGAATGACCGTCATAGGAAGGAACGTCTGGCTCAGCACTGGCTCCATTATTCACTTTGGGATAAAAATAGGAGACAACGCGGTAATTGGGCCCGGCTCCGTTGTAACAAAGGATGTCCCGGAAAATGCCTATGTCGCGGGCAACCCTGCCCGGAATATAACCGAACTCTCAAATCTGAAAGGACTCATGCAAGCGCGCGGAAAAGAAACAACCTGACAGGTCGGGGGTGGGGACAGGAGACCAATAACTCATGGCAAAAGCAAGAAAGAGACAAAACTATGGATCGTGAAAAAACAAAATACCTTGTTATATCACCAGTTCGAAACGAGGCAGAATGGATTGAGACAACGATTATCTCCATGTTGAATCAAACCGTCACTCCTGAAGAATGGATAATAGTGGATGACGGTTCCCGGGATAGCACTTCGAAAATTGTGGAAAAATACAGTGACAAATATGACTGGATAAAATTAATACGCAGAGAAGATAGGGGATTCGCTGAGCCAGGTCGGGGAATCATAGAGGCTTTTTACGAAGGGTATGCACATAACAATTGTAAAGATTTTGATTATATTGTGAAATTGGACGGTGATTTAAGTTTTGATGAAGACTATTTTGAGTCTCTCTTCAAGAAATTTTTAAAAAATCCAGAATTGGGCATGGCCAGTGGAATTTGTTATATATACCGGAAGGGCATACTGACACCGGAAAATCATCCGGAATTTCATGTAAGAGGACCTTCAAAAGTATACAAAAGAGAATGCTGGAATCAGATTGGAGGCTTGGTTAAGCATCTTGGATGGGACACTCTTGATGAGATCAAGGCACAATACCTCGGATGGACTACAAAAAGCTTTAAAGACCTCAGGCTGATCCATTATAAGGAAACAGGATACCATTCAGGCTTGCTCAAATGGGCGATGAAACAAGGTAGGAGCGACTACTACTGCGGATATCATCCGCTTTTTGTGCTGGCTAAAGGCATACGCAGGATTTTTTTTGAACGCCCGTATCTGATAGATGGTATGGGCGGAATATTTGGCTATTTTCTTGGTTATATCAACAATGAGGACCGTTATGGGGAACTGGGAGTCATTAAATACCTGCGAAAAGAACAAATCAAGGCACTTATGTTTCGTCCCGGGATTTGGAGATAGGAAGGAGGAACGATTGAAGACTCGAAACATGATCTATATACTCATTCTGCTTATGATAGTGGGTTGCAATAGAGATATAAAGGAGGTGAAAACA
>JAEAME010001604.1_pt1 | contig 15153 bp, 14 predicted proteins | sample 8958731 | NCBI WGS metagenome assembly JAEAME01 (sample SAMN16933194, study PRJNA681113) | bioreactor sludge metagenome | isolation source: anerobic bioreactor sludge (Control) | place: India:Bengaluru | collected 2018-10-24 | reverse complement strand
ACTTTTTCATATTTTTCTCCTTTAACTTTGTGATTATAACTTTGTGATACATAAACCAAACACCCCGACTCAGGAGTATCCTTACGCAAATGGTATCGGTTAATTGAAGAATAAATTAATGACGCTGATTATGCTGAATAAAACTATTGTAGTAAGAAACGCCGTCACAATCAAAAGGGTGGAGAATGGTTTTTCTTGTGTTCTCCATAATCTTTTGATATCGTTGTAAAAAGACAATCAGGGGGGTCAGTTATGGTTGCTCGCAACAGATCAGATTATCAATTGTTATTCCAAATATGTATGAAAGATTTGGCTTTTGTAAAAAATCAGCAATGGAAAACGGTTCATCTTACCCTTATTGCATTAGCTGCTTTATTGATCGCCTGTAAAGAAATAATGTGTGTTTACATATCCTGTCCTTTCATTATTTTAGTAACATTCATAGGGCTACGATTTATGCACGAACACAAGAAGGCTCTACTAAGATATCGTGACCAAAAGGATGAATTAACCAATGCAATGCCAGCCATTTACGGGAGAATTCATGAAAAGAGGGAAGAACAGAAAGAAAACAAGGATGTTCGCTCTTTCAGTAATATGTTCGTGCTAATAATAGTTGCATTCGCACTATTTGTATTTGGATACGCTGTCCATAATGGAGGTAAATCTATGACTGCATTTCATTGTGACATTGTAAGAATTGCCTTAATGACTGCTTCATATGTTTTAATAATCTTCGGCTCTTTGGGAATGATCGTCTTTGCAACAAAATTTTCATTTTCAACTAAAATTAAAGACATGGAGTTAACGAAAGAAAGATTTTTTTGCCTAAATGGATATAGGGTCTGGTGGTTATCATGGTCACTGATTATTCTCGGAGCGGTTATACAGCTTGTTGATTTCTGGCTTTAGTAGTCCATGGAATAAAATAGGGAGGTATCATGAAGCAATCAATTATCATTACATTGGTTCTGGCATGTGGACTCTTTATCTCCGGTTTCTCCTTTGCTCAAATTGCAATTCCAAACATTCAAGGAACCTGGCAGGTCTCCATTTCCGGCAAGGATATAAACTGGACTGGTCAGGCAGAGGGAATTAAAGACAAAGGCAATTTATTTATATATCAGAGAGAGTATGACAGCCCAATTCTTCCAAATCTTACAGTTGTTTTTGAGGATGCTCCAACGGACTCTTTTCAAGGATTTATCCAGGGGAATCAATTCTCATTTTATAAAAACAATCCATACGATGGTGCGAGTTTGAAACGAGAAATAGTTATTGGCAAACTTAGCAAGAAGGGGAATGCTTTGACCGGGAAGGGCATGGCATTTGATTCTAACCCAAAGGGGGGAAGTACGTGTTCATATAACTTCCGTGCAAAATTGATTTCAGGTTCTGTACCTGAACCACCGCCACCACCTCCTGCACCTCCAGGTCAAACATTCTATATCATGGATTGCCCCCGATGTGAGAATGCAGATATAGGTGAATGTGGCGAAGACCCTTTTGATGAGAGCCACGCCAACTACATCTTAGTTATTTCCGGAGTTGTCGGTAGCATAGCCGCAATCGGTGTTGAACTTACGGGCACAGGAACTCCTGCACACATTGAACTCAGGGACGAATCGTCAGGTTACGTTTTAGCCGAATCTGAATATGCATCTACATCGAATGTAGGATGGACAGAATTTGTCTTCTCACCGGCTTTCACCATTAACCGACCGTCAGTTGTTTTGAATTTCGTTGCCGATGGAAACGCTCGTGTTTTGAACTGCGCTGGAACGGTTCCTTTTGTGCCTGTCGGGTTGACAGCTAATGGACTTGGACTTAGTGGGCATATGGTAAGATCATATATAAAGATCAACCCCTGAAGTAAGAATATTAGATTGATAGGCCCCTCAGATGGAGGATTGAAGGGCCTTGTTCCGGTATGTTCACACAATCATGAAAGTTTTATTTTTTTGTCACTGACCCTAAGAAAAGAACTGTTTTTCTTCTGGTCAGGAATATCCATGTAGTAGCAAGTTAACAGCCTATATTTCCCGGTAAATTTGACCGTTGGAGAGAGTTTAGGGGGAAGGCCATGCCTGAGCACTAACCAACAGCGAAAACATCGTCTCAGAGCAATGTAGTGAGGGGTTATTATTGATTACAGGGAAACACACCACGTTCGCGCCCATACGGCATCCGCCTTGATTGATACAATCGGACATCTCAACCCTCTCTTTATCCGGACATATGAACCAACGGGCAGGCATTTTATATTTACTCTATATCCCTTATCAACCTTCCCATCGTAGCCACATTAAAGGGATCGTAATAAGGGTCAGGCTCCAACCATGGATCAGAAGGTTGTATCGCCGGTATATTAAGGTTAACAAGCCAGGGCTTATATTCGAAAAGAGCACAAAGGACATAGCCAAGAGCGGAGATGGCAGGATATTCGTCAACCGTGCCTTTGTGTATCATGTCCATATTCAGCGTGGTTAAATGAGAGCGGAGCTTGGCACATTGTCCGATGAAAAGCCCCTTTTCAGTTGCTTGCAGAAGTGAATAGATTGTGCGGCAGTAAATCTCGAACCTGTTTGGCTTATCAAAATGCGGTGGTTGTGAAAGAAAAAAGGGCTTACGCTTCTCGTGGCGCAATTGTTCGTTGAAGTTGTATATGAATGTATTCAGACCGTTGTCTGCATCGCCGTGCCACATGAAGGGAATTTCTTTGCAGTTCAGGCCATACTTTTCATAGAGGTCATAGGCTTTTTTCAAGAGGGCTCTTACATCCGTTTCCTCAATTTCTTCCAATACCACGACAAGCGGTCGATCATTGTCTCCTGACTGTTGTAGTGCCACAATTATAACAAAACCGGACTTCATACCGGGCCAACCGAATCCTCCAGCAAGACAAAGGTACTCTTCCCCGGTCTGTGTGTTGCGATACCTCACGGACCGAGGCGTAGCAGGGATTCGCGCTCCTTCTTGTTGAGCTATGTGGATAGAGGCCGGTGAAACTACATCCCCAACTACATAATGTTCTTTAATCATGCAATCCATAGATCCTCCTACGATAGGTCACAGGTCCCGAAGAACGAGCCTGCACTGAAGCTGCGGGCAATACATTCATAATTGAAGGCATGGCGAAAATGGTCGGCACCGAGTTTGACATAGATATAGCGTTTAGAGCCGGTCTCTTCGTCCTCTTCCAGCTTCTTCGCAATATTGTGGCAGTGTTGGGCGAAGATACGGGTTATTTCACATTCTTTTGGAAGAACAATGGTCTTGTCCTGAATCTCTTTATGGCTTGCATCGAGAGATTCTGTCCGGTTAACTTGCACTATGAGGTCGCGCTCATTCCAGGCATATGAGCCTTTTTGACGCTCGTTGTAGTAATTAAGATAGACTTTCCCTTTATGCCGTTCCGCAAATGCCCTTGCATTCCTTGTCTCGGGGAGGGCATCAACCACACACCGGGACACATAGAAGTTGCGCATGAGCCTATCAAGCTCTTCCCAATCCTTATAAATCCCCAAGTGGACCGTTTGCCCGGCAAGGCCAGGAGTTCTTTTCCCGATGACAACATGAAGATCCTTGCCCTGGTCAACACCCATGAAGCAGGGACCGTCATCGTGTTCAGCCATCCCTTCGCTCCCGCAAAGTGACAAGATTTCCTCGACGGTAAGCCTGTTGGTAGCTTCCACATAAGCTATGCCTATCTTCAAATTGTAGAAGTCCTCAAAATTATTGGTCGTCCTGAACTGATGGAGGATATCGGCAGGATCGACAAAGTGAGAAAAGAGCTGGCTGTAATGTCGGCCCCGTTTATCCGTGATGCTTGGACGTTTCGCTACCCATTGGCCTATGGATGGATTCAGTTCAGCTTTGCACCGTTGACAGGCTCGAATGACGCGGTTGTTGACGGTGATCAGGCAATCAGGGAAGGTATCTTCAAGACAGGTGTATTCCCCACACTTCTCACATTTCAGAAGCCAGTAACGCTGGTCGGTTTCCGCGAAAGCTCGGTCGATCCCATAATCGGGAAGAGTGGGATTACTGAGCTTCAATATCTCTTTGTGTTCGGAATGTGAAAGTCTCTCGACAGCCATGTCCACTGCGTTCTGTGGGGCTTCGTCCAACTCGTCGAAAACAATCATGTCAACGGGAACGCTTTTGATTCCTACCCTGGAAGACATCCCGCGAAAATATACTGAGCAATTCCATATCCTTTTGATATTGGCTGAGTCGGTATCCTTTATTAATTTACCTATAGTATCCGGGTTTTCATCTACGAAAGGGTCAACACGACCTTTTGAAAAGTCGGTTACATCGGTTTTAGAAGGGAATAAATATAAAATGCCTTTATATGAGCCGTAACGTGCCCTGTAGACAACCTTTAACGTTGCGCGGACTGTTAACCCAAGCTGTGCCGCTTTCATCTCCACCTGGTATGGATGATCATCTTGATAAGGTTCGATAAGGTACTCGTGCCGCTCGAAGGCAAAAGGTCTGCCATCAAGAATGATAGGGGTATTAACAGCCCAGTCAGCCAGGGAAGGGATAGAGCCAGAGGTATCGGTGAATCGCTGTTCAACTAATTGTAACAGATCCTCGAAGAGCTTTTCTTTCTTTGAGACGTTGGACGATTGCATTCCGTACATCCGTTGATACCTCCGCTATAGCTGATAGAACTTCTCTTTGGAAGTCCGCAATGGCTTCAACATCGTAAAGTGTTTTAAAAATGTCGAGCTGCAGATTAAGTTGACCTCTAATCTCAGCCATGCACCGTAAGGCTAATTCTCTTGGATCTTTAAAATTATACGAGCTTATTTCTTCCTCGGTGCCCTTTATCTTGACTTTCCTTACCTGTGATTCGAGGATCTGTAGGGCTTCTGCATCACCTTTGTTCCACCGCATAAGGAGATCAAGAAGCTCGTTGGCATGATCATTTATCTTCTGTAATTGGTCGAGGGTGTTGATTTTCTTTTTGACGATGGTCTGAGCGTTTTCCATGGCTATGTTTCGGACAACACTAATGTGCAACCCTTTAACGGCCTTAGAGACTGCGCCCTCGCTGACCCCGAAGACTTGAGCAACCTCTTTTTGGGATTTACCATTCTGCAACATCTTATGCAGCTTGAGTTTGTCTATTTTTGGTTTAGGCGGCATGGTTAACCTTTAGGAAATACTTTACCAACTTGACTTATGGCGGCAAGAAGGTCCTCAGGGGATGTAGTATTGAACGCGGACTCGAATTCCATCAACGGAGAACTGACATCAGGCAAGAGCCGCTCACCACGATAGGTATAATCTTCACCGGGAAATGATTCCCCGGTAATAGTGATCAGTTCATCGGGCTTAGAAACGATGGCCATAACAGATTCAGGAGGCACAGGCAATTTTATTGCTGCAATGGGTATGTCTTTATGACGCCTGATCTTCTCCGGTTTGGTCCATAACCATTGGTTGGCGTGTTTCTTTTTGACACTGTCAACAATGCTCGTCCATCGGAGCTTGTAAGAGACATTTGGGATATCAAGGATCCATAGTGCGCGGCGATTAGGATTATCGGACATGCGATAGACCCAATCAAGGCGACCATAAATGTACTCAACCTTGTAGTAAAAAGAGTCGATCCTTTCATCCGTGCCGGTTATGAAGAAATCGAACATCTTTTGAAACCCCCAGGCCCATGAATCCCATTTAAGAAAACGTGAAACGGCGTAGTATTTGCCTCCCGGTTCAGTGTAATCCGGTAATGGTTTGTGGGGCTTTGTGATATCAAATCCTTGTGCTTGAGCCGTAAATACGAGCATAGTTGCTTACCTCCGTCTGTCAGTTTTGATAGTTTTTATAAACCTTCTGTCGTTGCTTCGCCGATGCCAGCAACACATGGACATTTACGTCAATGAAGTCATAAACCCTTGCTTTGTCTTTTCCTGGTGCCAGCCTCAAGATACGGCCAAGATATTGGATGAGTCTACCGGAGAACTTGATAGGTGTAGCCAGGAAGAGGGTTGATAGGCTCTTGCAATCAAAGCCTTCACCGATTAGTTGTCCGGTAGCTATGAGCACCTTAATGTCGCCGGTGTTCAGACGGTTCACGATGGTCTCACGATCACGATTTCCTGTATCGCCGGTCAAGACGTCAGTCTGTATGCCTGCGTCACATAGGAACTTGCTTAGAGCCTCACAATGGGACTTTCTGTCAGACAGTACAAGGCAGGTACCTCCGCCATTGCTTGCTTCTTTTATGACGGTATTGGCAATGAGGCGGTTGCGGCTTCTATCTCCGGTCAGTTCAGAAAGCATCTGTGTGTATTCCTGCGATGGATCGCATCGAGGCATAAAGTCAGTTGGCTTGGTGATAACTTCTACATCGAGAACTATGTCATTTTCGGTAAGATCGGATTGTTGAACATCGACCTTACGCCCAAGATACCATCCTATTAATTTGGTCAGTCCATCCCGGCGATAAGGTGTTGCGGACAATCCAAACATGTACTTACAGTCAAAAGCAGATACAGCCTCGGTGAATGTTCGTGAAGGTGTCCGGTGACACTCGTCCACAATAATATGTCCAAAATACTGTTTGATGTCATGGGCGATAGGGTAAATGCTGTTGATAATACCGACTGTGACCTTTTTACCGATCCTATGCTTGCCATTGCCGATGATTCCTATTTCATCTTTGGGGATACCGAGAAAGGTTGTGATTCGGTCAATCCACTGACTGAGCAACTCTTTGTTATGGACAATAATTAAGGTAGGTTGCTTGCGTTCGGCAACAACAGCAAGCGCCATGACGGTCTTGCCGCTTCCCGTGGGGGCTTGCAAGACACCAGAATCGCGAGACAAGAGGTCGTTGACGGCCTGTACCTGGTATCCTTTGAGAATACCGTTAAATGTGAAGTCAACCTGCGGTAATATCCGACGATTATCTTCAAGTTCATATCTGATGTTCAATTCCTTGCAGAACCAAAGGATTAATCCCAGGGCACCACGAGGGACCGACAGAGTACCGTTGTGGCTCTCATAATAGGTCAAGTAACGGTCTGTCTGATTATTCCAGCGATTCATCTTTTGATTGTCCAGCCATGCCGGGTTCTCGATGGTGAAGGTAGAGCGGATTTTTCGGGTAAGAACTTCGGCTGGGTTGGTGAGTGTGAGGTAGTTTGAGAGTTTAATTTTCATTTTTGGTATCCTCCTTGCCGTGCTGTCACACTTTCTGTCACACTAATAATGAAGATATGTAACATATTGATATTATTAATAAAAAAGGCAAAAAAAGACTTATTATTAAGAGAGGGAGGTTTTTTTCCCTTATCTCTTTTTATATAGTTGTGTTTCCGTAATGATTTTAAATAGTTAACCCCTAAAAAATAGGTGTGACAGTTTTTGTGACAGTTTTTCAATGTGCCTCCAATAACATGTAGAGTCGGGTACGTTTGTCATACTGTATCTCCCTTTCTTTTTCGAGATTGGTTATGGCGGTTCGAAAATACCAGATGCCGTCAGATTTACAATGGGTATAGCGTTTGAGATCCCTTTCCGTACGCGGTCCGTTCCCCAGAATCCGCCTAATTTTTTCTTCGAGACGTGCAAGCGTGTTATCCGCATCAACCGGGTCGTGCATGCGCCGAACCTTCAGCTGCCAATTCATCAGAGTAATAGTTTTGGCGACAATATCTGTGTCAATAACTGTTTTACCCTCGTTAACCGCAATCAGAGGCATAAATCGAAGCGCATAGCTGTCAAGGCGGTTCGCATGGACGGACCTTTCGAGGTTCAGATACCACTCTTCATACATGTGGCGGGCATTCTGAGTCAGATCAAGTTCAAGTCCGCGCCCTACGATTGCCAAAATATTTCTGATTTTCCCTTTCAATCTATCTTTTAATTGGTCGGGGATTTTTTCAGGGATAGGGAATTTCCGTTCCCCTTTGCCGGGTACTAAGAAGAGTCGGTTATTGAATCCTATATCAGTGAATGATGAGTCCCAAATCTTTTCGTAAGTTGCGACAGTTGAGGCTCCAAGGATTGATAGGTATACATTTTCAAGAGCAATCGACGATTTTTTTGTAGTATTGTGATAATGGTTTGACTCAAAGAGGGTATTGACACATGGCAGCAAGATGCTACTCTCGATCTTTGCCTTACTGACGAACGTTTTGAATTCATCAAAGCATAGTATTAAGCGGTGAGGCTCTTTGGTTTCGCTTAGCCGTTTCTGTAGACCCTCCGCACTTCCCACACCCCAACATATATTAAAGTCTTCCCGGATTATCAAATCATTAAATAGCTCGATGGTTTTATTCATACTTGTAGACTTTCTTGGCTCCGAGGTCTCCCCAAGAAGTAGAAAAAACCCTCGCGTCTGTGGTTTCAATTCGGTCTTGACGCTCAGCCGGTCGGACACAACGTTTCCCAGGATAGCGTAAAAGCTAATGCAGAGAAACGGTTTCGGTGTTTCGAGATATGATGAGTATGACTCGGCGTATTCACCTGCCACGCCAGTCATTACCTCGGTGGGAAAGGAAAGATCGATATTACTTATCGGTTCCTCTTTCACAGCATTTGTTTTTTTTTCTGATTGTGCGCTATAAACCTCTTTTGTCATCTCAATCGCCCTGCTAATGGTTGCCGTTCGGTAATCGTCACGCAGCCACTTTTCGCGCATAAGCCCGGACTGTTGAAATAGTGAGTCGATCCTTGCGGCATCATTACCAGTCCAGAAAGCTAAATGGCAACAGAGCGCTTGATCAGCTTCTGAGTGCGAAGGATAGCCGTTGATATTGCCCTCCCACAATGATCTGAACTTGGACGCGTTCTCAGCATTCAAGGCTTTTTTTAGAAGCTCTTCGTCTGAAATTGATTGTAAAGGCTTTGGTGTTTCCTTCGGTTGTTCTGGTTTTAACGCGAAATATTGTTCAAAAATTGCCTTGATTTCATCTGGTCGATATCCAATGTGGCTTGGTGTACCTGCAAGGTGGTTTCCCGTTATGCTGAAATACTTGCCGCTGCTGGCAATCTCGATCGCTCCTTTTCCATCAGCTCCTAAGCCCCCTCGTTTACGGTTAACAGAGGGTAAGTCGCAGGTAGTAATTATCCGGATTCCGTTACCAGATGGACTGACTTCGGTATAGCTGTCGGAGATCTTGATGATCTCATCCGCCCAGGGCTCAATCTTACCAGTATCAACATTTCGGCAGTGGTCAAGATCTATACAAGTGAAGGGGTCTCTGTTACCTTCCGTTTTACATACCTCAAAGCCTATAGTTCTAATTCCATTTTTACTGTGGGCATTGAGGTACCCAACCGCTTCTTCAAACGTCCCCCAGGTACTGGAAACGTTCGCCATTGCGAAACCACCTGTTTTGGGATTGATAGGGGCTTTATTAAGGTCTCCGCATACCCAGTTATGATAAGTCTTTAGTTCGGGAGGAATGTTGTCGTATTGGTTTGATACCATATTTGCCCCCCCGCTACAGTATCACCTTCGACCGCTCACGCAGCCAGTCAATTAAAGCGCCCTTGGGATATCCGACAACGCGACCGACCATGATCTTCTCTCGCGGACCGGTACCCAAGCTGTCCTCGTTCGCCACGGTCCTCGGTGCAATGGGTAGAACGTCCCGCCATCCCCGCCAGTTCCGAAAGACGATCGGCGGGAGAGCCTTCTCTAACTCCTCGAAATCAACGTCTCTTGATGTCTGATTCATGATGTACTCCTTGTTTGATTTATGTTACAAAATGATGATATTACGTTGAAGGACGATAAAAAAGATGACAAAATTGTTCTCTTTTTAGATGAATTTTGTCCATATGGACGCTATGCGCGGATGGTCTTTACCTTAAAGTTTGATTACAGTATAATTGTCGATAAAAGCCAATGATCTCACAACGGGTTCTGTATGTTATTAATACGTGCAGGGGGATATATAGGGGGTTATTATGGCGACAAGATATACCTACTTAATCGAGAAGACTTCTTCGTTTCTTGCCGGCAACAATAGAATTGGATACCTAGTCTTACTCATCGGAGTGATCCTTGTGGTCTTAGCTGGCATATTCCCTCCATGGTACCGAAAACTACCACAGGGGAATATTGTCAATATTGGATATGGATTCATCTTAGGCCCCGTTGACAGAAACGGGCAAATTGACTATGGCAGGCTATTGACGGAGTGGTTTATCATTGCTCTGTTAGTGGTAGCAGGATTCTTGGTCTTACAGATGTTCCGAGCATTCTCTATGCCTACAAGTGGCGAACGTCATAGAAACGCTAATCGAGAATCTTTTACAGGGGCTAAGATCGAGCATGCGCCCCCTAAAACCCTTCAAGATATTTTCGATCAGACCAGAAAAGAGACCGGTATTTCGGAACAAGGGGGGGAGTGAACTCGGAGAAAAAATAAGGTGTTTTGTTATATGTTGTCTAAATCACTTATAATTTTGAAAGGATGTGTGTAGTCATATGCCCCTGCCTTCAGCCCTCTTTGAATAGCTTTGCCTAATGCACTGTTGCTCTGGATGTCTCTGCTGCAGCCCGTTATAGAGAGGAATGTTTCGACAAATGATAAAAATTTACCCTTATACTGATCGTTGGGATAGTCACAACTTATCGTCGGTCTGGTACCGGTTATACCGTAAAAAATGCGGGCCAATATCCCGAACAAGGCATTGAGCGCTGTTTCCCTCGGCCGACCTCTTTTGTCAGGTTTTACATTTTTTAACGCACCCTCAACCGATCTTTTAAGAATTGTGAGGTCTTTGGGAATATTCTCAAATATAGCATAAATATTTTTGATCCCCTTGTATTGAGCACTGTTGGCCATTGCAATTAACTGTTTTGAAAGATCATCCATTTTAGCGATACTGCTGGCTAATGGATCAATGGAATCCTTTAAGTCAACAAGTTGTTTCTTTGTAGTGCGCCAGCGGGGAAATTCACTTTGGCGATTAATGGCATAAATCTCGCTGGCTTTCTGGATGGCTACTCTATTGCTTTTTGATATGTTTTTAATTTTTGAGACTTCAGCAAGTTTCTTAAAATCGTCTTTGGTCCATGCATGGGTTTCATATGAATTCGTCATTATAATCCACCTCTCCTATGTGGTCTCTCCTTATATCTAAGGGAAGGGGTGAGGAGAGCACCCCGTGTCGGCACCGGTTGCCTATCCCTCAGAAAACATTAGTTGCTCATAGCCTTCCATTATTACCAGTCTTACACTATCTCCGAGCCAGTTACATAACCAAAACGAGGAAAGCCGACTAATTTCCAGAGATCCCCGTTTTCAAGGAATTTGGCCTGTAGTTCAGTAATGAGCCATATTAGCCTTTTATCATCAGCCACGATCTCTGTTAAGTATGATCTTACTTGCTGAAGGGCTTTCTTTCGGTGGGTCTGTGTGCTGAGTTGGTCTAAGGCGAAGGTTGATGGATTATAGCTGACATTCTTGCTTTTCCTCGGTTTCAGATTAGTCATGGCCATGCCTCATTTTTAATTATTATGCTTGGTATTACCTTGTTTCATTCGTTTTTCTTCTACCGTCAATATCGCCTCAATGCCTGCAATGATGACCTTTAAACCTTTGACGAGTATGCGAAAAACAAGTATTGCCTCTTTTTCCTTCAATCTTACCTCTCACTCGTTATATCACGCGGTACCATTTTCGCACCGTGGTATATGCCGTCATTCTTTCATGGCTGTAGTGCAAGGTATGCCCCCCTCATGTCCTCGATCGGTAATTATAATGAAAAATTGCCTATCGAGAACATTATTTTGTCAAATTAATAACATTTCGCGTTTCAGTATTCTTTTGCCAAGATTCTTCAAATACCTCCACTGCATCATCGATTGTATCCTGACGAAGATGGCTATACCTCTCCGTTTGACTTATACGGCGATGGCCTAGCATTTTTTGTACAACATAGAGACTTACGCCGTTCTGCACAAGCCAGCTTGCAAAAGTGTGCCGTAGTGAATGCCAAACAATTTTATATCTGGGATCGGTAATCCCTTCATTGAGTTTAATTTCGTCGACTACCAATTCAAAAGTCTTTGAAACCCCAGTAATTAACGTACCCCGCGTCGAAGGAAAAACAAGAGCCTCCTTGCTACCAGGTCCACGCTCTGCAAACATCTCCTTTACCGCTGCTGTCATTCTACTGTGCCTTACTTCCCCGTTCTTTGTATTTCTTAGGGTAATCATCCCTCGTTGAATATCGACGTCAGCCCATTGCAAAGAAAAAACCTCCCCTGCCCTTAATCCACAATGCAGGGACAAAATCGCCATGTGATAGATATCAATACTGCGGGCTTTCAGAGCATTCAACAGCCTGTCAGCTTCCTCATGGGTCAAGAACCGTTGTCGCTGGTTATCATATTTTGGCTTCTTTACTTTGGTAATGGGGCACTCACCTTCATATCCAATCATTACCTTCGAAAAGTTAAAAACCTGGCGGATGACAGCCAAGCAATAATGAGTGTACCGAGGAGACTTTGTCGCAGATGCCATATTCTTCTTTATCCGTTCAAGGTGCAAAGGTGATATGGTTTTGAGGGGCAGTGTACCGATTACAGGTTTAATCCAGAGTTTGAAAAGACTATTCTCCGCCGCTATCGATGCTTGGGTTTTATTTTGTAGTGCAATGGGCATGTATTGATCGGTAAATATTTGACCGAAGGTCATTTCATCTCTTTCAAGACGTGCCTCCTCTGCCTCGGTCAGCTCGCGCTGCATTTTTTCTATTTTACGCTTTTCTTTTGGCGACTGCGGACCGGAACCGGCCTTGATATTGCCTTTATATTGACGCAATAGCATGAGGCAATATTCTTCAAAGCCTATGTCGTGATGCTCTTTTCGAATTTCCTCCGGCACACCATCACTGAGCCAGCCGATCCCATACATATGTTCTTTATGATCTACTTTAAACCTGATTGCATAATAACGGTCTCTCTTTTTGCCTTGCTTCCGATCAGGATGTTCGTAATATCTCAATCCTTTGTGGGCTGTTTTGATCCATTTAATCTTCATATTTGCCCTCCTTAGAATCATGAAGAAGTTTTTACCGCTATTTTACCGCTTTTTTTCCTGAAAATATGGTAAATTGAATGATGGAACATGAAACAAGAATATATCTAACTTGTTTATATGTCAAGTATTTTATGTCTTATCGTGAAAGTTTGTGAAAGATATTTATTTGGACTTCGGATCCAAAGGTTGAGGGTTCGACCCCTTCTGGGCGCGCCATCATAATCGAAGAAATACGTCAGTAGATTTATTTCTTGATAAGTTTTTTTCCTATCTCCCATGCCGCCCCTATGTCATGCCCGAGAGCCCGATATCGCTTGTCGGACATGCTTAGAATGAAAGGGTTTATCTTCTTCAAATCAGGGACACCCCCGGTGAAACAGTTCTCATCACAATACGCCACGATGATCTCACCGATAAAGAGTTCTTCAACCGGCAGTTCAACAGTTTGTATGAGTCTGCACTCTACATTAAAAGGAAATTCCCTGATCATCGGCGCTGTTTCAAGCCTGCCGTAGAAGGTTTCAAATATGGCTGCCTTGTCGAATTTTCGTCCGGAAACCACACCACAGTAATCGACCTTCTCGGCCATGTCCACCGAAGGGATGTTTACGCTAAATGTACCATTAGCCTTTATACCAGAATTTGTATAATGAGATTTGCCCATAGAAACGGCCAGACATGGAGGATCGGGATTCACCATGCTAAACCATGCAATCGTAAGATAGTTAGCCTTTCCATCAATATTGGCACCAACAACTGAGCAGGGCATGGGGTAAAACGCACGACCTCCAACTATTTCAATCTTTTCCATAATAACCTCCTTGCTTACTATCTTGTTCATTTTGATATGACTCTAATCCGTCGGTCAGTGCTTTGTCAATAAAGGGTTTCTTATCTAGGATACCATAACAAAACCCAAATCCCCTGCTACCCACATAGCCACATCTGTTAGCTGCGCAATTAATCTGTCATCGTTACCCAGAAGCACACACTAGGCTAAGATTCTTATATGGTGGAGTTATTCAACTTGATGACCCGATAACCTTAAATGTCTATTTAATTTCTCTGTTAGATTAAGGGAAACATTTTTATGAAAATCAAGAGCTCTGTTGATGTGCTGCCAGGCAGAAGTTGGCCCCTTGGTGCAACCGTAATCGGCTCAGGCGTCAATTTTTCCATTTCTTTCAAAACATCCCACAGCTGTTGAGCTTGTCCACGGAGACCGCATTACCGTGCGGAACCGTACGCTCAAAGATGATATAAGGATGTTCGTCGGGGGCGATGAAAATACTGTTAAGAAAATGGCATACCGCCTTATCGCAAGCCCGGAATCTGCGTAAGTCCCGAAAGAGAACCGCACAGAAGCATGAATTTCGTCACCTGCCATGACGTTTTTACCTTAAACGACATCGCCTCTTATAACGTCAAGCATAATGAAGTAAGCCGGTGAAAACAACAATGATGGTCCGAATGAAAATTACAACCTAATTTATGGTGCAGAAAGTCCTTCAGATAGTCACAAGATAGAGGGGTTCAAGATGCAACAGATCAAAAACTTCATCTTGATACTTCTCATTTCAAAAGCACTTTGATGCTTCTGATGGGAGATGAAATTAGGAGAACACCGAAAGGAAATAACAACTCCTATTGTCAGGACAATGAACTGAGATGGTTTGATTGGATGCTTGTTAAAAAAGAACAAAGACCTCCTCGGCCTTACTTCAAATATGATCGCTTTACTCTTGAACTGGAACTTTTCAAACTCAAAAAAATTCTTGACACCACGGGGTCAATTTTGGAGCCCTCAATAAGATGGCAAGGAGTTAATCTTGGATGCCTTACTGGGTAAGCTGGTCGCATACACTTTCCTTTGAACTCATTCATGCAAAGGCAGGTATCTGAGCATCTTCTTGCCATGCCCAACTTCTTCGACAAGGATCTTTCTTTTGATATACCCTTTTTACTGCCAAATAAAAACTGGTAAAGAATAGAAGATACATCGCTATCTTCCCCTTATGATTACTGTGCCACCGAAAACGCCCCCGAGGTAATGACAAACAAATATTCTAAGACCTTTGCACGGTAAATAGCCCGGAAATAGCTTGTAACTGTTTGATATATA
>JAEAME010001603.1_pt1 | contig 15167 bp, 16 predicted proteins | sample 8958731 | NCBI WGS metagenome assembly JAEAME01 (sample SAMN16933194, study PRJNA681113) | bioreactor sludge metagenome | isolation source: anerobic bioreactor sludge (Control) | place: India:Bengaluru | collected 2018-10-24 | reverse complement strand
TTTCAATTATAAATGTTATAAACAATCATAAAATTTTTACAGCGATAAAAATTCTGAGAGATTTATTATTTACAAGTTATTACAATATTTGATATAATGAAACAATATGAACATTATACTTCATCTTGGAAGAGGGTGACTTTTTGGATAAATTTTTATTGGAGACTTTTGATGACGGTAATAAGTTTATTAATGAATTTAATAAATTAGTAGCAGATTTTGAAATGAGCAGAATAAGCAATATGGAGCAATTCCATGATAAAACACAGGATATATTATTAAGGAACTTAGATAAAGAATATGATATAATCAGTTTAAATATTAATAGATTAAAGGTTATTAATGATTTATATGGTAAAGATGAAGGAGACAAGCTTTTATTATATATCTGCTATATTCTAAAACACCTAACTGATAGCGAATATGAAAGCTATGCTAGATTATATGCTGATAATTTTGCAATCTGTAAGATAAGAGAGGAAGGCTATGAGGAAAAGCTTGCAAAAGCATTAAGGTATTATTTGTCAAAGTATCCTCTAAATTTAAAAATATCTATATGCTTTGGAATTTATAGAGTCACAAATAGAAATGTTTCTGTTTCTCTTATGTTTGATAGAGCAGACATGGCATTAAAAAATTTAAAAGGTAGCTACACAAACATTTATGCATATTATGAAAAAACCCACAGGAACACACTTTTAGAAGAGCAAGAGATAATTAATGATATGCATAACGCATTAATTAATAATGAAATTAAAGTATATTTTCAACCTAAATATATTCTTTCAGATTCAAAAATAGTTGGAGCGGAGGCTTTGGCTCGTTGGTTACATCCACAAAGAGGCATGCTATCCCCCGATAAATTTATACCAATATTTGAAAAAACAGGATTTATAACCGACATGGATGAATATGTATTGGAGTTTATATGTAAATCATTAAGAAGGTGGATTGATTCTGGTTTGCCTGTTGTACCAATATCAGTAAATGTTTCACGAATAGACATATATAATCCAGATTTATGTAACAACATAAAAGCATTAATAGATAAATATGAGATACCAATAAATTTGTTAGAACTTGAAATAACAGAAACATCCTATATGGAAAATCCAGCTCAGCTAATCGAAACTGTTATTAAATTAAAGAAGTTAGGATTTATAGTTGAAATGGATGACTTTGGAACTGGATATTCTTCATTAAACATGTTAAATCAAGTACCTGTAGATGTGTTAAAGCTTGATTTGAAATTTATGAAGGAGGTAAATTCTAAAAGTAAAAGTGCTAACATTCTTAACTCAATAGTAAGTATGGCAAAATGGTTAGAGTTACCTGTTGTAGCTGAAGGAGTAGAGACTAAAGAGCAGGTAGAGTTCCTGAAGAGCATAGGCTGTAATAAAGGTCAGGGATACTATTTTGCAAAGCCAATGCCTTGTGAGGATTTTGAAGCATTGCTATATAAGCCAGATAATATTATTAAAACCGATGACTACAGGTTACCTGACGTGTTTGTTGACTTACATGAGTTCTGGGAACCAAACTCACAGATAAACATATTGTTTAATAGATTTGTGGGGGGATTAGGTATATTTGAGTTAAAGGGCAACAACTTCGATATATTAAGAGCTAATGATAGGTTTTATGATATTTTTGAAATAGATATTGATTCCTTATATAAGATGGTTCCAAACTTTAGAGATTATATAGATAAGGATGACAGACTTGTATTTTACGAAAAACTTGAACAAGCAAAAAGAGAAAATGGCGAAGCAACCTTAGAGTTTAGAATAAAAAATATTTTAACTAATGAAATAGTGTATGTATTTCTCCGTATGAGGGTGATTTTTAACAGCTCAGAGAGAACTGTTTTTTTAGGTTCAGTTGATAATATAACAAAAGAGAAAAAAGCACAGGATGAGCTGAAACAAAATCAGGAAACATATGAGTATGTAATGGATATGACAGGTGATGTCATATTTCAGTATGATATAAAAGCAAAAAAAATTATAAATTCGCGTAATTTTCGTGAAAAATTTGGGTTTATACCTTTTATAGAGTCTTGGATTAAATCAGTTGCGAAATCAGAATTGTTAAGAGAACAACAAACTGAAGAGTTTTATGAAATATTTAATAAAATAATCAATGGAGAACAGAATTCTGTTAAATGTAGATTTGAATTAAGAGATATCAATAATGAGTTTAAATGGTATTCTATTTATGTAAGAGGTATTTATGATTCAAATAACAATTTAAAAAATATAGTTGGTATAATATCAGAACTAGAATCTCTAAAAAATAGATTGTTAGTATAATAAAATTTAAACCATACTATTTCAAAATATTGTAGTAGTATGGTTTATTATTACAATATAAATAATTATAATTACAAATTATTAGTAAATTAAAGGAGTGCATTTTATTATGATATTAGAATATGCTTTAAATGAAATAAGTTTAGGCAAATATGATGAAAAAATTATTGATATATATGAGGATAAAGAGCTTCTTGGTTTACAAAAGTATAGATATATCAAATTATTGACTGAATTTAATAATTTGTTTGGGAATTACGATATTAATATTTTTAGTTCACCAGGAAGAACTGAAATTTGTGGAAATCATACTGACCATCAAAATGGCAAAGTATTGGCGGCTGCTATAAATTTAGACATACTCTCTGTAGCTTCAAAAAGCGATGATGGAATTATTTCAATTATAAGTGACAGAAAAAAATTACATAATATAGATGTTAATTTATTGGGAAAGAGTGAATCACAAGTTGCAAGTTCAGAATCTATAGTTAAAGGTGTAGTGTATAGGCTTAAATCCTTAGGTTTATTGGTGGATTTAATGCATGTATAACAAGTGATGTTCTTGTAGGTTCTGGATTATCATCTTCTGCAGCATTTGAAAATTTAATTGGTATTATAATTTCTTACCTGTACAATGATGGGAAAATAGAGCCAGTTGAAATTGCAAAGGCTGGACAATTTGCAGAAAGAGATTATTATGGCAAGCCATGTGGCTTGATGGACCAGATGGCATCAAGTATAGGTGGTTTAGTATATATAGATTTTGACGGAGAGATTCCTTCTTATAATAAGATAAAGCTTGATTTATCAAAGCATAATTCATGCTTGTGCATAGTTGACACTAAAGCCTCACATGAAGGTTTAACAAATGAGTATGCGGTTATACCAAATGAAATGAGTAAAATTGCCAATCATTATGGTAAATCTAAGCTTAGAGATATAAATGAAGAAGTATTTTATAAAGATATAATTATTTTAAGAGATAAGTATGGAGATAGAGCTGTTCTAAGAGCTATGCATTTTTTTGAAGAAAATAAAAGAGTTTGTGAATGTGTTGAAAAATTGCAAGAAAATGATTTTATAAAATTTAAAAGCATAGTAAAAAACTCTGGTGATAGTTCTTTTAAATATCTGCAGAATGTTTTTTCACAGCATAATATAAATGAGCAAAGTATGTCTATTGCTTTATTTATGACTGAGAAAATACTTGGAAATTGTGGAGTATGCAGAGTGCATGGTGGAGGCTTTGCTGGTACTATACAAGTCTTTGTTGACGAGGATTATGTACAGACATATAAACAAAATATTGAAAGCATATTTGGTAAAGGAACGTGCTTAATGCTTAAAATTAGAAAGTATGGTGCATTAGCAGTTATATAGCAAGCAATAACTAGGACAGCTTGCAGCGATGAACATGACAAATATTAATACACAGTTATTAATAATTGATGCAGCTGTATCTAAAAAAAGAGAAGCAATATACCAGGCTGCATTACTAGAACCACGCACAGCAGCTGAGCTTTCAATAGATGATATAGTGAAAATGTGTGATGAATTAATAGAAGCACATCATGCGGTTGGGTTTATGAAAGAATATAAATAATAATTTATCTTAGCATCATAAAATTATTCTAAAAATCATCCTAAAATCATCCTTAGGGTGATTACAATAAATAATTTAAGCTATATAATAATATTATAGTTTAAAAATATAGGATAAAAGGAAGTGAATTCATGGTAGAGTATGAGCGTTTCATGAAAAAATTGCCTGAGCAAATCAGACAAACGGTTGAACATTATATTTGCGATAATATTATTATTTTTAAACCAGAAACATATATTACAGGTAAAACAATATGTAGTGATGATTTTCATATTATTATGCCATCTTCGCCTGTTCCAGAAACCTATTTTAATGGGAAAAAGTATGATGCTCAACGTGGTAAAATTATTGCAGTTAATCCAGGTACAACTATATTTTGTCCTGAAGGTCGAGCTACTAAAAAATATATAGATATATTAATTAACCCTGAGTTTGTACGTAAGGTAATGGAGCAAATGGAGCTTTCAGGTGATATAAAGTTTTTAAATCTTGAGAATCCATTTTCAAACGAACTCTTGCAGACGATTCAATTTTTTGATAATGAAACATCACGTGAAAATCCTTCAGCACTACTTTTAGATTGCTTAAGTATACAAATAGTTACTATTATTTTACGTGAATTTGATACAAATTTAAGTAGATGTTCTTTAGATAATTATTTACCAAAAATGCAAGTTGTTGACTCGTATATAAAAAATGCTACAGATTACATGAATACATTTTATACATCAAATATTACTATTGATGATATTTGTTCAAATATTCATGTTTCATCTTCCCATTTTATAAGGACATTTAAGCAGAAAAAAGGGCTTTCTCCTCATAAGTACCTTATGGAAATACGCATTAAAAAAGCAATGGAACTTTTAAAAACTAAAAAATACAATACAGTTGAAATTGCAAACTTATGCGGATTTGTAAGTTCATCTCATTTTTTTAATTCATTTAAGGCAAACACTGGCTTTACGCCAACAGAATATCTAACATTAACACCAAATTAAATTTTTATACAAAGTTATTTGGAAATTATAATTTAATATAGCATTTTTTTGCATATGAAAAAAGCAACTATTAGCATAAAAAATAGTTGCTTTTTTTGTATAATTAAGATTAGTCCTTTATTAAAACGAAGCTTTAATCTTTGAATTTTTATAATAAGGATAAATATATAAAAACTAATAAGGAGATAGACGATGAGGTATAAGAAAATTAAAAAACAAATATTATCAATAGTCATAATTTTAGGAATTATATTAGGATTAGGAACGAATAATTTGGTATTTGCTGAAAACGATATAACTACTTCTATAGAGAGTCCTCAGAATGTGACTGTAAGAGAAGGAAATCAAGAAATTTTATTGCGTTGGAAGATTCCACAAAGTATATTGAATCTGATAGAAAATAGTGATGGCAGCAATTATATAATATATGCTATTGATTGGAAGCAGGATAATGGAGCGTGGCATTTTGATAATAAACTACCTGGTGATCCTTGTTATACTGACAATTATTTTGATTCTTTTGACATATTTTTTGGATACCAAGCTAATCATATATCTGATGATACTGACACAAGTGAAAAATTTATTGTAGGTTGGCATTTATATCCTGAAGCTGATACAAATGCTGTTTTTGATTTTATAAATAGCACTTACTATTTCCGTGTGCGTTTTTTATATGAACATACAGATGATGAAGGAGAAACAAAATATATAGCATCTCCTTACTCAGAAATAGTTTCTTTAGGAAAAAACGCTTCAAGCACAGCAGTTACAAAGCTTGATGCACCACAAAGCTTAAAGGTAGAGGTAAAAAAGAAAAGTGATGGAAAGCCTTATTTTTCACTTGATTGGACAATACCAGAAAGTGTGGAAGAAGCAAATAAATTTTTACCAGTTTATCATACAATAGATTTCAAAGTAGGAAATGGAAAGTGGTACTCTGAGACTAATGGTATAAGCGAGCTTCCAATAGCACCTTCAAAACTTTTAATGAATAATTATGATTTTGATGCTTTAGAAAAAGAGCTATTAAATGAAATAGTTATAGAAGCAAATACTTATTATTTTAGAATTCTTTTTGAAGCTGAACCAACTGAGAATAAATTTATACGTTCTGCTTTTTCTAATGTAGTTTCTGTTGGAGTGGAAAAATATAGTAATGCTAGTTCTTGGGCAATTCCAGAATTAAATAAGGCATCAGAATATGGCTTAATAACAGATTCTATTAAGAATAAGATGTCGCAGCCTATTACTCGTGAAGAATTTGCAGAATTAGCGGTGCGTTTATATGAAGTTTACACTGGAAAAAAATCAGAGCCTATTTCTCCAAATCCGTTTAAAGATTGCTCTAATCCAGAAATTTTGAAAGCCTTTAACTTAGGTATTGTAAATGGTAAAAGTGCGGATACATTTGATCCAAAGGCTCTTACAAATCGTGAACAAATAGCAGCTATGCTTAATCGTGCTGCAACAGTATTGAAACCAAAGGCAGACTTCTCAACAGCAGGAGCTCCTACATTTGCCGATGAAAAGGAAATTTCACCATGGTTTTTAGAAAATGTTCGTTATATGTCAAAAGCAAAGTTTTTAGGTGGCGTAGGTGAGAATAAATTTTCACCAAAAGGTACCGCGACTTGTGAACAAGCAGTTCTTATTGCAGTGAGATTATATGAGGCATTTAAATAGTTAGATATCAATTATAAGATATCACCTCATGCGGTTGGATTTATGAAAGAATATAAATAATATTTTTAATGATAGTAAAAAGACAGTTTGAATGTTTCAATAAGGTAAAATTAAAAAGTCGTGAAGATAATAATTCACGACTTTTTAATTTTATATAGTTCCTCTTTCAGAATTTTCAAATTGCTTAAAACGTCTTTTTTCAAAAAATTCCTTAGCTACCGGAGGGAATAGTGCATATGATAATACATCTTGTTCTGATTCTGCTAAATCACCTATTTCTGCTTTGTTTTTTTCAAATTCAGGCATTAATAGGTCAGCAGGCCTTACAGTAACTACCTCTTCATTACCAATTATCTTTTTAGTTATTTCATCAGAAATTTCTGCAGCTGGTTTTCCATACAAACCTTGAACATATTTTTTGATTTCTGTTGGAATAATCTTATATCTTCCACCAGAAATTATGTTAAATACTGCTTGACTTCCTACCATTTGACTAAGTGGAGTTACTAGTGGTGGATATCCTAATTCTTCTCTTATTTTTGGTATTTCAGCTAGTACGTCCTCATACTTATCAGAAGCATTTAAATCCTTCATCTGTGATATCATGTTAGATAGCATACCACCTGGAACTTGGAATTGTAATGTCTTAGGCTCTGTCATGAGTGCTTTTGTACTTAGTGTTTTGCTTTCCACAAACTTGTTCATTATAGGCTTAAAGTGATCTGCTATTCTTCCAAGACAATCAAGATCTATGCCTGTATCATATTCTGTGCCTATAAGAGTTGAAACAAGTGATTCTGTTGCTGGCTGAGATGTTCCAGATGAAAGTGGAGATATTGCAGTATCAACTATATCAATTCCTGCTTCTATTGCTTTAAGCATAGTCATTTGAGCTATACCACTTGTACAGTGATTATGTAGCTCTATTGGAAGCTTCGTAGCCTTTTTAATTTCTGTAATCAATCCATGAGCCTTGTAAGGTAGCAAAATTCCAGACATATCCTTAATACAAATTGAATCAGCTCCAGCAGATTCGAATTGCTTAATTAGATTTACATAGAATTCATTTGTATGAACAGGACTTATTGTGTAAGAAATAGCACATTGGCAATGAGCTCCTTCTTTTTTTACAGTATCAATTGTTTTCTTTAGATTTCTAATGTCATTTAGTGCATCAAATACTCTTACTATATCAATACCTTCAGCTATAGCGTTTCTTATAAATCTCTCAACAATATCATCAGCATAGTGTTTATAACCTAGTATGTTTTGACCTCTTGATAACATTTGAAGCTTTGTGTTTTTTACTCTTTTTCTTATTTGTCTAAGTCTTTCCCAAGGATCTTCATTTAAAAATCTTAAGCAAGTATCAAATGTTGCTCCTCCCCAAACTTCCATTGAATAAAAGCCGGCTTTATCCATTTCTTCAACTATTGGTAAAATTTCATTGTTTGATAGTCTAGTTGCAATCAAAGACTGATGACCATCGCGCAACGATGTCTCTGTTATTTTAACCTTTGCCATAAATATATCCTTTCTGTTTAAACTATGTAACTTTTTTATTATTGTTATATTATAATAAAATGTTTTTAATGTTTTTCGATTTTAATACGTCATTAACAATTATATTATAGATTTGAAATTATTTCAAGCAATATTAATCAAGATAATAAACAAGTTAATAAACTCTATTTAAAAGCCTAATTCTTCCCCTATTAATATGATTTTTATTCTATTTGCAGGCCTTGAACATCTTGTAATAAGAATTTGACAACATAAACTATTATTGCCCAAACATTCAATACATTTACCTGTAAAACGACACGGAGATTGTGCATTTAGTCGTATAGCATTTGGTACAGTTGCATCACTTCGAATTCTCGCTAGTGCAAAATTTATGTCTGGTACTACCTTATTCATACCAGCAAACACAATAATAGAATCTGGTCCAAAGTTGTATGCTGCTAGTCTATTACCTACACCATCAACATTCATTAGCTCACCTTCCATTGTTATGGCATTAGTGCTTGTAATAAAAATATCTGCTGTTAGTCCTTTTTTCATTAGTATGGTTCTTTCTTCAGGTGTTTTTGCTTTATCTCTATCAATTACAGAAATATTTTTATCTTCTAGTAACTTTTTTATACCTATTTCATCAAGAGTAGTTGAGCCTCCCCAAGCTATAACATCTTTTGCTTTAATTAATGACATAAATTTATCTAGTGCTTCTTCCTTTGTATCAACATAAAAGCCTAGCATATTTCTTGTTTCAAGATTTTTTATAATAGTTTGAGCCTTAACCCTGTACGCGTCCTTCAAAAAACTCATAATAGCCTCCAATAGATTATTTTATTTAACTTAAATACACTTGAATATCAAGCTAATTATATTATAGCCTTATTATAAATACAAGAAATATTAACATTTTCTTTTATAATTAAAGTTTTTACTTGATTAACTTTATATTATTATGGTATAATATATGTATAAAAGAAATATCAATATAATTTCAATGTGAAGCTATATTATATAAGTTTTAAGTTAGTTTATATATAATTATTAAATTACATTTTATATAAGAATAATTGAATTACACAATAGATAAGGGTGGTGAAGATATGGATTCTACAGATTTAAAAATAATTGACATATTACAAAGAGACGGAAGAATATCTATGAAGGATTTAGGGAAAACTGTTTCACTTAGCCCACCTGCTGTTGCAGAGAGGGTTAAAAGGTTAGAGGAAGCTGGAATAATTGAAGGATATAAAGCAATTGTAGATAATGCAAAGGTTGGAAAGCCGATATGTGTTTTTATGAATGCAGCTATAAAACCTGAAAAACAGGATAAATTTTTGGAGTTTGCTAAAAAATCACAAGAAATTGTTGAATGTCATCATGTTACTGGACCTTATAGCATGATATTGAAAGCATATTTGAAAGAGATGTCTCACCTAGAAGAACTCGTAGGTAAGGTTCAGTTTTATGGAAACACTGAAACCTACATAATAATGTCTAGTCCAGTAGAAAATGCACCAATTTAATTTAGAATATATTTATTAATCTAAATATGGAAGAAAGCCAAGAATAATAATATAACTATTTTTGGCTTTTTTAGTTAGTTTTCTTAATTTAATAATCTAATACTTTTGATTTTATAATTCTATAACTTAGCATTATTTTGTTTATAGACTATAATTGACGAAATTATAATAATAACAATTCCTAAAATTTCTAAGTAGTCTAGCTTCTCTTGTAAAAATATATATCCAATTAAGCTTGAAAAAATAATATTTGAATAGTCATAAACTGACACCTCTGATGCAGGAGCTAGCTTGTATGCATAAGTCAAGGCAATTTGTCCTACAGCTGCAAATATACCTACAGATAGTAATATAAGCGAACTTTTAAAATCAGGTAATACAAAATTAAACAATACAAATGGTATACTTAACATAACAGATATAAAAGAATAGTGAAAAACTATAGTAAACTCATTTTCTTTATCTCCCAATGCCTTTAGTGAAGTAAAAGCAATACCAGATAAAATCGCTGAGATTAATAAAATTGTTATAGGTATTATTGATGAACTAAACTCAGGTTTTATAACGAGCCACGAGCCAAAAAGAGCTAGTAAAAGAGCGAATATATGATATTTAGTTATCTTCTCTTTAAGAAAAAAGTAAGCTAATATCATAACGACAAATGGTGAAAGCTTGTTGATTATTGCTGCTGCTGAAAGAGAAACCTGCATTGTTCCTATAAAAAATAAATTCATTCCTAGATATCCGCCAAGTGTTCTCCCAAATAAGTATTTTTGATTCTTTTTAGCTCCAAATAGTGATAGCTTTTTCTTCTTAATAACGATAAACGCTATTATCATACTAAATAAATTTCTTATCAGAATTTTTTCCATTATAGGTATATCAGGAGTCAATTTAACGCAAAACTGCATTATAGAATAAGATAATGCAGACACTAACATAAAAATTATTGCAGCAAATTTACTTTTAGCTATTTTCATTTTGTGACCATTTACTAATTGTAGAGTTGTTTTGTAAAGCTCTACGAACAGTACTTTCTTTTAATATTTTAACATTTTATATTATTCTTGCATTTTCAGATTTATTTTTGTCTCAATTACTATTATAAAAAAAAACAAAAAAAATATTCAAAAATATGTCCCTTTTTTGATTCTCGTTCGTTATAAATATAAAAGCAAAAGTTAAAATTTATGTATATAGTTATAATTGAAAATCTAAAAATCAAAGTTTGAACCTGCTTTGGGCATAAATTATTTACAAATCAATCACATTATTGTATAATGTTGCTAATACAATAATTTATGTAATTAATTAGTAAACAACAAGATTGGCTACTGGGGGGAGGCAATACTTTGATAAATATGTATCGTGATATGATATCTATTAAGGATAAGAATTTAATTAACGAAGTTTATTTAAATATGAATAAAAAAATGTATAAATTTGCCTTAATAAAGTTAAAATCTGATAGTGATACAGAAGATGCTTTGGAAGAAACATTTTTTAAAATAACTAAATATATTAATAAAATATCTGAATTAGATTGTGGTATAAGGGAAGCTTATTGCTTTAAAATCTTGGAAAATGAAATTATAAATATATTAAGAGATCGTGAAAAAAGTTCTCCAATTGAAATGGAAAAAATTAATTGTTTAACAAGCTATGAAGATGAATATAGTTTTGAAGACAACTCAGAAACTGAAGATATAGAAAAACTGAAAATATATATCAATGAGCTTTCAGATGATGAGAAATTTCTAATGGATTTACGTTTTAAACAAGAAATGAAATTTAAAGATATAGCAAAATTATTAGATATTACTGAAGATGTAGCTAAAAAGAGAAGTCAAAGAGTTATAAAGAAATTAAAATCGTATTTTAAGATAGGTGATAAAGGTGCAAAAATTGAATGAAGAGTTTATGAAAAATATAGGCGACTTGTCTTTTAAATCTGAGCTACAAAGCTTATCAAAATTAGATATAAGTAAAATTGCATATCAATCCTTATCTAAAGATCAGATTGAGGATTTGACTAAAAAAATAAATTATCTGCCAGTGAAATATAACAATATTCTTATATATAGATATTGTTTTAATAATAATTTCTTAGAGTTAAATGAATTTTTTCAAGTTGATAATTCTGAGCTGGAGCTACTTTATATTAATAAGATGCTATCTAATTTTATGGCTTTAAATAATTTATGGATAGATGATAAATCTATGAAAGAAGCTTGTCAGTTGGCACTTAAGAACAGCATGAAGGAGTATGATTATATTGAAATATCCGAAGAATCAAAAAACTCAAATATTGATATAAATAATTTAATATCAAATAAAATTAAAAAAAAGAGCAAAAATGTATTTGTGTTAATAGCTAAAAGTGCTGCTGTATTTATACTAGTATGTTTTTTAGGTTTTTCAAGTATAGTAGTTGTGAATGCAGAAGTACGTGAAAGGTTGGTTAGTTGGATTGTAGAAGTATTTCCTAAATACAGCTCATTTAAATCAAAAAGCGAGGATAAAGACAATACTAAAGTAGACTTAAAATCACTAAAAATTAACTATGTTCCTAGTGGTTTTGAGCTAATAGAAATAAATGAATTAAGGAATATGTTAATATACAATTATTTATCAAAAAATGATGAAGAATTAATTATAAAATTTTTATACCCTAATAAAAAATCATACTTTAATACAGAAAATGCTGTAGTCAAAGAATTTGTTTTTAAAGACCAACATTCGTTTTTATGGGAAACTGATGAAGTTATCAATTTCTTATGGCATCAGGATGGTATGGATTGCAGCATATTTGCAAGCTTAAGTATTGGTAAAGATGAAGTTATAAAAATTGCGGAAAATATTAAAAAGTAATAGTAAATAAATAGCTGAAATAAAAAAAGTTGAGATTAAACATAAAATTAAATCTTCAACTTTTTTTATTTTAAAAAAACTTTTTAAAAATTTTTTAAAAAATATGTCCCTTTTTTGATTCTCGTACGTTATATAGATATAGGATTAAAAAATTTAAGGAGGTTTTTATGAAATCAAAGAAAATAATTTTAACATTATTAGTTATTTTACTAACGGTTACAAGCAACATAACAAATGTGGTTTACGGGTTAGATTCTGGGGAACATTCATTGATATATAAAGATAATCATGTTGTTTCTCCGCTTTGGTAAAACATTAATGAAATTACAGCAGATATTTTTGCTGAGAGTAATACAATATATTCTGAAGTGTACATAAAAGCAAGTAAATCTTCTGGAGTGATTAAGGGAACGTTATATCTAGAGAAATATGTATCCAATAATTGGACAACAGAAACTTCGTGGCGTATTAGTGGTACTGGAAGTACATCTTTATCAAAAAGCTACACTGGAAAATCAGGAGTAAAATATCGTATAAAAGTTGTAGTAACTATAGGTGGAGAGACAGTAACTGTTTATTCTGATACTTGTGGGTTATAGAAATGCAAGCAGATAATTAGATGACACTTAAATAAGCCTAAATTAAATTAATCTATGATTTATGGTTGACTTAAGGAAAACCATATTTTATAAAAATTAATCAAATGGAGGTATGTCATGATGTTTATTAGATCACCTAATAAAAAAAGCTGTAAAATATCCTAATGTTTAATACTTAGCCAAAAGTAGATAAGAATAAGTAAGAGACCATCTGGGGCATATAATTATGAAACAAAAAATTATACATATCCAGCCCAAATAAGTAACACGCTTGGATTTTATAGGAATGTAGCTTTATATAGTAGCATTGTAAAACACTATGAAGATGCAGTTGGATATGCTACTCATGAAGAAAATATTGATATAAAAAGTATAATTGCAAAATTATTAAGCTAATAAATAATACAGGTGGTATGTTATGCAGGATATTAAAAAAAGTAAAATTATTAAATGGATATTAAGAGTAGTTGCAGTTGTAATGTTTTTAGTATTAATAATACCTATACCAATAAATAAGGAATATGATGCTATAGAAATTAAGCTTGATGAACCTACTTATCTTGTTAAACGAAAAATAAATATTAAGGGAAAATATCACTGGAACATCTTAACAAGTGATATGTTTGAAGGGCGAATAACTGTTTCAGATTATGACTTTACTGAAACAAAAGAAATGGATAATATATATATTCCATATGATAATGGGTGTCTAATTGAATATACTGAAACTATAAAATATGGACTTAACAGTAGAGATGTTAGAAGATATTTTTATCCTTTAGGAAGGTTTTTTTCAAAACCTTGGTTCAGGAATATGGCAATGATTGTTTATGAACAAAATATACCAGATAAGGATAAAAACAATGATAGTAAGCAACAAGGTGGTTGGGGCACTGATGATGGATATTGCATTGTAGCATCAGCAAAAACATATAAAGAAGCTATAAAAATTTTAGTAAAGCAAAAGGTTATTCCTGCAGATTTTTTGACTGATAATTAGATTTTGTGCCTTATGTTAAATGAAAGGAATGTATAAAACTATGAAAGCTAAATATAAAATAATTGTAGCAATTCTAATAATAATAATTTTAATTTTTATATTATTTATAAAATATGAGCAAGAATTAGTTTTTATTAAGTATTTACCAATAACCATGAAAATGGCTGTTAATCAAGATGTTGGAGAGTATAAAATTATTGTGCCTTTACATAAGTTTGCCTTTATCAAAGACATAGACTTTTACCTAAAATCTTCAATTGATTATTTTACATTTCTTAATTCTAAAGAAATAAATAATTTTTATGACAAAATAAAAGAAGAGGCTAAATTAAATTACAAAGTATATGAATTTGAAAATATATTTATGTATTATAATGAAAAAAACAATACTTATACACTTGTACCTGCATACCATATTGATAATGAAGAAGGTCAAATAAAAAATGTAAGATTAGATTTAATAGATAAAAATGCAATAAGAGAAATCATTGAAAATGTAGAATATAATTTACAAACCGATACATGGAGGAAAATTGAACTTGAAAATTTTGGCTTAAGTAGGGTTTATATCTTGAGTAGTGCTGAAATTGAGGAGTTTAAGAGTTACTTAAATAGTACTGAAAAGGTTGATGTTAAAATTCCTGAAAAACAAGCATTTCAGTATAGAATAAAAGTTGAAAAAGTATTAATTGATGAAATAAACATTGAATATTGGGAACTTTATAAAATAGATGATGATAATTATATTAAGGATCCACAAAACAATATAATTAAAATAAAATATGATATGCTTCAATTTTTAAATAATATTTATGATAACTAATACTTTATTGATAAATATCTAACATATAACATTGTAATTTTAAGGCTTGTCGCAGTTTTTACTTGTGATAGCCTTTTTTCTGTTTAGTCGATATGTGTCCGTCAAAATGAATTAGGGTCTTAAGTTTGATAAATTTTGTCGAAAAAAATTCACGTATATTAGTATAAAAAGAAAGCAAAGTTGTAAAATAAAATGTCCGAAAAAATAAAATAAAAAAAGAATGATTCA
>JAEAME010001600.1_pt1 | contig 15178 bp, 14 predicted proteins | sample 8958731 | NCBI WGS metagenome assembly JAEAME01 (sample SAMN16933194, study PRJNA681113) | bioreactor sludge metagenome | isolation source: anerobic bioreactor sludge (Control) | place: India:Bengaluru | collected 2018-10-24 | reverse complement strand
GCGGGAACGCTACAGCGAACGTTTTCTTCATGTCCTGGTGGATGAGTACCAGGATACCAATAAAATCCAGGCCGAAATGGTCGATCTCCTGGCGTCCCGGCATCGGACGCTTGAAAATCAATTTATTTACCCCGACCCCAGGGGGAGTAAATTGATTTTCTTCGTTCCCCGGGGCCGGGGTGGACGAAGAAAATCAATGAATATTGCGCCAGATTCCTGATACTCATATAAACCTATTCAGAAAGTCATCTCCTGATTTAATGTCCATAAAAGGCTGATGCAACAAGTATATTATTAATTTTACGTAATAGTATTATAAAATGTTTTAAAACTGCCATGAATAACATTCCTGAAGATATTATGGACATCCGGAGCAGGTATTGCCAGGAAGTCCCGTCAGTAAGAGGTGCTCATCGTTTCATCGAGGACCTGATCAGGTTCCTTTTCCCGATAAAGGACAATAAAAAACCAGGATTGAAAGAGACCAGAATTAAATTCACACAGCTTGAGATACAGCTGGAAGAATTGCTTAAACCAATTAAAAATAACCTGAAAAAATCCCCTGAAGCATTATCTGAACAATTTTTCAGCTCCCTTCACCCGGTTTTCATTGACCTGCTTGAAGAAGCAGAAAGCTATCTTCAGAACGATCCGGCTGCATACAACGTTGAAGAGATCCTCCTTTGCTATCCCGGATTCTATGCTGTTATCCACTCTTCTCAAGCATGGCCCCTGCTCTGAGAATCGCCTCTTCTTTGGTTTCATTTTGCTGACCGGTTATGATATTATCGGGAATCAGGACCAGGTTGTTCTCCTCCTTTGCTATCCCGGATTCTATGCTGTCACCGTTTACCGCCTGTCACATATACTGTACCTGATGGAAATACCTATTCTGCCGCGTGTAATAAGTGAATATGCACATAGCAAAACAGGCATCGACATTCATCCCGGGGCCACAATAGGAAAAAAATTCTTTATAGACCACGGCACCGGTATTGTAATCGGTGAAACCACAATGATCGGGACCAATGTAAAAATATACCAGGGAGTTACTCTCGGTGCATTGCATGTTGATAAGGGAATGAGCCATATAAAACGACATCCGACAATTGAGGATAATGTAATAATATATGCAGGAAGCACAATACTTGGCGGAGATACTGTCATTGGGCACGACTCCGTGATCGGTGGCAATGTATGGCTTACAGCCGGTGTGGATCCCGGCACTGTAGTGTTTCACAGGCCCCAGATTGAATACAGGAACGGGAAAAAACCTTCCGCCGGGAAAAAGGCCTGAAGGATTTATGAATAAAACCCTAATAGAATGAAAGTAACAAGCATAATTGACATAATTGGCAATACGCCACACATAAGGATAAACAGGCTCTTTGGAGAGTCTCACGAAGTATGGGTTAAATTTGAAGCTAAGAATCCGGGAGGGAGCCTTAAGGACAGGATAGCTCTTGCAATGATAAATGATGCGGAAGCAGCAGGAATGCTGAAAGAAGGATCCGTAATAATTGAACCCACTTCCGGGAACACCGGAATCGGTCTTTCAATGGCTGCAGCAGTGAAGGGTTACAGGATCATCATCGTGATGCCTGAATCGATGTCATTAGAGAGAAGAAAGCTCATGGCTGCCTTCGGCGCAGAACTGGAGCTTACTCCTGCAAGCCTCGGAATGAGAGGCGCTATTGAGAGAGCCATTGAAATGAAAACCCTTATAACGAATGCCTGGATACCATCACAATTCGACAATCCTTCAAACATAGTAGCCCATAAAAAAAATACTGCAAATGAAATAATAAACGATTTCCCTGAAGGATTGGATTATCTCATTACAGGTGTAGGAACAGGAGGTCATCTTTCAGGAGTTGGAGAAGCTCTGAGGGAGAAGTTCCCGTCAATAAAGATCTTAGCAGTTGAACCGGAACTGTCCCCGGTTATCAGCGGGGGAAACCATTCACCTCATCCGATCCAGGGATTAGGCGCCGGGTTCATCCCGGTAAATCTTCACAGAGAGATCCTCGACGGTGTTATAACAGTCTCAAAGGAGGAAGCTTTTAATTATGCCCGGCGGGCTGCAAGGGAAGAGGGACTACTGTGCGGGATATCAAGCGGGGCAAGCCTTGCTGCTGTCGCGAAAAAAATCCCCGGGATAGCACCCGGAAGCCGTATCCTTACATTTATCTATGATACAGGTGAGCGGTATTTATCAGTGGAAGGACTATTCTAAAAGCTTCAAACATGGTCTAGTTTCTCAGATCCTGATCAGTAAGATCTTTGAGCATCCAGATATCGCAACCGAAATGACCTGAATTTCCCATTGGAGCTGATAATCTCCTGAACCCTGCTTTTTCATAGATATGGATCGCCTTGCCCAGTTCAGGAAGGGACTCAAGGTATAATTGCCTGTATCCGAAATGCATTGCGCTTTCAAATGATCTCTCAATAAGTTCTCTCCCTATCCCCCGGCTCCGGTATGACGGGAGCAGATATAATTTCACAAGCTCGGCACAACCTTCAGGCAGCCCCGGCGTGGGGTATATCCCACAGCCTCCTATTATAGTACCATTGTCCTCAGCAATCCAATACACAGAACAAGACGCCCTGAAAAGATTATAAAGATCATCTGTTGTCGGATCGAAATAGACTGTACCGGGCCTGTCAATCTTAAACTCCCTGAATACCTGCCTTATCAGAGCCGCTATTTCCCTGTTGTCATTTTTTTCTATTTCCCTGTAAACAATCCTCATCTTCCTGGTTTATCTTATAAAAAATTAAGTTATGTATCTTGAAACAAAACATTAAAAATAAAAAATTTGTATCAGACAGTTGATATTAAGCTCAAATCAGCTATTTTCACCATATAGAAAAATAATGATATTATCAGGATCACGGGCAGGCTTTAGGTTAAAAGAATATGCCTGCATAAACAACCGGGCAGATAAATTTTAAAATCAATATAAGGGATGAGTGGAAAGACATCATCAGAGAATCACATCGTCTTGATCATCAGGGCCTTCACTCTTATGATGGTGACTGTTTTCTTCATCAGACCGCTTGCCGCAGCAGATTTTCGCGTAACCGGAAGAATCACAGATCCTTTTGGCAATGCGATCCAGAATGCAAAAGTCTCATTTATATCGGGCAACACCCATTATGCAGGGATATCCGGATCTGACGGAACATACTCCCTTAAGGTATTCGGCATTTACGAGGATGTTCCGGGCTTTATCGAATTAGGCAGCCCCTATCCTAATCCATTTACATATTCGATTAATATCCCTTTCATAATCAGCAGTGATGGAGAGATCCTTTTCTCCGTATATAGTTTTACGGGACAGAAAATTACAGAGAAGTCTTTTCCTGGCACTGCTGCCGGAAGCTATCAGCTTATCTGGGATGGACGGACGGATAACGGAGCCCCGGTCCGGCAGGGATATTATATCTATTCTATAACTTTCAGGGGGAAGACCTCATCAGGTAAACTTGTAAAAGTCGAAGGTCGATCCACCTATTCGGCAGGAACAGGCCTTGAGCCAATTATGATGCCTCCGGCAATTGGATCTCAACCGGGTACAGTAAGGATCCCTGTAATAACTACAGTGGAATGCGATGATTATTATCCCGTGAGACTTACAGATATTTCACTTGCCCGTGATACTGTGATTGATTTTGAACTGGCATCAAAACAGGTCCTGCCATTCAAAATTTCAGGAGACCATATTGCAATGTACGCAGGAACTGCATACAGGCCCCTGATCCTTAAAGGTATAAATCTCGGTTCATCTCCTCCGGGATATTTCCCTGGTGAGATTGCCTATGCCGTTGAGGATAAATCTGCCGGGACCTATGAAAAATGGATCAGGCAGATGAGCGATGCCGGTTTTAATTCAATAAGGGTGTACACCCTTCATCCCCCTGTTTTCTATGAGAAGCTTGCAGAACATAATCAGAGGAACCCTGATAAACCCATATTGCTATTCCAGGGTATATGGCTCGACGAGATTGAAGATGGTCAGAATCCGGATGATTATGACCTGACAATTCGTTCAGAATCATTTAAAAACAGCATAAGAGAAGTAATAGACTGCATTCACGGTAACAATGATATTGCATTCAGGGCCGGAAGAGCATACGGAAGATACCTTACGGATGTTTCAAGATGGACAGCCGGATACATAATCGGGAGGGAAATAATGCCTCAGGAGGTTGATTCCACTGATCTGTTTCACCCGGAAATGACATCTTTTTCAGGATTTCAATTCAGTATTTCTGAAGCAAGCGCATCAGAAGTCTTTATTACCGGAATGCTTGATGAAGTAGTGTCTTACGAAGCCGGAAATTATGAAGCCAGGCGGCCTGTAAGTGCCTCCAGCTGGCCTACTCTTGATCCGCTACACCACCCGACAGAAATCTATACTGATGAAGATAATGCCTCCTTTGATATTTATAAGATTGTGGGAAAAGATCAATATGCCGGGATCTTCGCCTGCTATCATGCTTATCCCTATTATCCCAATTTCATCAGCCAGCAGCCTTCCTATCAGACTTATGAGGATGAAGAGGGGAAGAACAGTTATCTCGGTTATCTGACTGATCTGAAAGACCATTATTCAGGAATACCTCTTGTAATTGGAGAATTCGGTGTTCCTTCAAGCTGGACCAGCGCGCATCAATCATACAGTAATATGGATCACGGCGGTTATTCTGAAGAGCAGCAGGGTGAGAAAAATATGCGCATGATGAATAATATTCTTACAGCAGGATGCGCCGGCGGTTTTATGTTTTCATGGATGGATGAGTGGTTCAAACCAACCTGGCTGGTAGCCTACCTTGAAGCTTACGGTCTTTTATCAGATGGCGTTTTGATCCCGACACGGCAATTATGGCACAATCTGGCATCACCGGAACAGAATTTCGGCCTTCTGGCTTTTGAGCAGACAGTAAAGGATCCTTTTATAGGATTCCAGACTGATAACCCTTCCGGCCCACTGGTTACAATTGAAGCAACACATGACAACAGTTACCTGATGCTACAGATTGAGACTCGTCAGACTATTGATCAGGGTGATACAATGATGATCGCTTTTGATACTTACCTGCGTGATGTTGGTGAATCACAGATCCCTAACGGACAAGTACTTGGCAACAAATCGGAATTTCTTCTTTCATTTGTATTCGGGCAGGACACCGCTGTTCATCATGTTACCCAGGCTTATGATATGAACGGATTGACTCCCAGATTCAACCTTTCAGATCCGCTTGTACAGAAGTATAAAACAACAGATACCGATGGCGATCCATGGAAACCAATGATGCTGTACAATGACGGTTTTGAAAATACCCTGGACTCCTGCGGGAAATTACCAATGGAAAACTCGGGTGATTTCACACCCGGGCAAAGATCTGCAGTAGCATGGTCGGATAACAGAATTAAGATCCGCATACCCTGGACAATGCTTTATTTCTATGATCCGAGCCAGTTACAGGTTGTCAACGGAGCTGTTTCATACGACGGAGGCCGCTCATACCAGATCTCAACTGCGACATCAGATGGAATTGCCGTTTCAGTTTACTATCAGAATTCAGTCGTATCATCAACCACACGTTATATCTGGGACGACTGGCTAATCGTTCCTTCTACTGAACCTGTTGAAAAGAAATCTTATCAGATTGTCAGATCGGGCCTTTCGGCTCTTCCTATGTTTGCCGACTGACGCAAGGTAGGTTTATGTTCTGTCTTTTTCTTCTTGTCAAAGCCTGACCTTTCAGCTTTACCCCATCCTTTTTTGCGTCTTAAAGCTTCAATGTTACCCCTTATAGCAAAATACGTATGAACCGGATAAAAGAAAGGTTCGAGAAGTGCCGTTGCTAAAAGCTTCAATACATCTCTCTTTTTCTTGTACTTGTGAAATGTTATCTCCTCAAAAAGGATGGACCATGTTGAAAGAGCAACTGCAAAAGTGTAGACAAATATAAAAAGCAAGAGGTAGAACGGCCAGTTAAGAGCGTTATTTATGATGAGATATATTGTAAATAAGAATCCTGCAAATGCTATCAGCGGTGAGAGCCATTCAAAAAAGAACCAGTAAGGATAGCCAAGCAATCCGAGTCTTTTAAAATTCGGATTAAAAAACAATCTCCGGTGTGTCCATAATGATTCCACGAGGCCTCTTGTCCATCTTGTTCTTTGCTTTCTCATTGACTTCAGGTCGGAAGGGACCTCTGTCCAGCAGAGAGGATCAGGTATGTAGGTGACTTCGTACTTCTTGTCTTTCTCAGACATGTAGCGCCTCATTCTGAGCACAAGTTCCATATCTTCGCCTACAGTCTTGATGCTGTATCCTCCGGCATTGATTACAGTCTCCCTGTCAAAGATACCCATGGCTCCGGAAATCAGCATTAAGCCGTCAAGATGACTCCAGGCCATTCTGCCGAGCAGGAAGGCTCTTGTGTATTCAAGTACCTGAAAGCGTGGTAAAATACTCTTCGGAACATGTATCTCCCTGATGTGACCGCTCTCCACATCGCAGGAATTCACTATCCTTATAACTCCCCCCGTACCAATTACCTTGCGGTCTTTTTCTTCAAGGAAGGGCTTTACAAGCTTCAGTATTGAATCGGCTTCAATAATCGAATCTGCATCAATGGAAACAAAAAGGGAGCTCTTGCAGATATTTACTCCTGCATTAAGAGAATCCGCTTTGCCGCCGTTATTCTTATCTATAACTGTCAGCCTTGTATATGAGGGATCTTTTGATTTATAAACACCCTTTATCCTCTCACAGGGGATACGGTAGTCGAAATAATAGTTCACCCTTACAAGATCATATGCTTCCTTTATCTTTTCGAAGGTATCATCAGTGGATCCGTCATTTACAAGAATAACCTCGAAATTATTATAGTACAGGGACAAAAGGGTACGGACATTATCTATTATTGTTTTACTTTCATTAAATGCCGGAGCAATTATCGAAATCCTGGGACTCAGGGGTGATAATACAAGAGAGTTATAATTGACATAACTGTTTTTGCGCAAATATTTCCGGAGGGCAATTGCTGAGAAAATACCAAGCAACAGATACGATCCGAAGAGTATAAGTGTAAGTATGAAAATTATATGACCGAAAAGTAATTCCATGATATTAAAATATTCTGCGATCCAGAACGTGTCTCACAATAATATTATAGTTCTTGTATTCCGACTTCATTAGTTTGACAAGAGCCTTTACTCCCTCTTCTCCGTTATTCTCTATAGCCTTTGTTGCTTCAATCTGCAACTGTACATCATCTTCCTTGTCGAGTACCAGTTTAAGAAATCCCATCATAGAGAGATCAGGCATTTTCCCCATCGATTTAATAATCTCAAGGCAGATATTGTAATCCTGATTCTTATACATCTTTTTCATTGTCTCAAGAGTCGATCTCATTTCGAGATCGCCTGCCACCTGGACTGCAAGCTTTCTTATCTCCGGTTCCGGACTGAGCATTATCTCCCTGACTTCATCCTCAGCATCTTTCTGCTTGAATTCCCTTATCATACGAAGAGCGAACATAGCTACTGACGCATTAGCTGATTTGAGCCATTGCTTAAAAGGAGGGACAGGTATATCATGCTGTATTATAAGTTCGTGCAGTGTTATCTGTTCCCACAGTGAAAAAGGCCTTGTAAGATGGGACAGGAATTCAAAGGGATTTTTCTCGCCAAGCCTTACAAGGGCTATCTGTGCTTCCATCCTTAATATTTCATTGGAAGAATTAAGTGCTTTATAAATAACATCATTCGCATCTTTGATATTCATGAAAGCAAGTTCGCGGAACCCTTTAACTTTTTTGTGCCACCTAATATCATTCGCCCTTTTGACCGAATCCCTGTCAAGGCCAAGATGCTTATAGAGACCGAGCAGTTTCCTTGATTCCTCTCCTTTAAGGTTTACGCTTACATCGATCATCTGATCTATCAAAACCTGGCGGCGATAATTATCTGAAGCAATAGGACGGAAATCATCTGGTTTAGCGTTGCCGAAAAGATAATCAACGATCAGACCCTGATATTTTTCAAGCAAATACTGATGCAGTTTTTCCTCCCTTTCCATCCTACGCCTGTTCAGAAGTATTACCACCAGCAGGATGAGCATAGAGGCTATTGAAATTATTATGGTGATTATCAGGGAATTGACAAAAGCTATCGATTTACCGAAGTAATTAATCCTCTTAAGCCATGGATTATTCTCATCAAGAAAAATGATATCACCGGGCGGGGCTTGTTCTGATTCAGCATATGGGTTTTCAACTGATGTAAGCTCAGCAATTATTGTTGAATCAGATGCTGATGCAGATTCTGCCTGCAATTTATCGGGAGCAGGAATAATTGTATCCCGGAGGTTATCTGAAATTAATATTTCATCAAGGCTTTCTTCCCTTTCCGGGGCTCTGGGCTCGGGATTTCTTGATATCCTTACCTTGTAATAACCATCTTCATTTACAATTATGGCATCTTCATCGATATGTTTCTTCACTTCTGAAAGAAAAGCCTCAGCATTGATCCTTAAACGGAAAGCTCCCAGCTGGACGGGGAATTCATTTCCTGATGCAGTAACAAATCCCCTGACAGCTGTTTCCGATACAGTGTAATCAAGGGCTGTGCTTTCATCGGGAGCAGCTGGCTCGGCTATATTATCTGACAGACCTGAATCAGCTATTTGCTGGGCCAGGCTGAATTCCTGTGACAGCAAAACAAAAACAATACATAATATGCCAGTTAATGAATGCTTCATCATTTCATTTTTATGGCATAGATCAGGTTAATATTACCTTCAAACCTGTTCCGCGACATGTTTTCATCGTATTCCTCTCTTGAATAACCTGCCCCAACCCGTATTCTCACCTTCCTGGAGACAGCTGCATAATAAGCAAGCCTGATGCTGTTAGCACTGAACCGTTCCACATCAGTCTGCACATCGAAAGGCTCATCCGGAGCAGTGCCGGTCCCAAGAGTAATCTGAAGATAATCAGTATCATTAAAATATCGCCTGCCGTTAAGGTAAAAAGAAGTTGTGGGGCCGTCGTCCTTGAAATAAACATATCCTTTAAGGCTAAACCAGAAATTCTTCACATATTTCTCAACTGACAGACTGCCAATAAAGATGTTCCTGTCGAAATAATAATAATTAAGTCCTGCTGATACTGCCCATCCCTCAGGCAGTATCTGCCATAGCTCTGCCGCGGCCCTGTGTTTTGGAAAATAACTGCCTGGACTGAAAGCATACGCCAGATAGGCATAATTCTTATTTGACAAGGTAGGCCAGGCTTCGGCTTCAAATTGAAGTTCTGTTGCATTAATATCCGGATCCTTTGCTGTCAGATTCCCAATATTGATCCCGGCCGCAGCAGGTCCCCAGTTAAACTGGTGCCCCGCCCCTGCCCTGAATATCTGCCAGAAGCGTGAATATGGCTCGTCAAATGTATCAAACGAATAGCCTGCCCTTATATCAGTTGCTACAGGAGTGTTCTCTTTGGACCACAGCGAAATATCCCTTTTGACAGACAGTGCATCTTCATTATCCGGTTCGTAAATAAGCAGGGTATCGATCACGGCTGCAGCCTGGCTGTAGTCCTTCTGCCAGGCAAGAATCCTTCCAAGGAGAATTCTTGCGTCACCGTATGCGGGATATGCGTTAACAAGCCTTCTCGCAGCAGCAGCTGCTTCTGAATAATTCCCTTCAAAAGCAATTGTCCTTACTCTCATATATTCAGCTTCAGGATCATCAATCTGCTGAGAATGCAAATCAGCTGAACAAAAAGATAAGATTATTATCAATCCTGAAAGAAATGATATCGTATGATGTCTGTTCATAAAACTAGTTCACAAGTATTGATCTTATTTGTTCGATAAGATCAGACGGGTTAAAAGGTTTGATTATATACCCGCTAATTCCAAGTTCAGCCGCCTGCTGTTGCAGCTGAAGATCACTGAACGCTGTTACTATAAGCACCGGGGTGTTCTTCTTCAGGTCAGATCTAAGAAATTTTACCAGTTCAAGACCACTGTGATACGGTAAATGAATATCGACTATAATAAGTTCATAGTCTTTCTCCTGAAGCAGGCGCATGGCTTCTATGCCATCCTCAGATGCTTCTGTTAAAAACCCTGCCTTTTCAATTACAACCGAAAGGGTTCTTTTTGCCAGGGTATTATCTTCACAGATAAGTATACTCATTGTTACAGTTACATTCAGATTGTATTGCGCAATCCTGTATTAAATTAACGATGTAAATTTGCAGAATAAAACCTTAGATACAAAGGAAAACAGGTATATTTTTGATAACCAACTATAAACCTTCGACCAAAGAATGATTGTCATCGATTAATTCTTATCCCGAAAAACCTGCTAAAGTGAAAACCAGTAGTTCAGCTTTATCATGAAGATGTTATTTGGAAATGCATCACCAAGATACCCTACAGATTCTCCGAAAGAGGCTCCTGACATCTTATTATATCCTGAGCGGTCGCTTGACCAGACAAGATATATAAAGGAGCCCGGATTGTATTCCCATTTTGCTACCAGGTTAGAACGGAATTCATGGAAATTAAAATCCGGATTCATTATTGTATAATCAGTCAGATAATCATTATTTTCATCAAGACTGATATTATTCTCATCGCCTGCTACTACATTCAATAAACTGAATCGCTGATTGAAATCCTTGTCTTTCGGCGAAGTGACGCGTTTTATCTCTGAATATTTTCCCCGTGAAATGAAGGGACTTCCATAGTACTGAATAGCGAACTCCGGAGTTATGTTAAGATCGGCTCTGAAAGTCAATCCAAATGTCTTCTGATCAATAGTCCCAAGTAAATACCGGTTCTCCTGAAGGTAATTCAATGCAGTTACATACTGAAGCTTATCTGTATTTCCGGAATATTCACCATATGCACTTAGTTTCAACATACCAAACGGTCGTACTGATATAGAAGGTCGAAGTCCAAAGCTCCTGGCAGCATTATTGCCGGATGCTTCATAACTGTAAGAGAAGCCGAGAATCACCTTTTTTGACTCATCAGTTCTTATATTACCGAATGTCATAAGTGAATTAGGCATCAGCATATCCGGACCTCCGCGCAGCTTTCGGGTATCCAGGCTACGGGATTGAAAAATCAGATTCACCCTGAAATAATAGTTATTTCTGAACTGCGAAGAAAAAGAGAACTGCCCTCCCGATCCCAGATAATTTCCGTTAAAATTCCAGGCATTGGACTGTTCCAGTTCTATAGAGAATGTATTGAAAATTGAAAGGGGTTTATTAATAAAATATTCAAGTTCATTTTCCTGCCGGATTTCATCTGCCTGGTTAAGATAACCAAGATCGTTGAGCTCAAGCCCGGGAGAGACCCAGGCTAAGTCAGTTGCATATTTCCAGAATCCCTTGGATCCTTTGCCGACCTTTATTTTTCCCCCATAGCCTCCGAGGCTTGTCCTGTTGGGGTCATAATCAAGATAGGCAGCGCCGGGACGCTGATAATAACGCGCAGAAGATCTTTGAACGTTTGCTATTGCGATATCGCTTCCTTCAAGGTAACTGCCTAAAAGCCTGGCTTCAACATAGTACTCCTTGTCATTCCAGTGATGCCTCAGATCAAGTCCCCCGGTAAAAGCATCCCTTACCAGGAATCCGAGATTATCTTCATCAAGTAATCTGTTTGTTGATGTAAACATCCCTCCGACAACTGTATTTCCTTCTTTATATCCTTTCTTGATACGTGCTACAGTATAATTTGTGAGAGGTTCTACTTTAACCTTCTCGATATTTCTTTCCGGATCACTTACACTTGAGAATTCGCTTGAGGTGATACTTTGGATCAGCCCGACGGAGAGACCTTTTGATGTTGTACCGCTGAATTTTGCAGCGCCCAGAATTGTTGTCATATCAGGAGCATCAACGAAGTATTCTTCTCCGGGATTCAATGACAGAGAGGGTGAATGTCCGATCCTTCGTGAATAAAACAGGTTCTTGTCATCGAAATCATAATCAAAGATTGTAAGGCCTTCAAGGAAAAAAGGCCTCTTTTCATCATAATAAGTCTCAAATGCTGAAAGATTCATTACAGAAGGATCCGATTCAACCTGACCGAAATCAGGGTTTACTGTCAGGTCTACAGTGAAATTGCTTGATATGCCTATCTTGGCGTCAAGGCCAAAATTACCACCCCATTCACGGCCTTTTGAATTGAAAGGATTCTCCGGTTCCTTCTTCAATGTTTTGAGATCGCCCAGAACAAAAGGAACAAGTTCAATCCTTCTTGATGGCTTTAAGCCACTTATCCCTCTTAATTCGCCGAAATTAAACAGCATTCCGGGACCGGTCTTGGTTTGAATTTCCCAGTCGCTCTCTTCAGATAACCTCGATATCCATCTCCATACATGCATCCCCCATACCTGTTCTTCTTCACGGCTGTATCTAAGCTGGCTCAACGGGATCTCCATTTCAGCTACCCAGGCTGAATCTTCCATTCCCACCTTACCATTCCAGACTGCATTCCAGTTTGAATCCCAGCTCATGGGATTGAAAAGAACATTATCAGTCTTCTGGCCCCAGGCTGAAAGATGGAATTCAAATCCTGTCCGGTAATCCCTGTAACTGTCGAAGGAAATGCCAACAACATCACCTTCATATACATCACGGCTTGTTGACATCCTCGTTATCTTCTCAGGTTCATCATCGTAAGCACGTATGGCTACATAAATATTCTTATCATCGTATTGAATATTTATTTCTGTAGGATATGTTGGCGGGGCACCTTCTTTAGGTATCCATTGATGAAAATCTCCTGCCCAGGTGCCATGCTTCCAGCATTCATCATCAAGTTTCCCGTCAATTAACGGTTTATCAGTTACCAGACGGGCAGTCGTATAAACAGGTTGTTTATTGGCATTCATCCGGGGGCTGCCATCCTGATCCTCAATTCGCTCATCTGTTCTACTAAAAGCCCTCCCCTCCAATGAGAGACTTAATAAAAGAAGACAACAAACAAGGGATCTGATAAATACCAAATAACTTTTCATAAAAGGCCTGTTAATGATCAATAAGGTGCAAAAATAACGTAATATATCAATCACTTGAAATTTAAACTGGTGATTCTGCTGGGTTCATTAGCCGTATGAATAATTGCAGCAACTTAAGGAAGAATTCCCATTCTGACATAAAACGGCCTGAATATTCTTTTCAGTTCCGTAAGGTTACTATTAAAGAATATTAAATATATACAGGATTGCAATAATAATTATTGTAAGTGATGATACTGCTATCGGGAACCAGACAGGCGAGATCCAAGGAACAGGGATAAGGAAAAGCACATCAATTGTTCTTAGTGTAGGCGGCCATTTGATCAGGATATAAAGCGAGAGATAATAAAAAAGATCCCAGAATGCAAATGTCCAAAGAAAGAATATGCCTCTCTCAACCCATGATGAACCGACGAGACATGCAATTATTACTAGCATTATAATTGTTGCAGCTTCTCTTGTCATTTCGATGATGACATATCTCCTGGGAAGTGATCTGACAGCTTCCTTATTCGATTCCGGCTCAGGAATGCCAAGCGCCTTACGGAGATAAACAACAACAACCCCTTCCAGATGCGCCATGGCTATCCCGAAGACTGCAAGCAGGATTAATTTTGTTGTCATTCTTCTACCTCCCGGATATTTCTATCCTTAAATAAATTATCACTGACTAATAAGGAATAATATTCTTGGAATAAAAATAATCAAACCGGTTACAGCTGCTCCAATAGCTGAAATGAGAACACCGCCCGCTGCAAGATCCTTTATTTTTCCTATCCTTTCATTTCTTTCCTTTGTTACGAGATCTGAAAGATCCTCTATTGCAGTATTGAAACATTCACTTGCAAAAACAAGAATGCTGACTGCAATAATTATAAGCCATTCCTGACGATTTATATTAAAAATAATTCCCGCTATTATCACTCCCGAGAATATCAGTAACTGAATTACAGCATTCTTCTCCTCCCTGAAAAGGGTTATTATCCCTTTAGCCGCAAATCTGAAGCTTTTATACCTGCTTAACCAACCCTGCCCCTTAACTGTTTTCATATTTTGTTGTTTGATATTATTCCTTGTTCATTCTATAAGCTTTTCAGTAATTCTGACTGCGTCAGCCATATATTTCTCACATTTGACCTCAAAGAGGTTCTGGTCTGCAATCTGCCTGTAGTCATCAGGATTATTCAGGTCAAGATCATCAAGCAGCTCCCTGCAGACAATTGAACCATTCAGCTTCCTGAATTGCCTGAAAAACTCACGGGTTTTTGAATATGTCAGCATCTTATTTTCTTCCGGATCATTTATCCCCATTCCATATTTCAATCCCAATGCCATAAGGGCTCCTGTCACAGCTCCGCAAACATTCTGTTTCCTACCCATTCCACCGCCAAATGCGCAAGAGATCTTCAGGCAATCATTTTCGGATATTCCAAAATCCTGACCGAAGACTGTAAAAACAGCCTGGGAACAATTGTATTTTCTCCTGTGGTAATTAACAGCTTTTTCTGCCTTTTCCATAATATCGTCTTTTATAATGCTTATTACTTTTATCAATAACTGATCATCATCCCGATCCAAATAACCTGACTTACTGCCTTTCTGCTGCTGATTCTTTTATAAATGAAAAGAACTTTTTAAAGGATTTATTGAATTTCTTTATTGCCTTTCTGTTCAGGCAATAAATGATTTTCAGCCCATTAACCTCATATTCAATTAACCCGGCCCGTCGCAGTTCGGAAAGATGCTGTGAAACAGTTGTCCGGCTCAGAGGAAGGAATCCTGATATTTCACCAGAAATACCAGTTTCTGATTCTGCCAGGAATTTTAGTATAGCCAGCCGGGCAGGATGAGATATTACTTTTGAGTAGTATGCAAGTTCCTGAAGCGACTCATCGAACTTATGAGACTTATTCATAACTTAATGATTTATGTTGTAAACATACGAATATTAACTTATATTACATCAATTTATTCACTAAATATTATGAGTATCCGGAATCATTTATACTATCTACAAAATCGCTTGAAAATCAACTTATTTAAACCTACCCCTAGGGGAGTAAATTGATTTTCTTCGCTCCCCTTGGGGCCGGGGTAGACGAAGAAAA
>JAEAME010001598.1_pt1 | contig 15200 bp, 4 predicted proteins | sample 8958731 | NCBI WGS metagenome assembly JAEAME01 (sample SAMN16933194, study PRJNA681113) | bioreactor sludge metagenome | isolation source: anerobic bioreactor sludge (Control) | place: India:Bengaluru | collected 2018-10-24 | reverse complement strand
ACATTTCGAGAATAGCGGTACAGTTTTTGCTTATCAAATTGGATGTAAAATTTAAAAGCTAATTTTAAAGAACTTAAAAATGGATAAGTGATAGTTTTTCGACTATTAATTGGTGAAAATCATTCATTACTTAAAAATAAACCGCTATTTTTATCAAAAAAATCTAAAATATTTTTAATGGGAGTTAACGTATGTATCTTTTTAAAACATATAAAAAGTCTCTTTTTCAATTTAGCATTATTCTGTTACTAAATTTTCTGTTTGTATTTGCAATACCTGCCAGCCATCTGAGTGCAGCTTTACCAGCAGATACAATTGAAGTTATTGCAAAGCATCCAGAAATCAGCAAAAGTGCTATTTATCAAATTAATTTTGTTGTTTCAAAGGTGATTCCGTCTAAAGCGATTCTTCGGGTGTTGTTTCCGGCCGGATTTGATCTTTCAGATTTGGTGATTGCCGGCTCAACAACGATAAACGGGGGTTTTATTTTAACGGTTGATGGGCAGGTTGTCACAATGAAACGATCCGGCTTGGGTCGTGAAATCCCGGCTAATGAAAAAGTCGATATTAAATTTGCGATTGTCAAAAATCCGGATCAACCAGCTGATAATTACAGTATCACAGTTGAAATATTGAGTGAAGATAATAAAACCATTATAAAGGAAGAAAAGAAGCAAAAAATTCTTCCATCTAAGGAGTAATTCTTTTAGCGTTATTTTAAATGACTTTGCACCATCGAACAGGCAACTAATTTTTGAAAGAGCTACAAATGAGAATAAGACATCTGAGAGCAACGATCTTAACGGCGATAATTCTCATTCTGTTAGGGAATGGTTTGCATGCGCAGGGTTCGCTAACCAATACTAACATAAATTTAAACAATAATAGTGCAGGAGAAGGTTCAATTTATACCTTTACATTCACAACATCTTCTGGCGGAAGCGGGATACCCAGTAATGGTAAGATAGAATTTATATTTCCAACCGGGTTTTCTGTCGCTGATGTTGATATTGCCCAATCCAAAAGCTTAAACATGACGGGAGGATTTTCGGGCATCAGTCTTGAAAATAAAAGCAGCGCCAATGAAGATACTGTGAGACTCACTCGAGATTGGAGCGGAAATGTTGTCGCTGCAAATACAGAAGTCAGTGTGGCAATCGGAATGGTAATCAATCATACTTCTAAAGCAAGCAATTATGAAGTGAAAATTAATACCATGACCAGTGAAAAAGTAATTATTGATACTGGAACGACGCCGGATTTTGTAATCGCTGCGGGTGCATTGCATCATTTTTTGGTCGTATCAAGTGGAAACGCCACTGCTGGACAAAGTTTTCCGATCACGATTACGGCTCAGGATGCTTATGATAATACGGTTACAAGTTTTGCCAGTCAAGCAACCTTAACTGACAAATCTGGAACCATAAGTCCAACAATTACTGGATCTTTTTCGAGTGGAGTAAAATCCGAGAACCTAACCTTTACCGAAAGCTATACCAACAACCAGGTTACCGTCACTTATGATAATAAGAGTGGAAATTCAGCATTGTTTAATGTTTTGCCTGGTACGTTAGATCATTTTTCATTTAATTCCATTACCAGTCCCCAGGTGGCTGGAACAGCATTCGCGGTAACTATTTCCGCAAAAGATGCATATGGTAATACAGTGACCAGCTTTACAGATCCGGTTTCATTGACAGATAATTCTGGTTCACTCAGTGCAACGTCAAATAGCTTTGTCAGTGGTGTTTTAACGCAAAATGCAACAATTACAAAAAGCCAAACCGACAATTTCATCACAGCAAATCACGTCAGCAGTGGAAAAAGTGGCACATCTAATCAGTTCAATGTAAACGCCGGGAATTTAGCTAAATTTTATATTGATCCAATTTCGTCTCCACAAACGGCAGGAGTCTGGTTTGCCATAAATGTCACGGCTCAGGATCAATATAGTAATATAGTAACCAGTTTTAACACTACAGTCAATATTTCTGACCTCAGCGGTACGATTACACCGACTACGAGTGGAAATTTCAGTAGCGGCCAATGGACAGGACAGGTGAAAATTGGTTCTTCATATACCAATAATATTATTACAGTGACCAAACCAACAACGGGAGAAACCGGATCTTCAAACACATTTAATGTTTCGGTTGGAAGCCTGGATCATTTTGTCATATCAAGTATTTCAACTCAAACTGCTGGGGTTTCATTCAGTATTACGATAACAGCAAAAGATATAGATGGCAACACGATTACTTCTTTTTCGGGACCGGTAACGATTGGTGACCTCACCGGGACTATTTCACCTCAAACATCAGGAGTTTTCTCAAATGGAATAAGAAATGAAACCGTAACAATTAAAGGTGCAAAGGAGAGCAATCAGATTATAGTCACCAGCAGCGATAAAAATGGGACCTCCAATGTTTTTATTGTAAATCCGAACTCTCTCGATCATTTTACTTTTGCTAATATTTCCAGTCCCGTAACAGCCGGCGAGAACTTTTCAATTTCTATAGAAGCAAGAGATCAGTATGAAAATATCGTAACCAGCTTCAGTGGTGCAGTCAGTCTGTCGGATAAAACGGGAACATTGACGCCAACGTCTTCTGGCAATTTTTCTTCCGGATTGAAGACAGAAAGCGTAACAATAACAAAAAAACTCGCGGATGATCAAATCAATGCAATTTATGCGTCTTCAGGAAAGAGCGGACAGTCTAATAATTTTAATATCCAATCCAATAGTATTCACCATATTGTGGTTCGTGATAACCCAGCCGGTTTAGGAAATGAGGTTGGAAATCTTTCTTTAAATTTGGATGATCAAGCTGTATTATATGCCGCCGGATATGATGAATGGAATAATTATGTTCGTGAGGTAGTTGCAAATTGGAACCGAAGCGGAACCATTGATTTGCCTTCTCCGCTAACTGGTACATCCACTACTTTTAGTCCAACGACTGCACAGACAAGTGGACAAATTTACGCTGATAGCAGCGGAATGACAGATTACACCGGGACAATTAGCGTCGGAAATGTTCATCATGTTCTAATTCGAGATGCTGTCGATGGTACTGGGAATGCGATTAGTACGATGACGATCACTGCTGATGATAGTCTAAAATTATACGCTGCCGCGTATGATCAGGGCAATAATTATCTCGGACCAGCCATCGTTACCTGGTCGAGTACTGGTAATCTTCAGCCAGCCGTTACATTCTCGAATACGAGTTCAATTGTCTATGCACCGACTTACGCTCCGGCCTCAGGGCAAATCGTTGCTGATCATGCCACAGCGATAGATTATACAACGGGTACAGTTACGGTCAATCAAGGTGCTGCGGTTGGTAAAATTGTTCTTCATCCCAATCCAAAATCAATTCCGGCACATCCCGATTCCAATTCGGTCATTACTTCAGAAATTATTTATGACAGTGACGGCAACTCTATTGCTGAAGGTGATCTATTCACTGTTAGCACCACATCAGGAAAAATCACTTCACCAGTCGATCAATCGTCGGGAATAGTGGGGCATCAAGTAAAATCCAATGGATCAAGCAAAATTAATTTTACTGTTAATGCTGATAGCGCTGGTGGAGTTGCGGTCATTTATGCTAATAGCGTCGGGAAGGGAAGCGCAGTCGGCGATACGGTTTTGAATATTTCCAGCATCCAAATTGCCTCGATCAATGCTGATGTTGAACATGTTAGCCAGGGGCAAACCAATGTGCAAGTTCGAATGACAGTTCAAAACCGCGGCATCGAAAATGCGGTCATTGCATCAGGCGGAGCTTCATTGCGGTTTATAGATAGCAATCTTATTAATCGCTCCGGCGAATATATTGTCTCCCGAAGCGATACCTTTTCCGTGATTCCCAGGCTTGGTGGGCAACGAATTTTGATATTTAATGTGACAGTCAACCAGACTGCGACCGCCGATTTAATTACAATTAATGGTAACATCATTGGATCGGTCAAAGGAAAAGCAGTGGGCGATTCTACCGCGAATCTTATAGACAACTGGTTGGTACAAACGCCGCCAGCATTGCGGATTGAGCGAGTTGCAACGGCGAGTGACACCGTAGTCCAGGGAAAGATTGTCAATGCCAACTTAACGATCCGTAATGATGGCGATGCTTCGATTGTGATTGATAGCGACAGCTTGACTTTCTGGTCATTAAGCCAGAGCAAAAATGTCACAAATGAATATGGACAGACTTCGTTTCAATCCAATCCTGATACGATTGTCGGACACGGCTCTCAGGTTTTTTCTCATTATATTCAGGTGGGAGCTGCCGCGACACTGGATACTATTCAAATCGACGCTAAAGCAAGTGGGCACGACGCAAATACCGGCATTTCTTATTCAGATAATAATGCTGATGTTGGCGATGGTTGGCGCGTGAAATTAGCGTCTGACGTTACCATACCTAAATTCCAACCCAGCCAGATGACAGCGACCAGTGGACAGGATCAAGATTGGCAGTTGGTAATGGCTGTTAATAACAACGGTGGATCAGATTTCAAGTTAGATAGCGCAAAGGTAAAATTTACAATTGGCGCATTTAATATAACCAGTCAATATCAGATTGTAAATCCGAGTCAGTTTTTAATGAGCGGCAGCGATACCCTTATTTCGGGAGCAACTGATACGCTTAAATTTACCATTGATAAAACCGGAACGACGTTAGGAACGATTACAATCGAAGGGACGGTTTATTTTAACGACATGTTTAGCGGGCAGGCTATAAAGAATGCCTTTACCGGGATTATTATTCAATCGCCCGCCCAGTTGAAAATCGATTATGTACGAACTTCTCAAACTGAAGTGACAGCTTCTCAAACGTATCCATGGAAAACCGTTGTAGCATTGACCAATAGCGGCGGGAGTGACGTGTTGATCGATACTACACAAATTCAAACATTTGTCAATTTTCTGGGAGATGATGGTTTTAATGTAATCCCACCTCCTGGCTTTAACACTAGTGATAATTTTCAACTGAGTGTTGGTGCTTCTGATAGTCTGTTTTTCACTATTGACACGACGGGAAATCAGGTCGGACTTCGGCAGATAAATGCCAAAATAGTTGGCAAAGAAATGAATAGCAATCGAGCGATAACAGTACAGCAGAATACCAGCGTCACAGTTGAAACGCCAGCTAACATTCGTATTTTAAAGACTCTGAATACTGCACCAAATGCTCCTTATGTAGATTCCAAACAGTTATTTCAAATGGCTGTGATTGTCCAGAATTCCGGGCAGGATGGGGCAAAGGATATCGCAATTTCATTGGTAACAGACAGCCTCTCAACGATATTGCATCCAACTGAAATTCTGAATTTTGTTGAAGGCGGCACTTCCGACACATTAAATTTTGATGTTCAGGCTTATGATGGATGGGCCATCAGTGAAATTTTTGCAGCCCAAATTGATACTGCCATAGCTGAAAACACCCCAGAATCGGATAAGATTTTTATTAATGCTGCATTAGATTCAGTAGATACGACAACAGTTCAGCGTCCCGCTAAAATGAAATTAAGATCCATAGTTCCATCAAAAACTACGGTGAGAGCTTTGAGTGGGGACGAATGGCAGATTCGAATAGCAGTGATGGATAGCGGTGCGGCATTTATTAAATTGAATCAACCATCGGCAAGCGATATAATGATTATAATGGAAGGTGAGCCCCAGCAGGACTACACTATTATTGCTCCGACTGATTTTAAAAATTCTCAAGATCTTACGCTTTCGTGGTGGGCAGAGGATACTTTAATATATCGAGTCACCAGAACCGGTATCATACCTGGTCATGGTACGATCCAGGTGAATCTTAGCGGGAAATATTTAAACACGGATACACCATTTAAAATTATTGATTCGACTGAAATTTATATACAGCCATCGGCTGATGTGTTCATTGATGTCACAGAGCCGGTTTGTCCCCACATCAACCAGTATGGTATTGCTCAGGTCAACACCAATCAGCAATTTATAGTAAGATCAAAAGTTAGAAATACTGGTGGATCTCGAGTAGATAGTGTCGTGGTCAGCCTGAAAGCCTCAGGATATGCAATCCAGCCTCGCATAATTCCGTATATTCAGCAATCTGGATCTGCATGGGTAAGCTTTAACGTTGTCGCTCAGCAGTCTCCATCGGAACAGGTGGATTTTATTACCAAAATTGTATCAGCCATTTCTCATGAGGGTGGTTTGCCAGTTACCATTGGACCCGCGTCGGATTCATTGGTATCAGCCAAAATATACTCGCCAGCATTATTAAAATTATCAATCAATCGAGCCGATTCGATTTTTAGCATTGGAACGCCGGGAATATTTCGTGTAACTGTTCAAAATTTAGGAATGGCTGAAGTTGACTCCAGCGGCGAAATCTATGCCCAAATGCCAGATGGCTACCATGTAATCGTTAACGAGCAGCAGAAATCTGCAGATACGGTAGGATTTAAAATCACCCAGCCAGTAACGTGGCAGGTCCAGCCACCGCCATATATGTCAGAAAAAGATACCATGATTGTGGCGATTAGCAAGCCACCGTTGGATGCGAATACCAAATTATTTGCCGTAATCGAAAAAACTGATCCGTACGATACTTTGATTGTAAAAACAGTTCCATCAATGTTAGCAATCACGTCATTTCAGATTATTCAACCGGCCGGGGCAACGGATGATACCCTATCTACTAACCAGGAGTTTGGAATTCAATTGATGGTGAGCCCTTCTGAGAATTTAACCAATCTCCAGGCTGTACTAACCAGACCCGATGGCTTTAGTTTTGGAATGGGAGTGGATTCAATTAGAAATGTGGTTAATCAAAGAGCGAGCTGGACTTTAAGAGCGCCCAAAGATGCGCATTCGATACCCCGGTGGATAAGAGTCAAAGTTACTGGAACAACCGGAGCTGAAATCCTTTCGGTCAGGGACAGCATTGCTGTTGTGACCGTGAGAGAGGCAGTTCTTTCATTTGGTAGAGTGGAGATCACCTGGCCTAATACCGATAGCACGCTTTCAGTTGAGCAGGAATTTGATTTAAGCGCTACTGTAGTAAATTATGGAGAAGCTGAATTAGAAAATCAAGGATTTTTAGAAATTAGTTTTGGTGCAACGAAGGTAACAGCGGTTCTTCAGGATACCATTAAATCTTTTATCCCCGGAGTGCCGGTGACCTGGCGATTGCGGGCACCAGATATTGAAACGATTAAAGCGCCGATTAACATTTCAATCAATGCCATTCCCAACGATGAAAATACTAATGAGGCAGCGACGACGCCCAATCGATTTGCATATTTTTATGTGGAAACTCAAAATTCTGGTACTGCGTTTATTGACTCGCTATGGATTACGTCACCTACTGGCGCCATGGATAAAGTATTGTCAACACAACAAACATTCATTGTCGAAGCAAGTGTGAGATGGTATAATTGTGTCGCCAAGCCTCCAATAACGCTGCAATTAAATGGAGGATTTACGACGCCAGAATCAAATCCTAAAACGCCATTAGGCACCGATCAACAGGGGCGTGTTAGCTGGACATTAAAAGCGCCGGAGGAGGCAATTCAAAATCAACTGCTCTGGCTGGAATTGAGTGCCCAGGATTCTAATAGCTACAGACAATTCACGGTTATTTCTGATTCGCTCCGGCTCAATGTCGTCAATAGGGCTGAGGTACAATTGAATGCGAGCATCGTTTCTCCTCCAAGCGCGCGGGATCATGTTGTTTCTACCGGTGAACAATTTATTGTTAGAGCTTTTCTTACCAACTCTGGTGATGCCTTGCTAAAAGGGAATTATACGACGAGCTTAACGCTTCCCGACGGACAGGGATATACTTTGCAAAACAATCAAAGTCAGACAGTAGCTGCTGATGATACTATCTATTGGACAATAAAAGCACCAATTTATGAAACCGAAATAAATGATATTAAAATTCAGCTAATAAATAATCCCAGAGATGAAAATACCAGCGTTGCTGTTGTTTCAGGGGCAGTCGTGCAAGGAGGTTTCGTGACGTTGCGAATTCAAACTGAGGAAAAGACTGTCACGGTTGCTAATTTTGATCCTCGCGAGAAGCATACGATAGCTCGCGGTGATACATCCATTGCCATGCTTGGTCTCGAGTTAATCTGCTCTGGCACTGCCAACTCGAACAATGTCTTGCTGACAGGCGTTAAAGTAAAGTTGAAAGATAGACTGGGAAATTTAATTATAAATCCAGCGAGTGTTTTATCGCGGATAGCCGTTGCAAAGTATCACGAGAGTTCGCTCGTTTATGGTCAGGTAACGGCTATTCCTTCTGAAAATCCGATTGAAATATTATTCAATCGTACCGATACGCTAAAACCAGAGATTGCAAATAAAATAGAGTTACAAGTAGATGTATTGGCAAATACAGAAATAACTGATTTTCAGCTCGCAATTGATTCAACAGATGCTCTATATTTAATTGATGAAGGATCGGGTCAAATTCCAAGATTAAAGAATAAAACTGGTCAACAATTGGAGGTGTTAAATATAACATCAAATGCTTCGGTAATCATTGAGTCTGATTTTAAAGAAGCGTTTCGGAGTTATCCCAATCCATTTGGAAATCCCAATCGACCTCAAACAAAATTTATTTATTATCTTGATCAGGATAGCGACGTTGAGATCAAAATTTTTACTTTGATTGGCGAATTAGTCTGGTCGCAGTCCTTTGTATCGAGCGATCCCCAGGGTAAGAGAGGGAAACATGAGGCGGATATTATTTGGGATGGCAGAAATGAAAAAGGGTATCGAGTATTAAATGGAGTTTATATAGCCAGAATTGTAACTGGTTATGGAAAAAGTGCCCTAACAAAAATTGCAGTTATAAAATAAGTGGGTGAAAAAATGAGCAAAGCAAAGTTCCCAAATTCAGGATTACTGATAAGTATTCTTCTTGTTTTATCGTCGATTCAAGCCCGTGCCCAGGGAGATGGCTATGGAGGAACGCATCCTAATTTTATTCACGGTGTAGGCGCACGAGCGCTGGCGTTAGGTAACGCTTATGTGGCTGAACCTTACGATGCGACAGCCATTTACTGGAACCCAGCCGGCCTGGATCAGATTCAATATAAAAATGTAAGCTTATTCTACACTAATCTTCTGGCTGGAACCGGGAGCCAGTATTATTTTTTAGGCTATGTCCATCCGACAACCAACCTGGGAACATTCGGAGTTGCTGTCATCGGTCTGGGAATGGGAGGTATCCAGGAATATGGTGATGATGCGCGTCCCGGTGGAACCGCTAGTTACGGCAGTTACCAGTTCCTGTTTTCCTATGGAAAGCAACTACCTTTTAATAAAGATTTCTCTTTCGGTTTAAATTTAAAAATAAATCATGAAAATTTTTCGGGATTTGTGTTGGCTGAAGGTATTGGGACTTCAGCGACTGGAATTGGAAGCGATGTGGGAGTTTTGTATCGACCCGAATCCAATAATGTTATATTAAGTGGCTTATCGCTGGGATTAACGCTTCAAAATCTGTTAGGCTCACATCTCAAAATGGATACTGAGACTGATGTTCATCCCATCAACGTCAGATTTGGTATGGCTAAACCGATTTTGAAGAATGAATTTGGAAACCAATTTGCGTTGTTTTTAGATTTTGAGCAGGGCGCAAAGTATCCCTTTAGATACCATTTTGGTACAGAGTATGCTTTTCAAAACCTTGCCATGTTGCGAGTTGGCATGAATAATAATCAATTGGCATTTGGTGCTGGCGCAGTTTTCCATAGTTTTCAATTGGATTACTCATTTGGCAAGTTTGCTGAAAATGAAATATCATCCAGTCATCGAATTTCCTTTACAATGAAAATTGGCAAATCGAAAAAAGAATTAATTCGGCTGGCAGAAGAACGAAAATATTTAGAGGCAAAGCGAATCGCCCAACAGCAAGTTGAATTTGAGAGTAATGAAAAGATTGCTGCCAGCATGGAACGTGGAAAAACATTTCTCAAAGATGAAGATTTTGCCAGAGCGCTGAGCGAATTTAATATCATTACTTCTTATGAGAGTGAGCTACCTAATGCCGCAGTAATTAAAGAAGCTAAAAAGCTGGCAGAATTTGCCGCTCAGAAGAAGACACAATTGTTTACGGCGGAGGTCTTTATGCCAGCGGCATACTGGGAATCGAACTAATTACTAAAAACTTCAGCAGTCTGAATAACAAGAACATTGTTATTTTCACGGTTGGTCTTGCAGACCCTGATATCAAGTCACAGTTTGAACCTATAATCAATAAGAATTTTACAGAAGAAATGCAAAAAAGAATTCGCGATATTGAGGCAAAGAACATCGAGGAAGAACGACGAGAAAAGAATCAAATCAGGTTGAATAATTATTTTAAGCAAGGAATGGCTTTCTTTGATAGTGAGGACTTTACTAAAGCTATTGAAGAATGGAACAAAATGTTAGAGCTTGAGCCGGAAAATGCACTGGCAAAGCAATGGGTAGCTGCTGCTAAAACAGAGAATGAAAAGAAGGTTCTGTCATTAATGTCAAGCGCCGAATCTTATGGACGATCCCGTAAATTTTTAGAAGCCATTGGGGAGTTGAATAAAGCGCGTCGGATGAACCCCAATGACAGTCAAATTAAATTGATTGAGCAGCGCATTGGCGATTACGAAAAGCAGATGAATTTTCTGGAATTGTTCCAGCAGGGCTATACCTATTATATTCAAAAAGATTATCAAAATGCTATGGTTTCTTTCAAAAATGCACTGTTGCTTCAACCAAGGGATGCAACAGTGAGAAAATATTTTGATGATGCCGAGGCGAGAGCGAACGCACGTGAAGAAAAAATGACCCCGGAAGTGAACAAGCGACACTTCGAAGCCGTTAAATTGTTTGCAGCAGGGAAGTATGAAGAAGCCCTAAAAATTTGGGAAGAGCTTCAAAAAATTCAACGTTATAATAAACATATTTTGGACGGGATTGACTCAGCAAAGGAACGCATCGAACTGCAGCGAAAAGGATCCAAGAATGGACGTAATTAGGAGGAAAGGAAAACCGCGTGTTTAAAGCAGCAATTCATGAAGAAATTAAGGTTCCCGCTCAGATCGATCATCTTGGAGACTTGCGTAACTTTGTTACCAAAGCAGGACGAAAACACAACTTTCCTCCCAGTGTAGTTAATGCTTTCAAACTGGGGATTGATGAGGCAGCGACCAATATTATTAAGCATGCCTACCGTGATTGGGCAGGCATGATCACCTTGAGAGTGATTGTAAAAAAGAATAGTATGACGGTTATTCTCATCGATCAAGGCAAATATTTTGATCCTTCTCGTGTTGACGACCCGGATTTGAAACGATATGTCGATATCGGAAAAAAAGGCGGGTTGGGAATTTTCATGATGCGAAGGTTGTTGGATGAAATAGACTATCAGCACACTGAAGAAGGAAATGAGCTTCGCCTTACAAAATATCGAGAGAGCAGCTTCCGAAAAAAGCAGGAAGTCACATCTCGGTCATCGGCTATGTCGCGAAGCTTAAAAACGAGAAATTTGTTTACCATAGCAGCAATATTAACTATCGCTGTGGCTGTTGGTTATTTCTTTTTCTTCTTTATTCATGGGAAACGCGTATTTAATGATTTTGTTATTACGACAAAAGTAGCAAGCGAAGAAGTTGCCCGAATTATTGTGAAGGGTAACGAGAAATTGGATGTGTTCAGTGCCAGTCCGATTGTGGATGAATATATAAAAGAACGGAAGGAAATTTATAGACTCATCTTCATGGATGAAAATGATCATCTGGTTTATACGACCGATGAAAATTTATTCATTAAGTTTTTTAACTCAGAATATAAAATACCGACTCCCAATCAACAGGTCCGTCCGTTTTTATTTCGATATAAAAACACTGAGAATATAGGCATTTATAGCTTCGTAAGCAATATTTATAATAATGATAGCGAACGGAGAAAAATTGGTACTGTTTATTTGGATGTTAAAAAAGAATATGTTGGTAAAAAGATCGCGGCGCAAAGACTGAGAGATCTGCAGGTCGCTTTAATAGTTTTGGTTATTGGATATGCTGGCACTTTTATATTAGTTTATATAATCATGAATCCTTTCCGAAAACTTGCCAATTGGGTTAAAGACCTGGGTAGCGGCAATGCTAAAGACGAAATAGATTTTGACAGCAGCGATGAAGCTGGAGCGATCGCAAAGGCATTCAGTCAAATGACCGATAAGGTTCGAGAGTCGCAGAAAAATTTGGCTGAACAAGAGCGAATCAGAACCGAAATGCAGGTGGGCAAGGAAATTCAGCAGCAGTTGATTCCCAGAGAAGTGCCAAATATTGAAGGATATGAAATTAGTCCCTATTATGAAGCAGCCAAGGAGCTTGGCGGTGATTATTTCGATTTTATTGAAGTGGATAAAGACACACTGGGAATTGTCGTGGCTGATGTCTCTGGGAAAGGTGTTCCGGGTTCGCTGGTGATGGCTTATATTAAAGCGACGCTTCGCACCGAAGCGCGGTCGATGAAATCCGCTTCTGAAGTACTGGCGCGAGTCAATGATATTGTAGTGGACGATATGAAAAAAGGTATGTTCGTTACCCTGTTCTATGTGATAATTGATTCCAAACGACGTCGGATTAATTATGCCAGTGCTGGACATAATCCGATGATTCTTTCTCGCCAGGGGACTAAAAAGACGTATTACCTTAATCCGCGTGGCTTTCCAGTGGGCATTTCATTGCCAGATGCAGATCTGTTTAAAAATTCAATAGAATCAGATACCATTCAGCTATCTGAAGATGATATTCTGCTGCTTTACACCGATGGCATAACCGAAGCCATGAACAGTCGAAGGGCAATGTTTGGTGAAGAGCGATTGTTGGATGCGATTCAGAAGCACGGTCATTTAAAGGCTGATGAATTTATTAATAAATTAAAGGATGAGATTCATTCTTTTACCGAAGGCTATGAGCAAAGTGACGATATTACAGTAGTTGCTATAAAGGAAAAAAGTACTCAAGAAAAAATCGAGCTGACGCGTGCCCAGGCAGCACATCGATTGATACTGGCGGGGAAAAGCATTCGTGAGGCATGCGAATCAGTTGGCATTACAACTTATGCGTATTATAACAAATATAAGAAAGTATTTGAAGAAGAAGGAATCGATGCTTATTCAATAGATGAAAATGTATCTGTTGAAGCTAAACATTTAAGTATCGAGGAAAAGACCAAAATATATGATATTATCAAAAAGCATCCTGAATATGGAGCGAAGCGGATCAGCGAGGAGCTAAACATAGAAGCTTATGGTTTTTGCCAGATCAATGAAAGTCGAATTTATGATGAGCTGGTTCGTAGTCGTCTAAACACCCGTCAACTGAGAGAAGCTTATATTGCTCGTTCTGGCAGAAAGAAACGCATGAAGCCACCCGGCACGCCAATGCTGACTCTGGATGGTAAGATAATCCTCAGCAAAGACATGGAGCGGTTCCAGCCGCAGACTCCGGAACCTGATGTTGCAAGAGAACGGAAGCCAACAACAGAAAAGCAAGAGAAACCAGTTGAATCCAAAAAGCAAAAAGAATCGAAAATATCCAAAGATGCTGATGATGAATTCTATCTGGAAAGCATGATGGCGCTTCCTCTTGAGGATCTGCTGGAAAAACGGCGGGAAGTCAAAGAAGAGGCAATACCACAGCCAGTGGAAGAAATAGCTGTCAATAGCCCAGCTGAATTAGAGGCAGAGGAGTCCGATGTAGTCGATTTTCTGGAGGAAGAAGAAGAGACTGGACAAATATTTGATGAAGCAACGACCAGCCATTCTCAGGATGATAAATCATTATTTGAGGAGGAATCTGATGAGATTGAAATCGAAGAAGATAAGGAAGCATCTGAAGAAATCGGATTGGATCAGGAATTGAGCTTCAGAAATATTTGGGACGAAGAGGATATAGATATTTCAGAACCAGAAATTATTCAAAAAGATACTGAAGAAGATATAGAAATTGTCGAGAAGAACCAAATTAAAGATAATATAAAAACTGATGAGCCGAGCAGTTCATCGGCTGAGTCGCCAGCAGATATTGATGATATTCTTGAAGATGCTGAAGTAACAGTGGGTGATGAAATTGGATTTGAAATGTTGCCCGGTGAAATAAGTTTTAAGGGCGAAATCTTCCTGGAGCGCAACGGCGATGATGGTCAATTGCTGGAAGGAGAGGATAATTTAGTACAACCAATTGAACAGCCTCAATCAGATGGACTTGACTCAGAAGATTTAAGCCATGAAGTAACAGACGACGAATTGGACCAAAACGACGAAGATAAGTCCACCCTAACGATAACCACAGTTGATGACAGTGATTTGTTAGAAGAAGAGGAAAAGTATGCTGAATCTGATTTCTCTTTTGATGATTTGCTCAACGAGATAGAGAACGATATTACCTTTTTTGACCATGACACTGAAGTTGAGAATGAGATCGAGTTTGCTTATGAAAATAAGTTACAAGCTCAAAAGGTCAACCAGATGACGAACGATGCAATAGATAATAGGACTATTGGTGAAACTCGCAACGGGCATTCATTGCAAATACAAAAGAACAATAGGCTTCGAGAAAAACATCTGGCCTTGGGACTGAAGTTTTATCAACAACAAAATTACAAGCTAGCAGTTGAACAGTTTTTAAAAGTCATTGAGCTTTTTCCTGACTTTAAAGAGGCATACAGTATTCTTGGCAATGCCTATTATCGTACTAACCAAATTGACCAGGCGATAAAGTCTTATGAACGAGTGAAACAGATCGATCCTTTTGATGTTGATGCTTACGAAAATACCGGAGTAATTTATGCCAATATTGGCAAATTCAAGGACGAAATTAAAGAATTGAAAAACTTGTTAGAATTTAAACCTGATCGAAAAGATATAATGAATCACATTAAAAAAGCAGAAGAGTTTTTATAAGAAAATGGTGTTAAAATATTAAAAAAATAAAAGATTTAATTAAAATATTTTTATTGACTTTTAGCTAAATTTCTATTATATTTTTACTCAACAAAATTTAGGGATCTTTTATCCGGAGAGGACGATGGAAGGAATTCAATTGTCAGTGAAACAAGCGGGCGCAAATAATAACATCGCGGGAATGGCCGAACTGCCCGAACCGGTGACGCCGACCGCGGCGATATGCTGCTGCGGCAC
>JAEAME010001580.1_pt1 | contig 15219 bp, 18 predicted proteins | sample 8958731 | NCBI WGS metagenome assembly JAEAME01 (sample SAMN16933194, study PRJNA681113) | bioreactor sludge metagenome | isolation source: anerobic bioreactor sludge (Control) | place: India:Bengaluru | collected 2018-10-24 | reverse complement strand
TAATACCGTGGCGGATGCCAAAGAGGCGTGAACCCTGGAAAAGACAGTGAATAGTTGATAGTGAATAGTGAATTGTAAAAGCAGAAAGATGGCAAACAGGGCGCAAGTATTTCCAGTTCATTCCTGAACGAGAGATAAGTAAGTTCGTGAGCCTGGTTCATTTAAGGAGAAAATATAAGCCTCTTTGACAGCCGCGATTTTTTCTATCCGATGCAGGTTTTGAGGACACGGAGCATATTGCCGCCCATGAATGCCGTGATATCGTCTTTTGTCAAACCAACCTCCAGCATGGCTCCCGCAAGCTTCTCAAGATCGGTGATATCTCTGTAACCGACAATAAGTTTTGTCCCTCTTAGATACCCGCCTGTGTCTGTGCCCAGACCGACATGTTCAATGCCAATTCTTTCTTTTATGGCCCGTATCTCCTTTGCCCAATCGAGAAAAGTCTCTCTGCGGGGAATTGTTTTCGTCACGGCAAGGAGCCATGTGCATACAACACCGCCGGTTCCGGCAACCATTTCCATTTCCTTGAATGTTCGCGCGCGGCCCATACCGGGCTTTAAGGCATACGAAAGGGCCGTGTGAGAATCGATGAGCGGCTTGCCGGTCACCTCGGTTATACCCCGAAGTGTGTTCATATGGGAATGGGCCACATCGATGACAATGCCGAGCCTTTGCATGTGTTCAATCAGCTTCCTGCCTTCGACGGTAAGTTTGTTATGCTTCGCGGGGGCTGTCATGATGTCACCAAAAACATTCACACGGTAATGCATGAGGGTAATAATCCTGACGCCCTGTTGGTAGAGATCATCAATTTTATGCGGGGCATCTTCGATAGGATCAGCCCCCTCAAGGGCCAGCAATATACCGACAGCATTTTCATGATGAGAAAGCCCGGGAATGTCCGATGATTCACGGACAATCCGCGCGCCTGTATATTGTGCAATTATTTTTACCCTGTCAAGTTCTTCAGTTATTTCATCATAGCTTGCCGGAATGCGATCGTAGAAATTACTGCCCCTTACCTTGTCACCGACAGCGGAAAAACTGCTCGCGAACGCGCCCGGCTTTTTCATAGGCGCAAAAGCCGCAATACAATCCGCCTGCCTTACAGCGCCTTTCTTTAGCATTCTTGCCGGATGAGCGTGGGCATCAATAATGAACAAATCCTTGAGTGGTATGGCCGGGATCGTTTTCGTTTCCCGCATGGACAAAGGAACACGGCCACATCGCAGGGAAAGAAGAAGCACTGTTAACATGGAAAGAAACTGTCTTCTGTTCATAGACTCATCCCAAACATATTAAAAGCATATAAAAAGAAAACCTGTAAGGAAAGAAAATAATTCTCTAACACAGCTAATATACTAACAAAAGTTGACTTTTTGTTCCCATCCCTTTAATATAATGAAAGCATGACTGAAAATCCCGTCAAACGATATGGTTTTGTTATTCTCGCGGCAGCGCTTTTTTTTCAAATAGCTTTCGCGGAAGGCGGCATTTACGATTACATAAAAACAAGGCACGCCATAAAATCGATTACGGTTTCGATCGCGCTGGCGGAAAAAGAAAACACAATACTCGCGAAAGAACTGGAAAAACTGCAAAAAGATGATCAGTATCTGGAAGAAATGGTACGAACGAAGTACGGTTTAGTAAGGGATGGGGAAAAGGTATACAGGGTTGAAAAATGAAATACGAAGGTATGATTTACAGACCGCCCAGCGAGGCGGAAAGCCTGATTCTGCAGGTTACTATCGGATGTTCCCACAATAAGTGCACGTTCTGCGGTTCATTCAAAGATAAAAAATTCCGTCTCCGCACTTTCGATGAAGTGAAAGGAGATGTTGAGGAAGCGAAACAATACGCCCGATACATTAAGAGGGTTTTTATCGCTGACGGGGACGCGCTTATTATCCCCCAGAAAAAACTCATTCCTATAATCGAGCTTATAAAAGATTCTTTTCCGAAACTGGAGAGAATAGGTCTCTACGGAAACACAAAATCAATTCTAAAAAAATCCGTCGACGAGCTGAAGCACCTGAAAGACCTTGGCGTCGGCATCATTTATCTCGGTGTGGAGACAGGCGACCAGGTAATCCTCGACAGGGTCTGCAAGGGGACTGTCCTCGACAATACTGCTGAGGCGGCGCGTAGGGTGAAGGACGCTGGCATTATTCTGTCTGTCACGGTGCTCCTTGGTCTCGGAGGTGTCGAGAGAAGTGCTATCCACGCCGTAGAGACAGGAAAATTCCTCACAAGGATTCAGCCTGATTACGCGGGCGCTTTAAGCGTCATAGTCGTGCCAGGGACAGAGCTTGCCGAAGAAGTAAGGAAAGGCACCTTCGTGGTCCCGGACCCTTATATGCTCCTTGAGGAACTCGAAAAGATGATCAGCAACATCGACGCTGAGCATATGTATTTCGCGTCAAATCATGCCTCCAATTATCTTCCCGTAAAAGGATGGCTCCCTGAAGAAAAAGAAAAAATGCTGAAAGCCATCAGGTATGTACTGAAGCAGAAAGATCCCTCCATGCTGCGTCCGGAATTCATGAGGGCGCTCTGATATGAAAAAACAGTCAAAGCAGCATACTGCGCAGGATGGCGGTTTTATTGATGTGCCCCTCCGGGTAAGATATGCCGACACAGATATGATGGGTGTTGTTTATCATGCCAATTATCCTGTCTTCTTCGAGATCGGACGGAGCGAATACATGAGACAGAAAGGGTTTACCTACCGTGAATTCGAGGACATGGGCTATCATCTTGTCGTCATCGGGCTGGAAGCAAAATATTTTAATGCCGCCACTTATGATGACTTACTTACAGTGAGAACGCGGATATCGGAACTGAAATCACGGGGACTTACGTTTCACTATATAATTTATCGGGACGAGACACTCCTTGTTGAAGGGACAACAAAGCATCTCTGTATTAACAACGAAAAGAAACCGGTTGTCATTCCATCGCACCTTTTGAATATCCTGAAGAGATGTCAAACCTGAATAACATTCTCATCATACGATTGAGTTCCCTTGGAGACGTGATGATGACCATCCCCGCGGTTAAAACCATACGTGATCATTTTCCTGAGGCTCATATTTCCTGGCTCGTTGAGGGCTCTGTGGGGGAATTTATCAAGTGCCAGGATTTCATCGATGAAGTCATCATTTTCCCCAGGGCCCGCGTCACAGGAGGGCTGAGGAAAGGCAACCTGTCGCGCACGGGAAATACCATCGGCACTTTCCTGCGGCATTTGAGAGACAAAAAATATGACCTTGTTGTCGATTTTCACGGTATCGCGAAGAGCGCGCTCTTTTCCATGCTGACACGGGGAACAAAAAAAATCGGGTTTGGCGATATGTTCGCGAAGGAAAAAAGCCATCTCTTCTATCATAACAGGATAAACGGGTCCAACAAGAGAATGCATAAGGTGGAGAGAAATATGCTCCTCGCCGGTTATCTCGGACACACCGGCCCTGTGCCGAACGTGATACTCAATACTTCTGACGAGGCGGCAGCGTACATTGATAAATTTTTTCGTGATGCCGGAAATACTCCGCCGCTCTTTGCCGTTAATCCTTTTTCCAGCAAAGGGACTGATTTCAAGCGGTGGCCCATGGAACGTTACGCGGAACTCATCGCCCGCACACACCATGAACTGCGTGAATCAACTGTTATCCTCTGGGGACCCGGAGAGGAGCATGAGGCACGTCGGCTTAAGGAGATGAGCGGCGACGGCGCTTATCTTGCCTGTCCCACAAACATCCCCCAAATGTTCGCCCTTCTTAAGAAAATCCCTATTTACATAGGCGGAGACACAGGGATCATGCACCTCGCCGCAGCGGCAGGCGCGAAAGTCCTTGCCATATTCGGCCCCACGGATTATAAAATAAACGCACCCTACGGGAACGAACACACAGTTATTCGGGAAGACGTGTCATGCAGCCCCTGCAAAAAAAAGGATTGTTCAGACCGTAAATGCATAAACAAGGTTACCGTCGAAAAAGTCTTTGAAGAAGTGAATACTGTGCTGAAGAGGAGTAAGACAAACTAAATGCGCGTACTTTTTATCTACCCCAATATTAACACCCAGATAGGTTTCAACTACGGCATATCATACATTTCCAGTTACCTGAAGGCGCGGGGGATTGAAACTTATCTGCTGAACATCAATGAAAAGCTCGGATATCCTCTCGATCATAAAAAAATCAAGAAGGATATTCTTTCGATAAAACCGGATATGATCGGTTTTTCCGTTCTCACAAACCAGTATAAATATGCCCTCGAAATTGCCGACAATATTAAAAAATATATTGATGTGCCTATCATATTCGGCGGTATCCACGCGACAATGGACCCCCAGGAGGTGCTCTCCCGGTCATGTGTCGACTACATCTGCGTGGGAGAAGGGGAAGAAGCAATCCTTGAGCTTATTCAAAATGAAAACCCTCAGGGCGTAAGAAATATCGGTCACAAAACAAAAGGCGGTTTGGTGCTGGAACCGCTCAGGCCATATACGAATATTGTGGAACTTCCTTTTAAGGACTACGAGATTTTTGATTTTCAGAAGATGATTGACGCGAAGGACGGCTGGGTGGGACTCACAGCCTCGCGCGGTTGCCCTTTCAGGTGTACATACTGCCTCAATCACAAGATCATGGGGCTTTACAAGGACATGGGGCATCTGCCGAAATATTACCTGAGAAGACATACCGTTGATCAGATGATCGCCGAAATAGAATATCTTCTCTCCCGTTATACCGGCATTAAAATGTTCATTTTCGATGATGACATCTTCACCTTCGACAAGGCCTGGCTCAGGGAATTTTCAGAAAGGTACAAAAAAACTACCGATATCAGTTTTGTCTGCAACGCTCACGCACGGATATTTGATGAAGAGACCGCGCAGTACTTAAAAAACGCCTGTTGCAGAATTGTGAAATTCGGTCTCGAAAGCGGGAGTGACGGCATACGGAGAAATGTGCTCCACAGGTTCATGTCGAACAAGCACATTGAAGATGCTTTCGGCATAGCCCACAAATTCGGGTTCCATACCTCGGCTTTCGTTATGGTAGGACTCCCTCACGAAACAATAGCCGACATCAGAGAAACCGTTGAGCTTCTCGCGAGAATCAAGCCGGGACGCTTCAGGTGGTCACTCTTTTTTCCATTTGTCGGGACAAAAGCGTATGAAATCGCCGAAAAATCAGGTCAGATCGACTTTGAAAAAATGAAACAGCTCGACAATTTCACCGATGAAACCTGTATGGTCCTCGGCAGCGAGACAGACCTCTATGTTGATAAGGTAAAAACCTTTCTCTGCGCTTTTGTCAACGGTTATGCCGACATAGACGGAGAACAAAAATACCTTGAATTGATAAAAAGGATCGAGGGTCTTGACGAAAAATTATGGCGCAGGGAAAAAGGAAATCTTGTAAAAGAAGTTGCCTCCCTGGATAAAAAAATGGAAGAAAAAGGGAAACTCCATTATACTGTAAAATATAATCCCTTTATGGGTGTGAGAAGTGACTGGACGGACGATAGTATATCTGCCTAACTGGATCGGCGACATGGTAATGGCGGTCCCATCTCTCCATGCTCTTCGCGCTTCTGCCTACGATGAAATATGGGCCGTGGGGAAGCCAAGCGCGATCCACCTGTATAATGGTCTCAATCTCTTCGACAGGCTTATATCCAGCGAAGATAAAGGCATCCCAGCTTTTTTTGACACGACAAGCGCGCTCAGAAAGATTGATTTTAAAAGGGCAATCGCCATGCCCCATTCGTTCCGCTCTGTCTTTTTCTTCTATAATCTCCGGATAAAAGAGAGGATCGGCTACGGACGAAATAAAAGGGATTTTATGCTCACAAAAAAGATTGAAGAAAAGGCAATCATTCCTGAATCGATGGTTGAGCATTATTTGAAACTCATAGATGTCCTGGGCGTGAGCCGGACGCTTGACGCGCCTGTCCTTCTTGTTACCGATGATGAAGATGAAAAATTTGATGAAAAATTTGAAGATATTAAAAAACCTTACTGTGTATTTGTTGTGGGGGCCCAGTATGGTCCGTCGAAATGCTGGCCTCAGGGACATTTTTCTGAACTCGCGGATAAAATCATTGAGAAATACGGCATGAAGATATACATGCTCCCCGGGAAAGAAGAGGAAAAGCTTGCCCATCAGGTAACAGAAGGCGCGAAACATAAAGACGCTATAGAAGTAAGATCGATGAACGTGAGAGATTTGAAGGTATGCCTGTCACGGGCTTCTTTCGTTGTCAGCAACGACACGGGGCCCAGGCATATATCTGCGGCGCTTTCTGTTCCGACGGTTGTACTGCTGGGGCCCATGGATGACAGGTATACCGCGTATCCCAGCTCATTCACGTACAAACTCTGGAGAGAAAACATACCTTGCCGGCCATGTAACAAAAAAGAATGCGATAAAGGGTATGAGTGTCTCGCGGAGATACGCCCCGACGAAGTATTTCAGACTATAGGGGGAATCATTGAAAAAACAGAACGCAAAGAAGAAACCTGACAGTAAGAAAGACCTCTCACGCTTTATAGACCGCTATAAAGGAAAGAAGATATGCGTCATAGGCGATATCATCGCCGATGTATATGTCTTCGGCAAACCTTACAGGCTTTCACGGGAGGCGCCCGTCGTTGTCGTCAAGTACGAAGAGGCAAAGATATATCCCGGCAGCGCTGGCAATACCATCAACAATCTTCTTGTCCTCGGCGCCCATGTGTACCCTCTCAGCTTCATCGGAAATGACAGGACAGGGGACAAACTCATGGATTATTTTTCTCATTATAAAAACATGGATACAGGCGGTATTATCAGATATGACGGCTCAACGGTGATAAAAACAAGAATACTTGCGGGAGACACACATACTTCAAAACAGCAGGTAATACGCATAGACAGGGATGATAGGAGACAGTATAAACAGTCTGAAAAAGCTAAGCTCAGGGAAAATCTGAACAGAATCAGCGACAGTATGGATGCGTTTATTATTTCAGACTACGGGCATGGCACTGTGGATAAAAACATTGTGGAATACATAAAAACCATCGCGAAAGATAAAATTGTCGTCGGTGACTCCCGATATAATCTGAAAGCTTTTAACGGGATTACCTTGATCACCCCCAACGAATCGGAAGCATATCAGCTCTCAGGTTTCGGTGAAGATAAGCCAATCGAAGAAGTGGGCAGGAATATCCTTGATTCAATGGCTCTCGGGGCCCTTCTCATCACAAGAGGAAACAGGGGCATGACGCTTTTTCTCAAAGGCGGCGCCACGCGTAATATCCCTATCTCAGGGAAAGATGACGTGACGGACGTGACCGGCGCCGGTGACACTGTTTGCGCCGTGTCGGCCCTGTCGCTCGCGAGCGGGGCTGATTTCTACACTGCTTCACGCATCGCCAATTACGCGGCAGGTGTTGTTGTCATGAAAAGAGGAACGGCGACCGTGAGCCCCGAAGAATTGAAACAGGCAATTAAACGCTGATCATTCACAGGTAATAAAATGGGCAAGATAATTGATAACCTCGAAAAACTGAAAACGATTATAGAGCGGGAAAAAGACCGTGGGAAAAAGATCGTCTTCGGCAACGGTTGTTTTGATCTTCTCCACGTCGGCCATGTGCGTTATCTTAAGGGCGCTAAGGCACTTGGAGACATACTCATTGTTGCTGTCAACGATGATGATTCTGTTACAGGATTGGGGAAACGGAAAAAGGTTGTTACGCCTGCCACGGAGAGGGCGGAGATTATTGCCGCTCTGGATTCCGTCGATTATGTGATTCTTTTTCATGAATCAACGGTGGAAAATCTTCTGCGCGCCCTGAAGCCCCATGTACATGCGAAGGGAACAGATTATACAGAGGACAATGTGCCGGAAAAGGATATTGTCCGGTCATACGGAGGAAGGGTAGCAATCGTGGGCGATCCGAAAGACCATTCCACCCGTGATCTCATTAAAACAATCAAGGACCTTTAGCAATCCATAGACTATCTACTCAAGAACTTCCACCAGGGGCGGCGGACGCTGGTTTTGACGTTGATTGTAACTGATCCGTTTCCTACCTGATGAGTAAGTTGCTGGATTGCCTGCTTAACTTTTCCAAGGTCCTGGCCTGAGAATGTGATTATTGTACTGCAGTTCGCGCAGGAGCGGGCTTTCCCGGGACCGATTTCATCAAATCGGACTGAAAAACTTTTTCTGCACTTCGGGCAAGTAATATTTGCTTCCATTAACAACCTCCCGAATTAAACTTGTAAATCCAGACCTTATTCCCAGAAATTGGATGCGATTTCGATCAAGTTTCCATCCGGGTCGGTGATCATCGCTGATCTCATTTTCCACGGTTCATTTCGCGGACCATAAACGGATTCTCCACCTTTTTGGATAATGTGTTCGTATTCCTTGTCAACATTTTCCGGTTCGCCAACATTTATTGCCAATTCAAATGTTCCATTTACTTTTTTTGTATATTCTGGTGTTTTTCCTAAAAGTTGCGTCAGCATTTTTCTTTCGTACATCGCAAATCGTATTCCCTCATGGTTAAATTCGGCATAAGGACCTTCTCCATCCCACTCAATTGAAATTCCAATTGCATCTCTATAAAAATTTACCATCTTGGTCAAATCAGTAACAAAGAGCCCGATCATATCAAATATTTTCTTCATAAGCTGTCTCCATATTTTGTTATACTAAAATCAGTTTTATAAATATCTCTTTAAAGATTCCTAATTACGGTTTATTTCCACTTGTATCTGGCAGTATGTGAATCTCCTCAAATGTTGTCCAGTCTCCATCTTCATCTCCCATAAGCTTATACGCTCTAACCCGTACCCTCATCCCTTCCTTAAAAAATGTTTTATCGGGATGTGACAAGCGGAGCACTATGTACTCAGGCATCCCCAAGCTGTTCAGATTATCCGAAACTGACCATCGGTAGACCATCTTCATCGTATCAATAGATTTGGCGTTTATACCTGAGTAATCTTTGAGGTGGAGCATAAAACGTGCGGGTATTTTACGATCAAAGTGTGCCGTACCTGTCATGTTGGGATTTCCTTTTATTAATTCTTCAGGAAACCAGGGGGCCTTAATTATTGTGCCTTCAATATCGACAGGACCTACTGGGGGTACCGGCGCAGCGAAAAGCAGCGAAGCAAAACATGACATGTATAGTCCAATAATTAAAAAAATAAACATATTTTTCATGGAAATCCCTCTCATTAAAATGATTCTATCTTTATTCAATAATCTACCAACATCAAAAAAGACTGTTAGTTTGTATCTGTCTGACACTATAAATATTAGTATCATCAAGGCATAGTGTCAATGATATGTAAATCGATTATATATCAGTTCTTTCTTACGTGTTCGTGGTTTTTGATATGCTCGCTGCAATAGCAGAGGCTACCGCACTGACTGCAATAACGGAATTCCATACCCGGATGAGACAGGTCAGTGATGCCGCAGGTTGTACAGCAGTGAAAGGGGTCATTCTTTGTTGAGATTGCGTTTGCCTTCCTGATCATCTTGCGGTTACCGGCCCTCATCCTCAGCAGGATGTCTTTACCGAAGAAGAGAAGAAAATTGGCGACTGAAGCGAGTACGATCAGACGTGTCGGCCATGCGCCAAATATGAATTGAATGGCATAACCGATCCATGTGAGAAGGGCCAGCCATTTTATCTTTATGGGGAGGATGAAGAAAATGAGAATTTCAAAATCCGGATAGAGAAAGGCAAAAGCAAGAAAAACAGAACCGCCTATGAATTTCAAAATCCGGATAGAGAAAGGCAAAAGCAAGAAAAACAGAACCGCCTATGAAAATATTTGTGGCCGGGTATGAGGGGAATAGAAACGACACTGCAACCGTGATAACGTATCCGACGAGGAGAAAGATGTTGTATCGGAATTCGCCCCAGTGTCCTTCGAGGGCGCTCCCCATGAGGTAGAAGAGATACCACGCGAAAATGATAAAGACCGGATGCGCGGCAGGCGGGATAAAGACAAAGGATATGAGCCTCCACCACTGGCCTTCAAGGACCAATCTTGGAATAAGTATCGCGAATCCGAGATCGGCTTTTCCTATCAGGTTGAGGACAAACAAAATCACCTGACCTGTTATGATATAGAGGGTGATATTCGATATGGCGAAACGCCGGAATTTCCTCTCAAGATAATCCAAAGTATTCATATTAACACGTGCTATTTAATTGCATAATATGCTTCTTGTCAAGCCAATTATGGAGAGAGGAGCGGCTGAGGGATTTTCGTGAATGATTATGTTCCGCTTCACCCCGTGATCTTTCGACGTAGCATTACCACGCCTGTGAATTCCGGTGCTCGCGCGCCTAACCATGCATCGAAAATCACTCAGCCGCAAGGAACAACTTTATTTTTACCACCAATTACTCTCTACGTTTGATTTGTCCCGTCATTTAGTGTAGATTTAACAAAAATTATGGATATGAAAGAAAAATATGGTTCTGAACCGGTAGAGCGGCAATCTGCGGCAGGGAGCACAAAAATACCCTTATCTGTTTATATGATTACCCTCAATAACGGCGCGACTATCGAAAGAGCCTTGCAAAGCACGGCAGGATGGGCGGATGAGATTATTGTCGTTGACTCTCACAGCACCGATGGAGCGCCAGAGATCATCAAAAAATACACAGACGCGCTATTTCAATACGACACAACAAGCCAGCGGGAAAAATACCAATACGCCCAGGATAAGTGCAAAAATCCCTGGGTTTTGTTTATAGACGCCGACGAGTGGCTGACGAAGGAATTCAAGGAAGAAGTGGGGAAGATCATCTCATCGGATACTGCCGGTGACGGTTATATAGCTCATCGAAGAAACATATACCTCGGCAGGGAAATAAAACATGGGGGCTGGTATCCGGACAGGGAAATACGCCTCTATAAAAAAGACAGGGGCAGTTGGCAAGGCGGCATACACGCGAAAGTACAGGTCACAGGCAAAACAGGGATCCTTAAAAATTATTACATGCACACCCCTTATACTGACACGGCTCATCAGATTCGGACTATCGACAGGTACGCCACAGCCTATGCCGATGATCTTCTGCAGTCACAAAAACACTTCCATCTTTTCTATATGCTCACACGGCCGGTATACCGGTTTTTCAGGGATTATATCTTTAAAATGGGTTTTCTTGACGGCATACCGGGGCTTATTATCGCCGTGTCAACAATGTACTATGTATTTATGAAGCAGGCAAAACTCTGGGAAATGGAGAGACTCCATGGAAAAAATGGAAATGTTCAGAAATAAGGACGTCCTCATTACAGGAGGACTGGGATTTATCGGGAGCAATCTCGCCATAGAACTCGTAGGACTCGGCGCAAAGGTGACTATCGTCGACAATATGCTCCCACGGCAGGGCGGCAACCTCTTTAACATTAAAGATATCGCCGATAAGGTAACGGTGAATGTCTCTGATGTGCGTAATCAACTTTCCATGAACCACCTCGTCAGAGGGAAGGATTATATTTTTCACCTCGCGGGACAGGTCAACCATGTGGACAGCATGCGTAATCCCTTGCAGGACCTCGATATTAATTGCCGCGGCACAATGGTTCTGCTTGAGTCTCTGCGTCAATTTAACAGGGACGGGAAAATCATATTTGCCGGTACAAGGGGTGAATACGGCTCAAGCGTGAAGCTCCCCGTTGACGAGGACCACCCCACGAACCCGAAAGGCGTTTACGCGGTGACAAACCTTACAGCGGAAAAAATGATCCTGGTCTATGACGATATCTACAAGATAAAAGGCGCCTGTCTGCGGATCACGAATACCTTCGGGCCGCGTCACCAGATGCAGCATGATGAATACGGGGTATTCAACTGGTTCATCAGAAAGGCAATGGACAATGAAGAGATACCGGTCTTCGGTGACGGACGCATTCTCAGAGATTATCTTTTTGTTGATGATCTCGTTGAGTGCTTTCTGAAGGTAGCAGCCACAGACAGGGCATATGGCGAGGTATTCAATGTCGGCACGGGTGTACCTGTCAGCTTTTACGAACTTGCCGAGAAAATCGTCAGGATCACAGGAACAGGAAAAACAAAATTTACCGAATTCACTCAGGAAAGAAAAGAGGTGGAGCCCGGCGATTATTACGCTGATATCGCCAAGATCAAAAAGATGACGGGCTGGGCGCCTCGGACCTCTCTCGATGACGGTATCAGCAAGACCGTTGAATATTATAAAACATACAAAAAGGAATACTGGTAATCATGCGGAACAGCAATCCGGTTCCTCTCGCGCGTGACGGTATTCATGAGAAGGTCATCGAATACCTGAGCAACAAGCCGAGAGGACGTATTCTCGATATCCCCACAGGTTTCGGCGCGCTCGCAAGCAAGCTTGCGGAGATGAACTTTAACGTATCCTGCTGCGATATAGATACAAGCCAGTTTATGGCTCAGGGATTAAGAGTTGATCAAGGTGATCTGAACGGAAAGATACCCTATACGAATAACGAGTTCGATTACGTCTGTTTTCTGGAAGCCGTAGAACACACAGAAAATCCTTATAACGCGGTGCGTGAGCTCGCGAGGGTCCTCAAACCGGGCGGAACGCTCATTATGAGCACACCTAACTATTTGAATATTGAGAGAAGGCTCAAGTTCCTTGTAACAGGGTTCTTTACGAAACCGGTCCCCCAGGATATGTTCAAAGAGCGCTTCCACGGACAAACCTATGCCATGCACTTAAGCCCCATCGGATACACGCTCATCAGGTTCATGCTGGAACACGCCGGTTTTCATATTGCTGAGATGACCTACGACAAAAAGAAACCGAAACAGCTCCTGCTCAAGCCGCTCGTATGGCTCATCCGTCTCTATGCCCTCTCCTGGTCAAAAAAGAAAAGGAAACAATACTGGCTTTCGGAAACATCGGGCAATACTATCCTTGATGGCGGCAACACCCTTATTATAATAGCGCAAAAGTCAAACGAGGCAATTCGATGAATGTAAAGATATTCAACCTCGAAAGGGATCATGCTGAAATAAAAAAAGACCTTATCGCCGCTTTCGAAGAATGTCTCGGTAACGGAGAGTTCATACTCGGAAAAGAGGTAACAGCATTTGAAGCGGCCTTCGCCGCTTACATTGGTGTCAGATACGCGATTGGTGTAGGCAACGGAACAGACGCCCTCAGGGTCGGCGGCCTTTCGCTTGACATAAAAGCAGGTGATAAATTCGTGACCGCGCCCAATTCATATGTGGCATCGGCAATGGCGCTTTCCATACACGGTCTTGTGCCGCGCTTCTGCGATATCGAACTTGAAACATATAACATGGATCCTGAAAAACTGGCCGATCTCTTGAAGAAAGAAAAAGACATCAAACTCTGTGTGCCTGTTCATTTGTACGGACATCCATGCAGGCTCGAAGAAATACTTGACGTATGCAGACAACACAATGTTCAGATCATGGAAGATGCCTGTCAGGCCCACGGCGCGCTTTACAAAGGCAGAAAGGCAGGGACATTCGGGGATATTTCTGCTTTCAGTTTTTATCCAACGAAGAACCTCGGCTGTTATGGAGACGGCGGCATTGTTGTTACTGATTCCGAAGCAATATACAGGAAAGCGATGATGCTCAGGAATTACGGGCAGAGCGACAAGCATGTCCATGACATAGCGGGTTTCAATACCCGTCTTGACGAGCTTCAGGCGAAACTGCTCAGCATGAAACTGCCCCATCTTGATAAATGGAATAACATGAGAAGGAATAACGCGGAGATTTACAGAAGGGAACTTCAGGATTTGCCCATCGTACTACCCGGCGAAGCATCCTGGGCACACCATGTGTACCACCTCTTCGTCATACGGAGCAAAGAAAGGGACGCGCTGAGAAAATACCTGAGCGAGCACGGTGTGACAACTCTTATCCATTACCCCACACCGATACATCTACAGAAAGTGTACCAATCTATCGGACTTGCGAAAGGCTCCTTCCCTGTTGCTGAATCTGTTTCACTGGAAATAATATCCCTGCCAATGTATCCCACTCTCACGGAAGATGAGATTGTGTTCACCTGCCGGTGCATAAGGAATTTCTACGCAAAATGAAAGTGCTTAATCTGTTCAGCGACTGGAAATGGACAGGCCCTGCCGAGCCGGTATTGTCTTTGTGTGAAGCATTAGGAGACGAGGGTGTCGATGTAGTTCTCGCGTATCGGAAAACACCCCTTGAATTTCATGAACGTACCGTTGAGAAAGAAGCCCGGAAAAGGACTATAAAATTATTCGACGGTTTCAGACTCAATCGATATTTTTCTTTTAAAGACTGGCTTTTCGACCTGCGGTCTCTCAGTCCTTACGTTGAAAAGGAAGGCATAGACATCGTACATGCCAACCTTTCGCACGACTATTTCACAGCCATTATGTCCCTCGCTTTCGCCGGAAACAGACCGCTGATCGTCAGGACAGACCATAAAAGGGACGGCATGCCCGCCAACTGGTTCATGCAGTGGGCCTTAGCACGAACGGATGGTATCGTCACGTACAGCGATAAAATTATGAAGCGGGACATGGCAAATTTCCGCTTCCCGGAAGAACGAATGTGCGTTATACCACCTGGGATTGACATCTATGAAGGGCCTGTTGAGAACATACGGCATAAATTTGACCTGCAGATGAATGATAAAATCATAGGAGTCATAGGACGGCTCAAGCCTGACCGCGGTTTTGACATTATCCTGAAGGCATTCAAAATAGTGAAAGAACGCGTCAGCAACGCTAAACTCCTCATCATGGGCAGAAGCTCTCAGATTGAAGAGAGCGTCATAAAGCCACTCCAAAATCTCGGCCTTGAAAAAGATGTCATCCTCGCCGGTTATCATATTGAAGATTATTTTTCCGTTATTTCCCTGTTTGATCTTTTCGTCATGATGAGGGCCGGAAGCGACGGGAGCGCCCGTGCGCTCAGGGAAGTAATGGCAATGAGCAAACCTGCCGTTGTGTCCGATATGGGAATGCTTTCTGAACTCGTTGAAGACGGCAAAACAGGATACGTTACAAAATGGGACGAGAATGACCTAGCGCAAAAAATCATAACCCTGCTCGCCGACGACGCGAAGAGAAGACAATTTGGGAACAGCGCGAAAGAAACCGCCAGGGAAAAATGGAACTACCATCTGCAAGCGAA
>JAEAME010001597.1_pt1 | contig 15222 bp, 11 predicted proteins | sample 8958731 | NCBI WGS metagenome assembly JAEAME01 (sample SAMN16933194, study PRJNA681113) | bioreactor sludge metagenome | isolation source: anerobic bioreactor sludge (Control) | place: India:Bengaluru | collected 2018-10-24 | reverse complement strand
AAGACGATGATAAAGATTATCGTCCTCTATGAAAAGGCTTAATCAGAGGTTTCCTTCATTTTACTTTCAGGAAAAAACTGCCCTCCATTACGTATGTCGGATTGTTCTTGCTATCTCTCTAGTGCTAGAATACCTTTTGTTTTGGAACACGAATGTAAAAATGCAGAACAAGGATCTTAAATACTGGGTTAGTTTTACCCTGATTCCGGGTATCGGCCGGGTCAGGATGGGACAACTGGAGAACCATTTCGGGAATATTGAGGCAGCCTGGAAAGCCAGAGATTCCGAGATTCAAAAATCTGGCCTTGACGCGGGCACTGTGAAGACTATCATCAGCGGCCGGCCGAAGATCGACCCTGACTGCGAATTGGAAAAGATAGTACGTTCCGGCGTCCAGGCTTTCACCTTCCATGATCCAGGCTATCCCGCCCGGCTTAAAGAGACCTACGATTATCCCCCGGTTCTCTATATCCGCGGGAATATCGATATCCGTGACGAATGGTGTGTGGCTATCGTGGGGACGCGCCGGGCTTCCACTTATGGGCGGCAGGTGGCAGAAGAGATCGCCGCCGACCTGGCAAGAGGAAAAATAACCGTCGTCAGCGGGCTGGCTCGGGGCATCGATACTTTCGCCCATCAATCAGCCCTGGCTGCCGGCGGCCGGACACTGGCCGTACTTGCCAGCGGCCTGGATACGATTTACCCCCCGGAGAATAAAGGTTTGGCCCGGCGTATAATAGACAACGGGGCCTTGATCAGCGAATATCCCATCGGTATCCGTCCGCATTCAGAAAATTTCCCGCGGCGGAACCGGATCATGAGTGGTTTGTGCTTGGGGACACTGGTAGTGGAGGCGGGAGAAAAAAGCGGCGCCCTGATCACGGCACAGATGGCCCTGGAACAGAACCGGGAAGTATTTGCTGTCCCGGGCAGTATCCTTGCTTCGACCAGCCTGGGGACGAACCGTTTGATACAGCAAGGAGCTAAGCTGGTAACCAGTTATAAAGATATCCTTGAGGAATTGAACCTCATGACCGCAGAACATCAAATAGAAATGAAGGAGTTGATACCACCGACCGAGACCGAAGCGGTACTACTGAAACAAGTCGGGACCGAGCCCACCCATATCGATGAGATATGCCGGGCGGCGGGGTTGCCGGCGGCAACTGTCAGCAGTACACTAGCGATGATGGAACTTAAAGGTATGATTAAACATATGGGCGCGATGACTTACACTCTGGCTCGCGAGGCCAGGGAAGAATATCGAGTCGAAGTCGAGTAATCAGGATTATGAAAAAAAGTCTGGTAATTGTAGAATCCCCAGCCAAAGCACGAACTCTATCACGTATATTAGGTAGCACTTTCGAATTGAAAGCCTCCATGGGCCATATACGTGATCTGCCCAAGAGCCAGTTGGGCGTGGACGTGGAGAGTAAGTTTGCTCCGCGTTATGTGGTGCCGCGGGAAAAGAATAAGCTGGTTAAAGAATTAAAGGACGCCGCTAAAAGCGCAGCCACTATTTACCTGGCTACGGACCCTGACCGCGAAGGTGAGGCGATATCCTGGCACCTCGCAGAAATCACCAACACTGACAGCAAGCGCTTCCGCCGGGTAGTCTTCCATGAAATTACCGAACAGGCGATACAACAGGCTTTCAAACACCCGCGTGATATCGATATGGATCTGGTCAACGCGCAACAGGCGCGGCGGGTACTGGACCGCCTGGTCGGCTATAAGATCAGCCCGATTTTATGGCGCAAGGTCCGGCGGGGCTTATCGGCCGGCCGGGTGCAGTCGGTTGCCCTGCGTATCATCGTGGACCGGGAACGGGAGATCGAGAAATTCGTCTCCGTCGAATACTGGTCGATCGAAGCCGAACTGGCCCGGAAGACCGGTGATGATAAAACCGCTTTCCGTGCTCTTCTCGTCGGCCATCTGAATGGCAGCAAGATAGAACTACACAATAACAGTGAAGCTGATTCCCTTAAGAATAAACTGGAGAAAGCCAATTACTCCGTATTGAAAGTAAAAGCTCGCACCAACAACCGCCAGCCGCCGCCGCCCTTCATCACCAGTACCATGCAGCAGGAAGCCTGGCGCAAACTGCGCTTCACTGCCGAGCAGACGATGGCGATCGCCCAGCAGCTTTATGAAGGCTTGAATCTGGGCGACGAAGGTAGTGTTGGCTTGATTACTTACATGCGTACCGATTCCACCCATGTCGCCCGCCCGGCGCTGGCGGAAGCCCGGCAGTATATTGAAGAGAAATACGGTAAGAACTATGTCCCCACCCACGCCCGTACCTTCTCCGCCACGGTGAAAGGCGCCCAGGAGGCCCATGAAGCGATACGGCCGACCAGGTTGTACCGCGAACCAGCCCAGGTCAAGCAATATCTCAACGGGAACCAGTACCGTTTGTACGACCTGATATGGAAACGGATGATTGCCAGCCAGATGGCCGCTGCAATTTTCGACAATGTCACTGTCGACATCGAAGCGAAATGCCCCGAACCACGAGCCAATTACCTGTTCCGTACCAACAGTTCCGTTAATAAATTCCCGGGCTTCATTCTGGTATATACGGAAGGCAAAGACACGGAAGACGAAGAAAAAGAAGCAAAGCTGCCGCCGCTGGAAGACGGGAACCCGCTGGACCTGAAACAACTTTTCCCGGAACAGCATTTTACCCAGCCGCCCCCCCGTTATACCGAGGCCACGCTGATCAAAACCCTGGAACAGTACGGCATCGGCCGCCCCTCGACCTATGCCCCAATTATCTCGACCCTGCGCGACCGCGAATATGTAGGTAAAGTAGAAGGGAGTCTCAAGCCGACCGAACTGGGTATTATTATTACCGATATTATGGGACAGTACTTCCCGGATATCGTCGATATCCAGTTCACTGCCCGCCTGGAAAACGAACTGGATGAAATTGCCGAGCATAAGCGGGAATGGATCAGCGCGGTGGGCGAGTTCTATGCCCCGTTCCAGGTCACACTGGAGAAAGCCACTTCCGAGATGGAAAAGGTGAAACTGCCCGACGAAGTAGTCGACGAAACCTGTCCGAAATGCGGCAAGCCGATGGTTGTTAAAAGCGGCCGTTTCGGTAAATTTATCGCCTGTTCCGGGTATCCGGACTGCAAATATACCAAGTCGTTTCAGAAGAAGACCGGTGTCAAGTGCCCAAAATGCGGTACCGGCGACCTGCTGCAGCGTATGAGCAAGAAAAAGAAGGTATTTTACGGCTGTAGTAATTATCCCAACTGCGATTTTGCCATTAATACCAGGCCGCTGCCGGAGCCATGCCCGAAATGCGGCAGTCTGGTGACGGTGTACCGGGAAAAGAACGCCAAGTGTACCAAATGCGATTACCGGGCGAAGCTGAGTTAAGCCGGATATGCCAGAAGCTTTTGATAAATTCATCGGTTATCTGAAAGTCGAGCGTAATGCTTCCCGGTATACGGTGCGCAATTACGATGCCGACCTGCGGGAATTTTTCGCCTTTCTCAAGAGCGAAGGCATCGCTTCGCTGGATGAAGTGAACAAGGATGTCCTGCGCGACTACCTGTACCAGTTGATGGAGCAGGGGTTTGCCCGGACGAGCATCGCCCGTAAACTTTCCGCCGTCCGTTCTTTCTACAAGTACCTGCAGCGGGAAGAAATGGTTTCAGTGAGTCCGGCGGCTACGATTTCCTCCCCGAAACTGGACCGTAAACTGCCGGTTTTTTTAAGCCAGGAAGAAACCAACCGGCTGGTGGAAGCCCCGGACGTGACGAAACCTGCTGGCCAGCGTGACCGGGCTTTCCTGGAACTTTTGTACGCTTCCGGCCTGCGGGTGAGTGAATTGGCCGGGTTGGATATTGGCCAGGTTGACCTGGAGGCCCGGGAGATCAGGGTGTGGGGTAAGGGATCCAAGGAACGTATTGTCTTAATGGGTGACCCTGCGGCCAAAGCTTTAACCACTTATTTGGATCAAGGCCGTCCCCGGTTGAATAAACGGGATATTCCGGCGGTTTTTCTAAACCAGGACGGCGGCCGTCTGACGGTGCGCAGCGTACAGAGCCTGGTACAATCCTATGCCAAATCGGTAGGCATTTCGAAAGATGTCTATCCGCACATGGTACGGCATACCTTTGCCACACACCTGTTGAACGGCGGCGCTGACCTGCGGGTCGTCCAGGAACTGCTGGGGCATGCTAGCCTGAGTACCACGCAGATTTATACCCACGTCAGCAAGGCCCAGGCAAAGAAGGTGTACCTGGCGGCACATCCTTTCGCTGAAAAAGAAAATACTTTAGACACAAAACCCTAATATCTAGTTGCTAATATCTGATATCAAAATTCTAAGGAAGAAGACCATGGGGCTTAACAGCCAGAGACGGACAGACTACCTGCGGCACCATTTGGTGGAGAAAGGGTTGGATGCCATCTTCATCTCACAGCCGGAGAACCAGTTCTATCTATCGGGCTTTCACGGTACGGCCGGCTATCTGTTCATATCGGCCAAACAGGCGGTGCTGGCGACCGATTTCCGGTACGTAGAACAGTCCAAAATCCAGGCGCCGGACTACGAATTACTGCAGATATCGGGGAAGGTCGAGGAATGGTTTCCCAAGCTGGTAGGACACGCAGGCATCAAGCGCCTGGGTTTCGAAGCAGATAATGTCACTTTCAGCTTCAGCCGGCAATTGACCGAAGCTCTGCAGAAAGCCGGATTGGAGATTGAGTTGGTACCGCAGGATGGTTTGGTGGAAACGATCCGCACGGTTAAGGAACCGGGAGAAATTGAATTGATTGCCCAGGCAGTCAAGATCAGCGACGCAGCCATATCGCATGTCATTCCGCTGATCAAGCCGGGCATGGCGGAACTGGCCGTCGCCTGGGAAATCGAGAAGTATATGCGCGAAAATAATAGCCAGCCGGTGCCGTTTGATCTGATTGTCGCCGCCGGCCCCAACTCCGCCCTGCCCCATGCCCAGCCCTCCGGCCGGGTAATCAATGCCGGCGAACCGGTAGTGATGGACATTGGGGCGAAAGTGGGACAATATGCCAGCGATTTGACCCGGACAGTATGTGCTGGGCCGCCGGACGCTATGTTCAAGAAGGTCTATGATACTGTCCTGGGGGCGCAGTTGGCCGCGATCGAATTGATCAAGTCGGGGATGACCGGGGAGGCAGCCGATAATTTTGCCCGCATCATCATTAAAGAAGCCGGGCACGGCGACAAATTCGGCCATTCCCTGGGCCACGGCGTAGGTCTGGCCGTGCACGAAAACCCGCGCCTGGGGCCGAACTCTACCGATGTTCTCGCTGACGGTATGGTTTTCAGCATCGAGCCGGGCATCTATCTCCCCGGTTGGGGCGGCGTACGCATCGAAGACCTGGTCACGTTGGAAAACGGCAAGGTCAAAGTGCTATCCAAAGCTCCTAAGATTTTCAAATGATAGTGATGGTCTGAATAAACTAGGCCTATATAAGCTGTAGTTTAAGAAATAAGATTTATGATATATGAATGATGGTAGTCAAACATTGCGCATGCGGATAAGGAATTAAATGGACGGATTGTTACACGCTGATTTTCACATGCATACCAGGTATTCCATGGATTCCAGCGCCGCTCTTGAGGATATCATTCAGCGGTGCCGGGAGACGGGCATTAATTGCGTTGCCGTTACGGACCACGATGCTTTTGAAGGGGCACTCAAAATGAAGGAGATTGCTCCTTTTCCAGTGGTACCCGGGGAAGAAATTTTGACTGCCGACGGCGAGGTCATCGGCTATTTCCTGCAGGAACGGATCCCCAGCGATAAGGCAATGCCGCTGGAGAAAGCTATCGCCTCGATTCGAGCACAGGGTGGATTGGTGGGCTTACCGCATCCCTTCGATACCTTTCGCGGCCTGAAAAATATGAATAATGAGCGGTGGACGGAACTGGCTAAATTGATCGATGTCGTGGAGATATTTAATGCCCGCTGCCTCTTGCCCTGGGATTCGGACCGGGCCCGCGACTTCGCCCTTAAACATAACCTGCCAGCTACCGCCGGCAGTGATTCCCATACCCCGCGCGAGATCGGTAAAACCTATGTCGAAATGCCGCCTTTTACCGATAAAGAAAGTTTTCTAAAGTCACTACGTCACGGCCGCGTCCAGCGGCACCGCTCCAGTCCCTTCGTCCATGCATACACAGTTTTTAACAAGGTGATGAAGGTATTCTGACACCATCCGGGAAAACGTCATCTGATTTTTAAACAAGTTTTATTTCCGGGCGAAGACGTTGATTCTGCGGAAAGTTTCGAAATAGGTGCCGTTGCTTTGCCTGGTGGTATCTAACATTCGTTGTACGACCAGATCACGGTAAGCTTTTTTATCCGGTCTATCTATGCATTGGAGAAAAGGCACGATTGACGGCTGGTCGATCCACCCCGTCAGGGCTTCGCTGTTTGGGAAATACCGGTCGGCATTTTCCCCCCATATCTTGATTTCCCGGTATGGGATATTACCTGTTAATACCTGATATTCATCCAGCCTCGGCATGAACCATGGCCAGTCAAAATCATCAAAATATCCCAAAAACTGGTCAAGTTCCATCACTTCTCTGGCAATCCGGAAGAAATTTTGGCAGTTTCCCTCGCCGGCGAAGTTCAGCCTGGTTATTCCGCCTGGTGATAGGCTAGTGAAAATATGCTTGTGGAGTGCCTTGTGATCTTTAACCCAGTGCAGGGCGGCATTGGAAAATACCACCTCGAATTCTTCATTGAAATTTATCAAACTGATGTCCTGTAAGGCGAAAGTAAGATTTTTTCTGGACTGTTCTCGCGCTGACTTGATCATTCCGGGAGAACTATCGATGCCCAGCACGCTGCCGTCAGGTACCAGGTCAGCAATCTGTGCGGTTAATACTCCATCACCGCACCCCAAGTCCAGGACACGCTCACTCCCTCGTAATGAGAGTTCATTGATGAGGCTATTCCCCCATTCTTTCTGGTGGGTCGATGCCTGGGTATATTTTTTACCGTCAAAATCATACATCATCCGTAGTTCCCTTATTTTCCTGCCTTTCTAAGTAAAGATAAAAAAGGCAGGCTGTGCGGCCTGCCTTTTTTGTTCCTTTGGATGATCGTTAATGTCATTTCGAAGTACGAAGTACTGAGAAATCCGTCAATTCATACCGGAGTACGGATTCCTCACTACGTTCGGAATGACACTCGAACATCATTATTTCTTTTCTTTCTCCTTGGGTGCTTCCGGCTTGGACAGGATCTCATCGATGATGCCGTAATCTACTGCTTGCTGCGGGTTCAGGTAAAAGTCGCGGTCGGTATCGTGGGCGATCTTTTCCATCGTCTGACCGGTGTGCTTGGACAGGATAGTGCGCAGGATGTCCTGCAGGCGCAGGATTTCCCGGGCGGCAATCTCGATATCGGTGGCCTGGCCCTGGGCACCGCTGATGACCTGGTGCATGTGGATGGTGGAGTGGGGCAGCGCATAGCGCTTGCCCTTGGCGCCGGCACACAGCAGTACGGTTGCCATGCTGGCGGCCATGCCGACGCAGATGGTGGAGACGGGGGCATGGATCAACTGCATGGTATCGTAAATGGCCAACCCGGAAGTGACGCCCCCACCCGGGCTCTGGATGTAGAGGTTGATATCTTTATCCGGGTCCTCCCGGTCCAGGTACAGCAGCTGGGCGATGATCGTGTTGGCGATCTGGTCATTGATCGGGGTAAAGAGCATCACAATGCGCTCTTTTAAAAGCAGGGAATATATGTCCCAGTGCCTTTCACCACGCGGGCTGTTCTCGATTACACCGGGGATGACATCATAGGGATTGATAATACCACTCATTTTCATTCCTCCTTTTTTGCTTTGGCTGTTCTTTTTGCTTTGGCCTCACTCTTGGCCGCAGGCTTGATCTCGGTTTTTTTCTCCGTTTGTGTTTTTTCTCTATTTTCGGCCGTTTTATCCTCTTTTACTTCAGCTGCTGGGGCAGGCATCCGTACGATCTCTACCAGTTTATCGATCGTCTTGCGGGCCAGTAATCTCTGGCTGATCGAGTCCCTGACATCCGGTTTGTTCAGTGATTTCAGTAGATCATCCCGGTTCTGGCCGGTAATATCTTTAAGCATCCGTTCGATATCGGCATCGATATCCGCCGCTGTGACTTCGATTTTTTCTTCATCAGATATTTTCCCCAATACCAGGGAGCGCTTGACCCGTTCCTCTGCTACCTCGTGGGCCTGCTCATGGAATTCGGTATGTATCTCCTCTGTCGTCTTTTTGACGCTCTTGGCATATGCTTCGAATTGCTGCTGGGTCTGGAAACGCTCGTCCATCATGCGGTGGATCTCGGCATCGGTCATCACGTCGGGGAATTCTACCGTGGATTCTTTCACCACGGCATCGAGGGCTTTTTCCTCAAAAGCCGACTTGGCGATATCTTTCGTACTGGTGATCAACCGTTCGCGGGCCATGCCGCGGAGTTTCTCTACCGTTTCATATTCCTTGCTGATGGACTTGGTAAAATCATCGTTGAGCTCAGGTAGTTTCTCTTCTTTGATTTCGTTCATGCGGATCTTGAATTTACAGGTCTTGCCGGCGACTTCCGTTCTCGGGTCATCGGCTGGGAAATCCAGGTTGAACTCTTTTTCTTCATCTTTTTTCATGCCTATGAGTTGTTCGGCGAAACCCTTGACTGGAAAGGTATCTTCCGCTTTTACTGTATATTGGGCGCCCTTCTGGTTGATATAGGCTTTGCCGTCTACTTCGCTCCAGATGTCCATGGTGATCAGGTCACCTGCTTTTACCTCGCGGTCGGCCGGTTCCCAGGTAGCATGTTCATGCCGCAGCGAATCGAGGACCTTGTCCACATCCTCGTCGTTGACCTCGTGCGGCGGTTCCTCGGCAACCTTGATCTGGTGATAATCGCCCAGGGTAATTACCGGCTTCAGGGGTACGATAGCTTTGAAAGTGACCGGCTCCATTTGGGTCAGTTCGATCTGCGGGCTTGCAATGGGTTCGATCTGTTGTTCCGCCACCGCTTTCTTATATGCGTCCGGGAGTAATTCCTCCAGCGTATCTTCTAGGAGGTTCTTCCGGGTGTAATACTTTTCAAAGATATTACGCGGGGTTTTTCCTACCCGGAAACCCGGGACCTTTTTTACCTGGACTAGTTTCCGGAAGGTTTTTTCCATGGACGCCTCGACTTCTGTAGGGTCCATTTCCACGGTGAGGTATGCCTGGCTGTTTTCTGTCTTTTCTTTAGTGACCTTCATTTATCTCCAATTACCACTTTCATTTTACCGGTTGTTGTGGCCGACAAACCTTAATCGATAATTCATCAAGCTGCCGTGGGTCCACCGGCGATGGGGCTTCCAGCATGATGTCGGCAGCATTTTGATTCTTGGGGAAAGCGATCACTTCCCGGATGGTTTCTTCACCGGAGAGTAGCATCACGATACGGTCGATGCCGGGGGCGATGCCGCCGTGGGGTGGTGCTCCGTATTCAAAGGCTTCGAGTAATGTGCCAAAGCGTTCTGTAATTTGTTCATCCGTGTACCCAAGCAACCGGATGATCTTGCGCTGCAGGTCCGGTTTATTGATACGGATGCTGCCGCTGGCGAGTTCAAAACCATTGCAGACAATATCGTAATGACGTGCCCGGACTTTACCCGGGTCGGTATCAATCAAAGGTATGTCATCCGGCATCGGGGCCGTGAACATGTGATGTTCCGGTTCCCAGTTCTTCATTTCTTCATTCCAGGTAAAAAGCGGGAAGTTGAGGATGAAACCGAAGGCCAGTGTATCCGGGTCGGCTAACTTGAGACGGTCGCCGAGTTCCTTACGCAGTTCGCCGAGGGCTTTATCAACAATTTTGGCTTTGCCGGCTACGACCAGGATGAGGTCACCCGGCTCCGCTCCTGACCGACGCCCGATCTCTTTGATCTGTTCCAGTGCCAGGTATTTGGCAGCCACCGATTTGACCATCTCAACGGTCAATTGTTCGATGCCGCCCTCGCCTGTACCCAGGGCGAAAGTCAGCAGGCCGCCGGCACCATAGCCCTGGACGAACTTGTTCAGTTCGTCGAGTTGGGCGCGGGAATAACCGGCACAACCCCGGGCACAGATGCCCTTGACCAGGCCGCCGTCGGCCGTGATTTTCTTGAACATGGTGAATTCCGACGCCGCCGCAATGTCCGTAAGGTCGGCCATTTCCATGCCGAAACGGAGATCCGGTTTATCGGACCCATATCTCGCCATCGCCTCGTGGTAGCTGAGCCTGGGGAAGGGCGAAATCAGCTTTTTCTGAGGAGCTACTTCGGCCACCATGGCGGTAAACATCTTTTCGATGAGCAGCAGGATGTCTTCCTCATCGATGAAACTCATTTCGATATCCAGCTGGGTATGTTCCGGCTGGCGGTCCGCCCGGCCGTCTTCATCACGGAAGCAGCGGGCGACCTGGAAGTATTTCTCCATCCCCGCTACCATCAGCAATTGTTTTAACTGCTGGGGAGACTGGGGCAGGGCGTAAAAACTGCCCGGGGCCAGCCGGCTGGGTACCAGGTAATCACGCGCCCCTTCCGGCGTACTCTTGATCAGGATCGGGGTTTCGATCTCCAGGAAACCTTCGCCGTGCAGATAATTACGGCAGAAAGCGGTTACCTTATCCCGCAGGACCAGGTTATTCAACATGCGGCGCCGGCGCAGGTCCAGGTAGCGGTATTTCAGCCGGACATTTTCGTCCACCTCGGAGTCTTCGTTGATATAGAACGGGGGGGTCTTGGCGGCGTTGAGGATTATTACGTCACGTGCCAACACCTCAACCTCCCCGGTAGGGAGGCGGGAATTAACTGTGCCTTCCGGCCGGGGCCGGACCTCCCCCTTGACCTGTATTACATACTCGCTTCTCATTTCATCGGCGGCTTGATGTACCGCTTCCGAGACATTGGGGTCGAAAATGACCTGGATGATGCCGCTGCGGTCGCGCAGGTCCACAAATACCAGGCCGCCAAGGTCGCGGCGTCGGTCAACCCAGCCTGCAAGCTCAACCGTCTTGCCCACGTTAGCCTTACTTAAATCACCACAATTATGGGTTTTCAGCAAGTGGAATCTCCTGTGGAATGCCAATCTGATAGTCAGTATTACGAAAATTATAGACGAAATTCATTTTCGATTCAACCGAATATGTTTGAATCGAACTTCCGCTTATTTCTCTCGCCCCTTGTGGGAGAGAGTTAGAGTGAGGGGTTCCCTATCTCTTAAAACATCAACACGTTGCGCAGCGCCTTGCCTTTTTCGGTATTCTCAATCGCTTCGTTGATTTTCTCAAAGGGATAATGCGCCGTCACCAGTTCGTCCAGTTTCAGCCGCCCCTCCCGGTACAGTGATATCAATTTGGGTATCTCCACGCTCAACTTGGTGGAGCCCATGTTGCAGCTGGTGATCGTCTTCTCTCCCCAGAGAAAACCAGGCAGCGTCCAGGTGCCGCCGTGGGGTGGGAAGCCGACTGTAACCACCGTACCCATGATGGCGGTCATGGGATATGATTGCTGCAGGGCGGCTACGCTGCCGACGGTTACGAAAACGTAGTCGGCGCCGCGTCCGTTGGTGATGTCCTTTACTGCTTTGATGGGGTCTTTGCCGTCCGCCCGCACCCCGTGAGTAGCCCCGAAAAACATGGCCGTCTCCAGCTTACTGTCCAGGATGTCTACCGCAATGATGGGGTCAGCACCGCTGATACGCGCCCCCTGGATGGCATTGAGGCCGACGCCGCCGGTACCGATGACGACTACACTGCTCATCGGCCGCACCTGCGCCCGGTTGACCACCGCTCCGAAACCGGTAATGACCCCGCAGGCCAGCAGGGCGGCGCGGTCCATGGGCATGTCTTTGGGGATGGCCACCACCTGCGACTGGTCGACGATGGCATACTCGGCGAAGGTGGCGGTGCGGGTCACGTGCACCAGTGCCTGTCCTTTCATGTTATGTAAACGGCTCTCATGTAATAACGGCCAGTCAAATTCACAATTCTCGGGATGGGCATGGACGCAGGAATAGCAGCGGCCGCACGAACTCAGCAGCGAGATGATGACGTTATCGCCCGGCTTGACCGTGGTCACCCCCGGGCCGACTTCCTCGACATAGCCGGAGGACTCGTGGCCGGCGACGTGGGGCAGGGGAAAGTTCAGTTCACCCCGGATGGTATGGATATCACTGTGGCAGATGGCGGTGGCTGCCATGCGTACCTTGACCTCGCCGGTTTGGGGTGGGTCGAGCGTTACTTCTTCGATCACCAGGGGTTTCCCGTATTCATAAGTTATGGCGGCTTTCATCATTCTCTCCTTCAGGCGTTAACTATATTTCCGCGTGCAGTATAAGCCCGGTTTCAGTACGGCGTCAACGCCGGTAACTGTGATTTCGTTGACAGTGTGTCTGGCTTACAATACACTACAATATTGTATTGTCCAAGGTATTGTGTCTGGAGGTTGGATAACCACCTGTGAATAGTAATGAATTACGTACGGCATTTCTGAATTTCTTTGCGGCGCGGGGTCATAAAATATGGCCGAGTTCTTCGCTGATCCCCCACGGCGATCCTACCCTTTTATTGACCAACGCCGGTATGGTGCAGTTCAAACCCTATTTCCTCCGTGAGATCATCGCCGACAACCCACGCGCGGCTACCTGTCAGAAATGCTTCCGTACCAATGATATCGAATCGGTGGGCGACCCCAACCACTTGACTTTCTTCGAAATGTTGGGCAATTTCAGCTTCGGTGATTATTTTAAAAAGGAAGCTATTCCCTGGGCCTGGGAATTCGTGACCAAAAATCTGGGTCTGCCCGAGTCAAAGTTGTGGATTACCATCTATAAGGATGACGACGAGGCTTTTGGCTACTGGCGTGAACTCGGTGTGCCGGAAAGCCGCATCGTCCGCCTGGGCGAAGATACCAATTTCTGGGGCCCGGCGGGGGATTCGGGGCCCTGTGGCCCCTGCAGTGAGATTCATTTCGATTTCGGTAAAGGCTCGACTGATTGCCATCAGTCACAATGTTTACCCGGCTGCGCATGCGGCCGTTTCTCTGAAATATGGAACCTGGTTTTCAACCAGTACAACCAGGACAAGGACGGCAAACGGACGTCGCTGGCGAAACCGGGCATCGATACCGGCAGCGGGTTGGAGCGGGTCCTCTGCGTCCTCCAGGACAAGCGGACCGTCTACGAAACCGATCTCTTCATTCCCTTGCTGGACAAAGTCTCATCCTTATGCGGCAAAAAATACGGCAGCGGCAATGAGATGGACAATGCCCTGCGCATCGTGGCTGAACACAGCCGGGGCATCCCTTTCCTTATCGCTGATGGTGTGCTGCCCAGTAATGACGGCCGGGGTTATGTGCTGCGGCGTCTGCTGCGGCGGGCGGCTATTTATGCACGCAAGCTAGGCATGGCGCAGCCGTTCCTGGCGGAAACCGCCGCCCTCACCATCCGCGATATGGGCCATGTCTACCCGGAACTGTTACAGCGGCGGGAGTTTATCCTCAAGGTCATTTCCGTAGAGGAGAGCAAATTCCATGAAACCCTGGCTACCGGCCTGGAACTGGTGGATGCCATCCTGGACAAGCCGGAAGTTGCCAATACCAAACTGGTATCCGGGGTGGATGCTTTCCGCTTGTATGATACCTATGGTTTCCCTCCCGAATTGACCAGCGAGATTGCCAAAGTTCGCGATATCCAAGTCGACCTTGCTGGCTTTAAGGACGAGATGGAGAAGCAGCGGGAACGTGCCCGCGCCAGCCAGCGTTTTGCCCTTGCGGAAAAAGGCATGAATATCAGTGCTGTCCTGGGTACTACCAGTACACATTTCACCGGATATACACAGTTATCTGAAAAAGCCAGAGTACTGGGTATCATCACCGGTAATGAAGTCAACGGAGTAATCTCGGAAGGCCAGGAAGCTACTGTCATCCTGGACCGTACCCCGTTTTACGGGGAGATGGGTGGCCAGGTCGGTGATACCGGTAAGATCAGCAGCCTCCAGGGTATTTTCGAGGTTACCGGCGCCGTACGCATGCCGCCTGATATCATCGCCCACCGGGGGCGGATGCTCGCCGGCACGATTTCTGCCGGTGATGAAGTCGATGCGGAAGTCGACCACGAACGCCGTCGTGATATCCAGCGCAACCACACTGCCACCCACCTCCTCCAGGCTGCCCTGCGTAAAGTACTGGGCGACCATGTCCAGCAGCGCGGTTCCCTGGTGGCACCGGACCGACTGCGTTTCGATTTCTCTCACCTGGTGGCGATGACCCGTGAAGAGATCCAGGAGACCAACCGCCTGGTGAACGAGATGGTACGCAATAACCTGGCTGTGTATGACGAAGAGATGGCTTATAAACAAGCCATCGCCGCAGGGACCACGTCTATTTTTGATGAGAAATACGGCGATGTCGTGCGCGTACTGCGAGTGGGAGATCCTCCGGTCAGCGCCGAACTCTGCGGCGGTACGCACGTCAAGGCCACCGGGGAGATAGCTTATTTCCATATCCTCAGTGAAAGCAGCGTCGGTGCCAGCCTGCGCCGTATCGAAGCCGTCACGGGTCGGGGAGCCGAACGTTATTTCGAAAGCCGCCTGGCGGAACTGGACCGGCTTGCTGGCTACCTGGATGCCGAACCGGACCGCATCCTGGAGAAAGCGGAGAGTATTACCCAGGATTTCAAGAACCAGCAGAAGCGCATTTTGGCCCTGGAAAGGGATCTTTCCTTGAAGACTGGCCAGGTACTGCTGGATGGTAAAATGGTGATCAACGATATCAATGTCATCGCCGGCAAGATGCCGTCCGCCCGTATCGAAGTCCTGCGGGAAACAGCCGACTGGCTGCGTGACCAGCTTAAAAGTGCTGTCATTGTCTTGGGTACGGTCTATGAAGACAAACCGCTCTTCCTGGCAGTGGTCACACCGGATTTAGTGGCGAAAAAATTCAACGCCGGCGATATCGTGCGGCAGGTCGCAAAAGTCACCGGTGGGGGTGGTGGTGGCAAGCCTAATATAGCCCAGGCCGGCGGTAAAGAAAAGGACAAGATCGACGAAGCATTAAGCCTGGTTAAGGAATTGATAAAGTAATCGTAGATTGGGTTGAGTAACCCGACCACCTTTCCCTGGACAGGCGAAGTACGTGTATTAATATGCTCGCACCAGACAAACCAGCCGCTCTTGGTGAGCCTGTC
>JAEAME010001595.1_pt1 | contig 15238 bp, 10 predicted proteins | sample 8958731 | NCBI WGS metagenome assembly JAEAME01 (sample SAMN16933194, study PRJNA681113) | bioreactor sludge metagenome | isolation source: anerobic bioreactor sludge (Control) | place: India:Bengaluru | collected 2018-10-24 | reverse complement strand
ATTCGCGGCGCTCTGCGGGGTGAAGCATGCCATCGCCACGTCTTCGGGAACTACCGCTTTGCACACCGCGGTTCTGGCCCACGGCATTGGCCCGGGTGACGAGGTGATCACCACGCCCTTCACATTCATCGCCTCGGCCAATGCCGCCATCTTTGCTGGCGCAAAACCGGTATTTGTGGATATCGATGAACGTACCTATAATATGGATCCGGGTCGCATCGAAGCGGCCATATCACCGCGCACCAAGGCCATTCTCCCTGTTCATCTCTTTGGCAATCCTTGCGCTATGGAAGCCATCATGGACATCGCGGCAAAGCATGGGCTGGCGGTGATCGAGGATGCCTGCCAGGCACATGGCGCCACAGTAGGAGGGCGCAGAGTGGGGAGTTTCGGTACCGGGTGTTTCTCCTTCTACCCCACGAAGAACATTACTACGGCCGAAGGGGGCATCATCACCACCAACGACGACCAAGTGGCCGATCGAGCGCGCCTGATTCGCAGTCATGGCCAGCGCGAGCGTTACTACCACGAGATGATCGGGTACAACTTTCGCATGACCGAGATTCAGGCTGCGATTGGCCTGGTGCAATTGGGCAAGCTGGAGCAGTTTAATGCCGCCCGGCGGGCTCATGCCGAGTACCTCACGGCGCGGCTCAAGGGCGTGGTTGCTCCCATCGCGACCCCCGGGTGCGAGCACGTGTATCATCAGTACACGATCCGGGTACCTGATCGCCGCGATGCGCTGGCGGATCATTTGCGGGAGCAGGGTATTGGCACCATGATCTACTATCCGGTGCCGGTGCACAAGCAGGTAGCCTACCAGCGGTTGGGGTATGAGGATCATCTGCCGGTGGCTGAGCGTGCCAGCCGCGAGGTCCTGTCTCTGCCTGTTCATCCCGCTTTGACCCGGGAAGAGTTGGATCACATTGTGGAAGGAGTCAACAGCCGATGACAGTAGTGTCGCCGGGTACCAGAGTCTTGCGCGCCGCCGTAATTGGCATAGGCAGCATGGGGCGCAACCACGCCCGCGTCTATGCCCAGTTGGAGCATGCACCTTTGGTAGCGGTAGCCGATGCCGACCCGAAGGCCCTGGAGCCGATCGCCCGCACCTATAAGGTCAAGACCTACACCGACTATGAGCAAATGCTCGATGAGGCCAAACCCGACCTGGTCTCCGTTGCTGTCCCAACCCGGTTTCACTGTGAGGTGGCGACTGCCGTGGCGAGACGAGGGGTGCACGTCTTTCTGGAAAAGCCCATCGCTGGCACGGTCGAGGACGGGCAGCAAATTGTGGACTGTGCGCGCGCTGCGGGGGTCAAGCTGGCCGTTGGGCACATCGAGCGCTTTAATCCGGCGGTCATTGCCCTGAAGAAGGAATTGGACGCGGGACAGCTGGGGCGCATTTTCCAGATCCATGCGCGCCGGGTGGGGCCTTTTCCACCCCGCATGGAGGATGTGGGAGTAGTCATCGACCTGGCGACACATGAGCTGAACCTTCTGGAGTACCTGACCGGCTCGCGCGTCGAAAGCGTCTATGCCGAGACCGAACGCGAGATCCATGCGCGGCACGAGGATCTGCTCACCGGCATATTAAAGTTCGCGGATGGGGCGGTGGGCATTCTGGACATCAACTGGCTCACCCCGACCAAGATCAGGGAGCTATCCCTGATCGGCGAGCGCGGCATGTTTGTCGTCAACTATCTGACGCAGGATCTCCATTTCTATGAGAACGACTATCTCAGCAACCACTGGGAAGGGTTCCCGATCATGGGCGTCAGTGAAGGGCGGAAAATCCGTCACAATATTAAGCGCAAAGAGCCGCTGGTAGCCGAGCTCGAGTCTTTTGCAGAGGCGATCCGGAACAACGCAGAGCCACAGATCAGCGGTGAAGAGGCGCTGCGCGCGGTCTTTTTGGCCCAACGCTTGCTAGAGTCGGGTCAGAAGCACAAGGTGATAGCGGCCTGATCCTGGCTGCAGAAGGGCAGGTACGCTGGCCTGCCCCGGCGAGGCGTATCCGGCCGTTTCTTTCGGCGTCATCAGTATGGAGGGGAGACCCTTGTCACTATGGGGGGATTAGAAAGATGAACAAATACTTCTGGGCTGCTATCGCGCTGGCGGCAACCTTGCTGCTGGCTGGTTCTGTCGTCGCCGGTCCGTTGGCCCGACTTCCATCGGGGCAGGCCGATTCGCACGGCGTTTATGTCCAGTTTGATAACCCTGGCCACAACATCGATCCTGATCATGGCTTTCCTGTGGCCGGCGGGCATATGCGCTGGGAGTGGAGCGCCCTCGAGACGGCTGGAGACGACGCTAACAAGTTCAACAGTACCGTCAAGTCGTTCGTCCTGGGTGAGGCTGAGAAGGGCAAGAAGGCGGCAATTGGCTTTGAGACCTATGTCCGCCGCAATACCGGCAGTGCACCCTTTGGCGGCGTACAGGCTCTTCCGCAGTGGCTGCGGGATGAGCATCCGTCCGTCATGCTTTGGAACACGGTCGACGAACTGTACTATGTGACGAACTTTCTCGACCCCACCTACCAGGCGTACTACAGTGATTTCGTCTATGATTTCGCCGACTGGCTCGCCGCTCCCGAGAATGCGGCTGTCCTGGCGAATGTTGGCTGGGTGGAGATGGGCGTGGGCATGGAAAGCGAGACGCAGCCGGCCGACAAGTGGTCCGATGCCACCAAGCCCGACTATGACTATTACGCCGAGTACGCACCGGGCGGCGAAGATCCCCCTGGTTGGACCAGCAATGACTGGCTCCAGTTTGTCAACTGGTGTACCGATCTCTACTATGACGCCTTTCGTGTGCGCAACCCCGGCCTGGCCTCGGTTGCCATCTATCTGAACTATGCTCCAGAATTCACCGGCAAGGACAATGTCAGCAACCGCACTGCGTTTACCAACTATGCCGTGACAAGGGGAGTGGCCGACGAAAAGCCCGGAATCGGTCTCAAGAACAACGGCCTGCAGGCGGACCGGTCGCCGGCCGGGTTGTATGGACCCATGGAGTACTGGGGTTCAACGGTGGCGACGGTGACCGTCCCCATCGGCTGGGAAACCTACCAGAGCTGGCTCTATGACCTCGAGAACCTGTACTGGGGCATGCTCGCCGCACTGGACAAGCATCCGGATGTCATCGAGCCGACGCGCTGGCTATTGGTGGATGGCGGCTATAACCCCATCCCTGAGTATCTTGATGTCTGGAACTGGTTGGATCCCTATCTCGGTGTTACGCCCAGCACAACGCCGGGCATCTGGTGTGCATTACGCGAGACAGAGACCGGCGGCGAATACGGCAACTTTTTCTTCTGGCTCTATCAAAACGACAACCTGTCTGGTGGAAAGACGCAACCGGCCTGGCTGACCACTACAGGCAAGGAAGGCCGCTACACACGCCGTACGGATCAGCCCAGTAACCCCTACATGCACTTCCAGGTACTGCAGAATTCGCCGTACTATGGTAACCCGGCGGCTCTGACCCTCACCGTTACGGTCACCTATCTGGACCAGGGTTTCGATCAGTGGAAGCTGAGATACGACTCCACAACGGGTACGAAAGATGCTGGTTCCGTGACCAAGGGCAACACCAACAGTTGGCTGAAGCGCACTTTTGTCCTGACCGATGCCCGCTTTGGCAACGGCTACACCGACAATGGCTCCGGCGGCGGCAATGGCAGCGGGGCCGCTGATCTCACCATCGACTGCATGAACGATGGGAACGAACACATCCACATGGTGGAGATCGTCAGGCGCACAGAGGGTGGAACAACACCTACACCCACCCCCTCACCCACGCCTACGTTGACACCGGTCGCTGTCACGCTGCGGGGCCATGTCACCCTGCAAGGCCGCCCCAGCCCGCCCGACGACCGCTGGGTTGTGCCCTTGACCGTCGGGATTGGTGGCACGAACTATGGCGCTACTACGGACAGATCGGGCTACTTTACCATCACCGCGCTGGCAACTGGCAACTATGACATCTGCGTCAAGAACAGTCACGCTCTGTCGACCAAGACGAATGTGACCCTGGTCACTGGCCTGAATCAGGTAGAGTTGGGCACCCTGCGCGAAGGGGACTCTAACAATGATGACAAGGTCTCCATCATCGATTTCTCGATTCTGGCGGCCGGCTTCTCGCCGGGGTACGATGCACGGGCGGATTTCAATCAGGATGGGCAGGTTACCATCATTGACTTTTCTCGGCTGGCGTCCAACTTTGGATTGCGGGGAGGTTGTGCTCCAGCCCCTGGCCCCCCTGAAAGCCGCCCGGCCTCAGATCCCGCCAGCGCGAGACACGGTACCGGGGGCTAGCTCCCCCTAAGGAGCCCAGCATGACATCGTCAAACAAACGCACCAGTCGTATGCTGCTGGTCGCAGTCATCACACTGTGGTCGTTCATCCTGCCGCCGGTAGCGACACGCGCCGGTAACGAGGCCGGCTACGCCGGTGACACGCCGGATGCTGCGGTTTCACCAGGGGCGGCAGACACCGGGCCACGGGGACTGGCGGCAGGGACCGTGGTGGTCAATCTTAACCCTTCCAGCCCTGCCGTAGCCAAGGATGCCATCTTCACGCTTGACATCCAGGTCATGGCCGGTAGCCAGTTGGTCGACGGGGCCGAAGTCCACCTGTCTTACAGCCAGACCTATCTGCAGGTCGTGGATAGTGTGGGCAATCCCCAGTTCAGCATCGAGCCGGGCACTGCGTTTAGCTATACTCTGGCCAACAGCATAGACACTACTGCAGACCTGGCCGACATCTATTTTGCGGCGGCCAGCAATTACTTGCCGGGGTCGCCGCGGCCAAGTGGCACTTTCACTCTGGCGACGATCCGTTTCAAGGCTCTGTGGGGCACAGGAGGGGCAAGTACCCCATTGACATTTGGAGAAAGCGATGTCACCTACATGGGCGATTCGGTTCTGGGTAGCTTGCAGAATGGCAGTGTGACCATCAGTGGCGAGACACCCCCGGCCACACGTACGCCCACGCTGACTCCGTCCCATACGCCAACAGCGACGAGCACCAGGACGAGTACGCCGCCACCGACAGGCACAGCAACGCTGACGAGCACGCCGTCGGCTACCCCAACGGCCACGACCACATCCCTGCCGACCGCAACGCGTACACCAACCAGCACGCCGACGGTCAGTCCTACGGCCACGAATACGGCCACTCCGTCGCCGACACCGCAGAGCACGGTTGAGATTTGTTTCCAGGCCGGCTGGGAACCTGATTCTTCCTATTCCGGTGCATCGGATACCTACCTGCTTGCCTGGTATCCTGATGAGCTGCATGGCGGCGAGGGGTTCCTGCGTTCGCGCCAGGCTCATCGTATATTCCTTCTGGCTTGTCCACACTCATCGTCGATGCGCGGCTATCCATGCTCATGACCTACGCTAACAGCGCCGTTGATCTCTATGGTGACCTGTACCGGCTCAATCGTTCCTGGGATGAGTTTGCGACATGGTCAAGCCCGTGGAGCACCGCTGGCGCCGATGGCATACCTGCCGACCGGGAAGCAGTTGCCTCTTCTACAACATTGATTCCAGCCGAAGTGGGCGGCTGGGCGCAGTGGGATGTCACTGCCCTGGTGCAAGATTGGGTTGCGGGCCGGGCCGCCAATCACGGCCTGATCATGATCAGCAGGGGGGACATTAGCCGCGAAGTGGCTTTTGCTTCCTCCAACTATGCCGAGCCCGCCACTTTTCGGCCCAGGCTGTGTGTCAAGTATTTCGTACTGCCGGCAACGCCTACTGTCACGCCGACGCCGACCACCAGTGCGACCCCAACTCGTACGCCAACTCGGACGGCAACCCACACACCGACGGGTACATCAACGCCTACCGTGACTCTGACTCCGACGGACAGTCCCACGCCAACGATCTCGCCGACATGGCGCTTTTCTCCCACGCCCACTCGGACGAGCACGGTCACTCCTACTCCCACAAGAACCCGGACATCGACGGTTACACCAACAGCGACGGTGTCGCCGACCCCGACAGACACTCTGACGCCAACCCCAACGGATACGCAGCTTCCCTATGATATTCCGATCACGCTCGTATTCCAGCATGGGGGTCCTCCTGTCTCCTACCTCGGGGTAGCTGACACCTATCTCGACCCCGCCGCGGAGACGCAGAACTTTGGCCAGAGTTGGATTCTGAAACTGGATCACCTTGGCAATGAAAAGATGCTGCTGCGGTTTGATCTTACCCGCTACATCCCTACTGATGCGGTGGTGACGCGGGCCAAGCTGGACGTTTATTTCCACCTCAATGATGACCAGCATCCGGGGGTGGTCACAGAGGTGGGCTTGTATGAGGTTTACCAGCCTTGGGTCGAAAACGAGGCGACCTGGGCTCAATTCGCTCTGGGCTATCCCTGGGATGGCTGCCGTACGTCTGCCGAGCGGTCGCAGTCTGCTGCAGCAGTAGCCGTAGTCGATGCTGTGGGGTGGAAAGCATGGGAGAGCGAGGGACTGGCGGCACTCGTACAGCACTGGGTCTCCGATCCCGCCTCCAACCAGGGCATGGCGCTGCTGGCCAGCCCTGGCCAGGAGTCGCAACTCTGGGAGGCATTTTCGTCACAGGCGCCTCAGACGCCGTCTCGGCCCAAGTTGCAGGTCGTCTTCTACCGGCGGGCGCCTTCACCCACTGAGACGGGCACGCCTACTGGCACGCCGACCGAGACACCGACGGCTACCCCGACCGGCACCTCTGCGGCAACGGCGACACATACCGCTACGCCGGTTTACACGCCGACAGCCACCCTGACATCCCTGTATACGCCGACTGCCACACTCACCAGTACGCGCACGGCGACCGGCACAGCTACGGCGACCCCTACGCAGACGCCTACGCCATCCCGTACGGCGACGTCCACGCCTACGCCCACCCCGACGCCTACAGCCACACGGACGCGCAGGGTGTTTATTCCCACGGTTCTTCGCTGGAAGTAGCCTGGGGCAAGTCGCTGCGGGTATTGTCGTTTGTTAGGAATCCGTGAGATCTCCCGCGGAGTCTCGCCGAAGGCGAGAGTATGGCGGGATGGAATACCGGTCACGCGTGGGTAACTATACGAGTTTCCAGCGCTTAAGGAGCTAGGCATGAGATTACGAAGCAGGAATTGGATGAACGTTACGTTGCTGGCCATGGCTGTAGTAGCCTTGCTGTGGCCATTGATCGCTGCTGATCCCGCCGTAGCGGGACGGAGTAGTAGCCCTGCACCGGACACGGGATGGAACCTCAGCAACCAGCCCCCTTCGGGGCAGGCGAGTGGGGCCAGCAGCCAGGCCGTGACCCTGACCCTGAACCCATTGTCCCCTTCTGTAGCCAAGGACCAGGTTTTCGCGGTCGATATCCAGGTCGTGGCCGGGAGCCAGCAGGTGGATGGGGTAGGAATTCATCTGTTCTTTAGCCAGACCTACTTGCAGTCAGTGGACGGTTCGGGCAACCCCCGGTTCACGATCGAGCCCGGCACTGCATTTAGCTATACTCTGGCCAACAGCATAGATACTACTGCAGACCTGGCTGACGTCTATTTTGCGGCGGCCAGTAATTACCTGCCGGGGTCGCCGCGACCAAGCGGCACTTTTACCCTGGCGACGATTCGGTTCAAGGCCCTGTGGGGTACCGGTGGGGCCAGCACCCCACTGAACTTTGGGGCAATCGAGGTCACCCTTGGCGGCGAGTTTGTCCCGTCTGAGGTAGTGAATGGCAGCGTAACCATCAGTGGGGAGACCCCGCCGGCCACGCCCACGCCGACGCTCACGCCGACTCTTGCGCCGACCGACACGCCGACAGTGACGCCGACCCCAACCGAGACCAATACGCCCGGACCGACAGCAACCGAGACTGCAACCCCCATATGGTCTCCGACGCCGACCCGTACTCCCATCAACACGTCGACACCTACCGTCACGCAGACGCCCACCTTGACCCCGCCATGCGCGCCGCAGCTGATGTCATTCCAGCTGGAGAGTCTTCCCAATGATTCTTATCTCGGAGTCAGTGACACTTTTCTGAATATCGATGAGCCTACCCTGACTCACGAGACGTCTGCCTGGCTGCAGCTCAAGAATGATGGCGGTGGAGGGAAGCGGCCGCTGCTCCGTTTTGATGTGAGCAGCCTCCTGCCGGGCTCGATCGTGACTGAGGCCGAACTTCATATGCTGCAGCGCGGCGATTACCAGAAGCACCCTACCAATACATCCACCGTGGGGGCCTACCAGGTGCTTCGCCACTGGGAGGCACTGGAGGCAACCTGGCACAAGGCCACCGCGGCACAGGAGTGGAGCCTGCCTGGGGCGAATGCAGTCGGCGACCGGAGCATGGTCGCTGCCGACGCCGTTGTTTTGGAGCCCGTCCCCGCCAACGAGTGGCGCTGGTGGACGGTTACTGCTATGGTGCAAGAGTGGGTCAACAACCCGGCACAGAACTACGGTTTGATTCTGGTCGGCAGCGGCGATAGCCAGGAGTTCCATTTCGCTTCTTCCGAATACCCGTACTTCTCACGCGAGCAACGCCCCAAGCTGTTGGTCTGGTACTGCCCGGCTCTGCCCACCGCGACACCGACCCGGACTCCCACTCCAACCAACTCACCGACGCCTACGCTGACGCCCACTCCGACACCGGTGCCCGGTCAGATCGCGGGGCAGGTGTGGAACGATCTGAACGGCGATGGAGTGTTTCAGGAAGGGGCCGAGCCGGGATTGGCCGGAGCCACACTGTACCTGTACGCCTATGACAACCTCAGCACACCTGTCCGGCCCCCGTTCGTCACGCTGGGCAATGGGACTTTTGCGTTCGCGGATTTGCCGCCCGGCCGGTATACCCTGGTGCGATCGAATCCGGTAGGCTACCTGTCTACTACTGGCGATACGATGGATATCCTGCTTCCCAGTGACGTCACCGTGCGGGTGAGCTTTGGGGCCTGGATACCTTTGACGGCGACACCGACACTAACGCCGACTTTTACGGCATCGGCTACTCCGACGGCATCGGTTACTCCTTCGCCGACTCTGACACCGTCTCCCACTCAGACAGCCACGCCCACGGTAATGCGTCGCATTTTCCTGCCCCTGAGTCGCCGCAACTGGACTTGGCTGCACTAACATAGCTCGCCATAACGCGATGAGGTACGCAATGAGAGAATGGCTGCTAATGCTTCCGCTCTCGCTGCAGCACAGGGGGCTGCCGGCGTCTCTTGTGGTACCCCGTTCCAGGAGGGCGGGGCATCTTGGGGGCGCTTGAGCTACTGCGTCTCGCCGTTTTTTGGGCGCGGCGGTACCCTTGGTCCTGACCCTGCTTCTGTTGGCCTTTCTGGCCAGCCCTGCCAGCGCCCGGCAGCCCTTGTCGGTGCCTGGAGGAGCGAGACCAGGCGGGGGAGCGGGTGCAGACCTCTCCGCACAGCAGACCATAACAGTCACTTTCCAGCAGGACATCTCTCCGTCCGCCTTCTACTCAGGGGTAGCTGACGCCTACATCAGCTCGGAAGCGGCGACGACCAACTTTGGCCAGGCCGTTGAGCTGCGGATGGCCTACGATGGCCGCCACCGAATCCTGCTGCGGTTCGACCTGGTTGCTCACATCCCGCAGGAGGCCCGGGTGACCGGTGCCAAGCTCGAGTTGTACACCTACTACAGCGAGCATCCCGCTGTGAGCACGGATGTCGCCATCTATGAACTGCTCCGGCCCTGGGCCGAGACTGGCGTTACGTGGGCACGTGCTACGGCGGATACGACCTGGCAGCAGGTCGGCTGCGAAGGGCCGGGTGACCGGTCATTGCTGTATACCGCCATTACCAGATTCGCCACCACGGCCACTTGGCAAGAGTGGCAGAGTGAGCTATTGAGCGAGCTGGTCCAGCGCTGGGTTTCCGATCCGGAGCACAACTACGGGGTGATTCTGCTGGGCCTCGACCCCCTCGACCGGCAGTCCTGGATTCAGTACTCTTCGCAAATTGGCGGCGACACCGCGGCCTTCCGCCCGCGGCTGACTGTGTCCTACTACATCCCGGAATCTGCACCCACTTCCACTGCCACTCCCGCACCGACCAGCACGCCCGGACCTTCGGCCACGCCGGTCCCCAGTCGCACCCCAACGGCAACCCGGACCCTGACGACGGCCGCGGTTGGCGGTGTGGCCTGGCGAGATGTCAACAGCAACCGGCAGCGTGACCTGGGTGAGCCGCCCATGTCTGCTGTCACGGTGATACTCAGGAATTCGTCCCACTTGGAGTTGGGCAGGCGTATGACCATAGTGGATGGCAGCTACGAGTTCGCAGACCTCGCGCACGGTAGCTACCTGTTGACCAAAGAAGACCCGCCGGGGCACCATTCCACATTGCCTTCGGACGGGGCGTATGCTTTCTACCTTGCAGGTGGGCAAAAGTTGTCCGGGATGGACTTTGGCTTTGCCTCGCTGCTCGCCGAGACCTCAACCAGTGTGCCAACGGAGACGCCCACAGCAAGGCCCACGTCCACCCCGACGAGCACCCCTACCCATACGGAAACAGGTGTGCTGACGACTCCCACCCAGACTCCAACAGCCACGATCACGCTCACGCCGCCGCCGGGAGCAACGGCTACACCTACGCCTACCCTTGTGCCAACCCTTACCCCCACAGCAACGTCGACCCTGCCGGGTGCGCCCGCCGGGACTCTTCACGATCCCATTCCCATTGCGTGCGAAGGAACCTACAGCGGCAATACTGCTGGCTACCCGTTTGTCATCAATGACTATGGCGGGTGTGGTGCCGGGGTGTGGGGTCCGGAGACGGTCTACAGATTCCAGGCCGGCTATGCCCTGGATTGGCTTGGCCTCAACCTGGATACATCGGCCGACCTTGGGCTATTCGTACTTTCCAGTGCCGATCCCGCAACTTGCCTCTGGTCGGGAGGATCGATTCCAATACAAGGCGTCACTGCCGGGGCCACATTCTACCTCGTAGTCGACGGCTTCCAGTCCGGCAGCTACACCCTGCAGGTTCACTGTTACCCACCACCAGTGACTACCCCCACGTTCACACCAACACAAACGCCTGTGGTTACGGGTGGACCCTCACCCACGCCAACCAAGACGCGCACGCCTGGCGGGAGAGTGCCCATCTATCTGCCCATCATACACAAGCCCGCCCTCAAAATCCTTGTAGACTGCGGATCGGATACCAATCACCTCGATGGCACCGGACAGCTTTGGCTGGCGGACCGGGAGTACACCGCCGGAGGTTGGGGCTATTATGGCGCGGGAACGGACACCTGGGCGACTGGCGAGGATATTGTTGTTAGCACGCCGGGCACGGCGCGCCTATATCAGACTGTGCGCTTTGGCAACACCTTCAGCTATCAGTTCGAGGTGCCGGACGGCGAGTATGTGGTGGAATTGCACTTTGCCGAGATTTACCATGGCAAAGCGGGGCAACGCGTGTTTGACGTGATTCTCGAGGGTGAGACTGTACTGGATGATTTCGACGTGTTTGTCGCCGCGGGAGGAAAGCTCAAATCCCTGGCGAGAACGTTTGCCGTCACCGTCAGCGATGGGCAGCTCGATGTGATTCTTGACACCGTTGTGGACTATGCGATGATCAACGCGATACGGGTGACCCAGCAGTAAAGACGCGAGGGCGGCTGTCGGCTGCCCTCGCCCGCTCGACGCAATGGGGTCTGCGCCGGACAAGACTCGACTCTGCGACTACATCTGGCGCTTCACCGCCACCAGCGTGTAATCATCGAACTGCGGCTGATCACCGACAAATCGCGTGACGGTATCGTGGATCAAACGAACCAGCTCACTGCACGGTTTGTCGCTGGCCGCGGCGATGGTGTGCATCAGGCGCTCTTCTCCGAACTCCTCTACCTGCCCGTTGATCGGTTCGGTTACGCCATCCGTGTAGAGCACCAGGATATCCCCCGGTCCCACAATGACCTGGCGCTCCTCCAGCACAATGTCCTCGGCCACTCCCAGTACCACGCCTTTGGCGGTTAGCAGCGTCATTTGCGATTCCGCCGCGTTGCCCTCGCCCGAAGTGAGGGCTGAGCTATCGGAAACGCGAGCTGCGGCGGCCGCCTCGCCAACAGCGCGGGGTGCCGTAGCAGCGTGCCGCCACCAGATGGGTGGGTTGTGGCCGGCACTGGCATAGGTGAGTTGGCCCGTGTTTCGGTTCAACACCCCGTAGAACACGGTGACGAACATATTGCTCCGTGCATCCGTCATGATCAGTTCATTCACGTGCTGCAATACCCTGGCCGGCGAGCGGATATCTTGAGCGGCGGCACGTATCAGCGTCCTGGACAGGCTCATGAACAATGCGGCCGGCACTCCCTTGTCTGATACATCGGCGATCACCAGCCCCAGTCGATCTCGGCCCAGGGGAATAAAGTCGTAAAAGTCTCCGCCCACCTCACGTGCCGCGTGCCAGTCCGCAGCAATGTCCCAACCGCGCAGGAAGGGGCAGCTGTCAGGCAGAAAACTGCTCTGAATTTCACTGGCCAGCCGCAATTCCTGCGTGATTCGCTCGCGGTCCAATGCCGTTCCGTACAGGCGGGCATTCTCGACAGCGACAGCCGTCTGATCGGCAATGCCCTCCACAATGCTGATTCTGCGGGGCGGAAAACGGGTAGGACATTCTGTACAATCCACCAGGAATGCCCCCAGTAGTTCTCCTTTGCTGATCAAGGGCACGGCCAGCACGGACTGGATGCCGAAAGTCCGCAGCAGCGGCTGCGGAATGAGGTCACTATTCGCTGCATCCTGCACAACCACGTGACTCTGCTGTAATACGACCTGATCCAACAAGGGCATATCACCCGCTTTGAAGCGGAGGCTATCAAATGCCTGCCTGGCCTCTTTGTTCAGGCCGTGAGCCTCGTAAGGAACAAATTCACCGTTCTCCCTTTCCCAGAGAAAGATCATGCAGCGATCCACGCCCGCCAGCAAGGGAGTGAGGCGGGCGATCTTGGAGATATTCTCGTGCAGGTCGGCGGATGAAATGAACGTCTGCGCTACCTGCAAAAGCGCGGTGGAAACCCAGGCCTCTTCACGCTGAGCGTCGTGTAGCCTGGCGTTGGCAATGGCCATGGCCGCCTGGTCACCGATGCCAGACAGGATGGTCCTTTTGCGGTCTGTGAAGTGATCCTGCGCGTTCATATAGTCCACCAGCATGGCGCCGAGCACCTCACCTTCAGCCCGCAGAGGCAGGGCCAGCAGAGTGCCGATACCGGCTGTCTGAGCCAGCGTTGCCGGGATACGGTCAGTATCTGCCGCGCCTTCCACAACGGTGGGGGTGGCGTTGGCGCGCAACTCGTCCAGCAAGGGCACGTCACCGGGGCGGAAACGCAATCCGGCAAAGATCGGCTCAGCTTTGCGCTGGCGCACGTACCCCTTGGTGGCCATGAACTCCTGTGATTCGTCCTGCCACAGCAGGATCGTGCAGCGATCCACTCCTACCAGCATTGGCGTGATTCGCACCACGGCCTCGAGGATTTCATCCAGACTGGTCAGGTTGCCTACGGCTTCCGCAACCTGCAGCAAGGCAGTTGCTGCCCATGCCTCTTCCTGCAGTGCCTCCAGCTCTGACACGCGCCTTTCCAGGCGGTTGTGGGCCCGGGCCAACTGTTGCAGCAGAGCACCCGAGCAAACAAGGGCGAGGGCCAGTAGGATGGACCAGAATGGGGTGAGCCAGATCTGCCCGCGTGCGACGGAAAGGAGGGCCAGCCAGCCGGCTATGCCAGTCGCCAGACTGCAAGCAGCGATCAGGCGGGTACGCCAGGGCTCGACGATCATGTTCGCGGCGGCTTCTGGAATGCCTGCACTGCCAGGTCTTCATCGGCCAGAATATCGAGCACGGCATCGAACCCGGCAATTTGCATGACCCGCGTCACCTTGTCCCCCAGGCAGCACAGCTTCAGGTCGCCGCCGGCCTGTCGCATTTGTCGTGCGTAGATCAGTATGATCCGCAGGCCGCTGCTGCTGATGTAACTCGTCTCGCGGAGGTTGAGTACCAGTTGCTTGGCGCCCTTTGATGTCAGAGAGCTCAGGGCACTCTCCAGGTCGGGCGATGCCAGGGCGTCGAGCCGGCCGGTTGGGAGAACTACCGAGACATTAGGATTTGCAGCAGAGGGGTAGCTTCTCACGGTGTACCTTCTTCTTCATGGTCAGCTTGTTCCCCTTGGATGGGTCGAACTCGAACTGAACCACATCCATGAGCTTTTCCATGAGGTAGAGCCCCAGGGCGCCCCCATTACGTTTCGCCAGGGGGGCAGCCATGTCTGGCCTGGGTACGGCTTTCGGATCAAAAGGCCGCCCATGATCACGGATGGTCAGGATCACTTCGTCATTTGCCAGACGGCACTCTATGCTGACCGTGCCGTCTGGTCGTCCACCGTAGGCATGTTCGATCACATTGGCACACGCCTCATCTGCAGCCATCTGCAGGGCAAAAGTGTCGTCCTCATTCAGCGCTGCCTCCCGGGCAAAAGCGGAGACGAACTCACTAATGGTAGTGAGGTTTTTCATGTCGCTGGTTACGCGCAGCTTGAACTTGGAAGTCATTGCTCCTTACCCGCGCAATCGATCTCCGGCATACGCCAGAAGCCTGCCGCGTGAGGCACCATTCGCCATGCAAGCCGGCCCTGATGGCCAACACCGGGAGAAAGCCTGCGGCAGGGAAGCCCCTGTGCCGGGTCGCGGACGACCACAGGGACCGCGCGGCAGCTTGCCTGCCGGGCGCCCCTGCGTCGGTCGATCCGCATTCCCCTAGAAGCCGCCGACGGCATCTACGGGGTCGTTGTAGATTTTGAACAGGGGCGTCAGGCCGGCCAGATCAAACACTTCTTTGATGCGGGCAGGCATGTTGCACAGGCGCAGATCGCCACGATTCCACCGTCGTGTCTCCTGCCGGGTGCTGATCAGGGCGCGCAGGCCGCGGCTGCTGATGTACTCCAGCTTTTCCATATCCACGACAATGCGAAAGCGGCCCGCGCCGGTGATCGCTTTGAAGGCATCTTCTAGCTGAGCAGCAGTATTGCTATCGACGCGCCCCTGGACTTCCACGACGTCCACTCGCTTCAACTGCTTGGTCTCGACCTGCATTCAAGCCTCCTTCATCTGTCTGTTGCATCTGGATCGATTATAACATAGGCACGAGAATCAGGGTAGTCGTCAAGCCGTTTTGGCGCCGCCCTCGACCGGCAGCATCGTAGTAGCAATGGCCAGGCCTACGCAAAGCCAGACCAG
>JAEAME010001596.1_pt1 | contig 15239 bp, 16 predicted proteins | sample 8958731 | NCBI WGS metagenome assembly JAEAME01 (sample SAMN16933194, study PRJNA681113) | bioreactor sludge metagenome | isolation source: anerobic bioreactor sludge (Control) | place: India:Bengaluru | collected 2018-10-24 | reverse complement strand
AGACCGGGACATTGACGAAATTCGCGGCGATGGATGCAACAACGGCAAGGCCCATCGTGGCAATAACCGACCCCACGTAGGACTCGTACAGGTCAGCGCCCATCCCGGCGATATCTCCCACATTGTCCCCGACATTATCGGCTATGACCGCCGGGTTCCTGGGATCATCCTCAGGAATGCCGGCCTCCACTTTGCCCACAAGGTCTGCACCGACATCCGCTGCTTTCGTGAAGATGCCTCCCCCGACACGGGCGAAGAGAGCGATTGAACTTGCACCAAGGGAGAACCCGAAGAGGACGTTCACGGTATCTGCCAGGGTCAACGCAACCGTTGTCGAGAAGAGATAGAAGAGTGTCGAGAGTCCAAGCAGTCCAAGACCAACGACAATCAGGCCCATCACGGTCCCGCTCGAATACGACACCCTGAACGCGTTTGCCATTCCCTTCTTCGCGGCGCTCGTCGTTCGGACGTTTGCATAGGTGGCCGCTTTCATACCGATGAACCCGGCGAGTGCTGAAAGCGATGCCCCCACGATGAAACAGACCGCAGTGAACGGGTTGATAGCGAGGGAGAGAACAATGATCATGGCGATCATGAAGACAAGGATCGCAGTGTACTGGCGCTTGAGATACACCATGGCACCGATTCTGATTGCAGAAGCGATCTTCTTCATCAGGTCGCTCCCCTCATCTTCCCGCTTCATGACCCTGTAGGAATACGCTGCAAAGAGCAGACCCGCCAGGGCACAGATTGGGACAAGAATGAACAGATCCATCAAATACTTTCCTCCAAATCTCCTGTAAAATGGTGTTTTTGTACTTATATTGGTGTACTACGGGAGAATAAAAAGTGAACGACTCTCTATTGTCTCCCGGACGATCAACACAAAGAGGTTTTTAGCTGAAATCGAGGACAACAGGCTTCAGGGTATGGAGGTCAAGCTGCACCGCCCGTGCCGGGGTCGGGTGGATGTTCATCTGTTTCTGAAAAGAGGTCTGGGACTGCCAGGTCCCTGCATTCACGCAGAGGGTGCCCCGGTAATCGGATATCCCCATAATGTGAATATGCCCCGTGTGCAGGACTTCCGGGACAGGGTCGATCACGAGGCTGTCTTCCCGGCTGGCAGCTATCGGGGTCCGCTTCCCGTAGGTCGGAGCGAGGTGCCGCCGCTGCAGCATCCCTGCCACGATCGGGGTTGCATCTTCGTACTTCGCTCCCGGGATCAGGCTGATCAGATCATCGATAGACCTCCCGTGATACATCTGCACCATGACGCCCTGGAGGCTCACCAGTGCCGGGTTCTCCACAAACATGCAGTTTTTTGGAAATTTTCCGGTGAATTCCGGTGGAATGCCAGGTTGAGGCTCTGCAGCCCTCACCACATCATGGTTTCCCGGGCTGACCACGATCACCATTCCGGACGGAAGATCGCTCAGCATGCTGCCAAGCACATCATACTGCTCATAGATATTGGGGATGGTCAGTTCATGCTCCTGGTTCGGGTATACCCCGATACCATCGACGAGGTCTCCCGCGATGAGGAGATAGGAGACATCCGAATCATCGAGCCATCCGGCAAAACGGTTCCAGGCATCCTCGAGGAATGTGTTGCTCCCGACATGGATGTCTGAGATCAGGACCGCGGACCCCGGTTCTGATGGGCACATCGGGATGCAGCACCTGTTCGGCAAAAAAGAGCCTGCCATCCCCGGAGAGGGTCCCCCTCACCCCGATCACCTCGTCAGGGATCAGGGTTTCCCCCTCTGCAAAGACCGGGCGGTCCTTGTGAAAGAGGACCGGGAGGGAGCCGGACGGGTCTTCCAGGTCAGCCATGCGGTGGCCATTCGTCGTGCTCCGGATATCGGTGACAAGGCCCATCACGGTGCAGTCCTCCTGCCGGTATCGGGAATTCCTGAGCAGTCCTTCAATCGGGACAGGGGTGCACCGGGATCGGATGATGCTGCCCAGCCGGTTGTACCGATCCCGGAAATAGTGCACGTAATCAGTAATGGTTCCTGAATGACCGGAGGTGCCGTTCCCCCCCTTGACGACATCGCACCGTGGATCTGCAGGAAACCTTTTCCCGTCACGGTCAGGCACGATACCCGGGATATGCTTCACCGAGACCACAATTGTGTCTTTGGGAAGGCCCTGGATGATCTGGTCGATCAGGCCGGGGTCGTCCTGCTCGGAGAGGTAGCGAACGACATCAGGATGGACCTGCATCCGTGTATCAAGAAACCGCTGCACGATCGCCCTTGTGTCGAGCATTCACTAATCGATACTACTATTGCAATCACCGGATTTGTGTGTTTGCATACGGCACTCCGGACGTCCCTTCTCTTCCGTGTCCCTGGCGGGAAAATCAGTGGTCCAGGTGCATGGCACTTCGCGATCGCTTAATAGGCAGCAGGATGAATAGGTGTAAGTCATACCATGGCGGATCCGAAAAAAAAGGCAGAAGAGAAGGGCCTTATCGACACCTTCCGCACCAGTGAGGACAAAAAAATCGCATTCGCCCGCGAAATCCTCTGGGTTGTGGTGGTGATAGCAGGTATCGCGCTTGTCCTGTACCTTGCATCAGGCACATGGCCAGCGGTCGTTGCTATCGAGTCAGAGAGCATGGCCCCCCACATGGACGTCGGGGACCTGGTATTTGTCGTCAGCGCCGACCGCTACGGGGAGTTGCAGACCTGGGAGAGCGGCCGGGTTACCGGTTATCAAAAGTTCGAGGATTATGGGGATGTGCTTATTTATGCACCAAACGGTGCGAAGAGCTCCCTTATCCCCATATTGGGCAGCGGGGTGCATCCGATCATCCACCGTGCAATGGGGACAACCGCTGAAGGGACGGGTATCCCTGCATATTATTATTTCTTCCGGGGCCAAGGCAGCCCCACCCAGTACCTCCCGGTAACGATACAAGGGAACACATGGCTGCTGGAAGACGGAACTGTTGTTGCAAGGATAGTGAACGGGAGTATCGTCCCTGATACGGGGAATATCACCCCAAATGACGGGTATATCCTGATATCCGACCAGGTGGCAAAGAATGGGGGCTATCTCACCAAGGGAGACAACAATTTCAGGAGCGACCAGGGATCCTACCTCTCAAGGCTGGACCTTGGGGTGATACAGCCGGTGAAGGAGGAATGGGTTGTGGGGAAAGCCTTGTTTGCCATTCCGCTCCTTGGATACATACCCCTCAATATCATCCCGGTGGGGATCCTCCTGATCCTCGCGTTGGTGCTCTGGGAGTATTACCAGCGCAAAAAGAGTGAGAAACCTGCAAAAAAACAGCCAGGGAAGAATAAGCCCGAAAAATAAGCCCGAAAAAGAGACTGAGTACAAACCATGGATATCGCGAACCTGCTCGGGGATGTAGCGGGCGGCTATCATCTGGGCGAGGATGAGGCTGCAGCGTTGCTGCAGGCTCGCGGCAGGGATATATTTCGGATCCTGTCGACAGCAGATGTTCTCAGGCAGGAGAGGGTTGGTCAGGATGTCACCTATGTGCGGAACCAGAACATCCACATCACGAACATCTGCAAGAACCTCTGCGGGTTCTGCGGATTCGGGCGGAAGGAAGAGGACGAAGGGGCGTTCTGTGATGACCGGGAGACCCTCCTGAAGAAAGTGGCCCTTGCCTCTTCCCGGAACGTTACCGAAATATGCCTTCTCTCAGGAGTACATCCCAGGTTTACCGTGGAGACGTACGAGGATATTCTCACGACCGTGCACCGGGCAGCACCGGGCGTTCACCTCCATGCCTTCAGCCCGGACGAGGTGATGCATGCAGCCAGACAGAGCGGGATTACAACCGGCGAAGTCCTGGAGCGGATGCAGGCCGCCGGCTTGTCGTCCCTGCAGGGCACTGCAGCCGAGATACTGGCCGATCACGTCAGATCGGCGATCTGTCCCCGGAAAGTCTCCACTGCAGACTGGGTCCGGATCATACGGGAAGCCCACCGGATGGGGATACCCACCACGGCAACGATCATGTACGGGACCTGCGAAACCGGGGAGGACCGTGCCCGGCATCTCTCCGTGCTCAGGGAGATACAGGATGACACGGGAGGATTCACCGAGCTGGTCCCCCTCTCCTACGTGTTCCAGAACACCCCGCTATACCGGGACGGGATTGCCGGGCCGGGCGCAACCGGCAGGGAAGATCTCCTCCTCCTTGCGGTCTCCCGGCTATTCCTCCATAATTTCAGGAATATCCAGGTTTCATGGGGCAAACTCGGGATAAAACTGGGCCAGATGGCACTTCTCTCAGGGGCAAATGACCTCGCCGGTACCATGTTCTCGGACGATGTTTCTGAAAACGCGGGTGCAGCCGGGGCAGATTACCTGGATCCCGGGATGATGCAGTATATCGTCCGCGATCTCGGGCGAACGCTCCGGCAACGCCATACTGATTACACGCTCATCTGAAGCGTCGTCATAAGCTGGAGTAAAATATCCCCCGCTCCTCTCTCTTTTCATGAACCCGGGCTGTTTTTTCAATCTCCCGGAGGACTTTCAGGATTTCACGCCGAGGGAGGCCTGTCGATTCAGCAAGGTCGTCAAGCGTTGACGGTCGTCTTCGGATGAGTTCGTGGACCCTTTCCACACGTTCAGACCAGTCGGGGGGCATGGGAACTCCACCGGACAGGTGAAACCGGACCGGTTCAACGCAGGTGACCCCTGAGCGGCTGAGAAGATTCCTGATTCGTTCGATCTCTTCTTCCGGTGCAGGTATGACCGAATCTTCGGTCCCCGGGCGGTCAAGGGTGTTCAGCTGCACCCGGTCCGGTTGCAGCCCCCGGAGCAGCGCGCAGAGGGATCCCATCTCCCGGTCATCGGTGTTCACCCCGGGAATAATGAACAGCTCGAGCCATATCTCGCCCGTATACTCCTCGTGAAACTGACGGATCCCTGAGATGATCTCGTCAAGAGAGATGCCTGGTGCAGGCCGGTGGATCCTCCGCCAGGTCTCTTCAAAGACAGAGGAGAGGGTCGGAAGCACCACATCGGCAGGATACAGGGCCTCCCGCACCTCCTTTCTGGATAAGAGGGACCCGTTGGTGAGCACAGCGACCCGGTATCCGGGAAATGACTCTTTCAGGTACCGGATAACCGTGCCGATCGAAAGGGAGAGGGTCGGTTCGCCGCAACCGGAAAAAGTGATGTAATCCAGTTCCGGGCTGGTGGAGAGATAGTCCCGAAGCTCTGCCAGTACCTCGCTGACCGGGAAAAATTCCTTTCTCTCAACGGTTGCATCGGAAGTACAGCCACATTCGCAATAGACACAGTCATAACTGCATACCTTGCAAGGGACGAGGTCAACCCCGAGCGAACGGCCAAGCCTCCGGGAATGGACCGGCCCGAAGATATGTGCGTAGCGCATGCCTGTCAAACGTGGTCACCTGATCCGTTATGAATGCATCCCCGGGAACGGTGGGATCCTGGCTCCCTGCTTCATTGGAAACTCCCCTGATAGCCTGCGGCGTTGTTGAAGGGATGAAACTGGCGGGGCCATTATCATCTTTACGCACGACCGCCGGTCATAGCCGGTTGGCATGACAATCACATCTGCGATTCTCACTTGGGGGGAGTCTGACGACCGAGTCTGATGTGCGTTCATTGGAAATTGCCGTGTGGCGGTCACATCCCATGTCACCGTAGCCCGGTTGGGATCGTCAGTATTCTCCTACGATAGGAGGTCCAGGGCTTCCTTTCCTGCCATACCGGTCCTGACCCCAACACGCTCAGCAGCCGGATTCACTTCCTTTACAATGCCCAAAAGGAGGTCATCAAGGGTGGCGATCGAATCGCCACTGGCCGGCCTCACCCTGGCCGCGGGGTACCCGAATTTGCCCAGTGCAGCCACATCGATTGCGCCACACCCGAGGAGGCCATGTGCCGCAACCACCCATACCAGGTTTACCGGGCCGAGCGGGAGGACATATCCCGTTCCCGTGGAATTTCTCAGTGAGATCTCTTGCTGATCCATGCGATCACAACAGTCCTTTTGGGAGACATGAATGGATGAATGCCATGGTCAGATGTTTTATATTGCTGGTCTCCGATGTTCCATGGGAGACCCGTGTCCCGGGTGAGCATGGTGGCCGGAAACAAGAGCAATACACAATCTCTCAGCACCCTCCTCGAAGATGCACGTGGAGGCTACCGGCTGAGCGATGATGACGCACGCCAGCTCTTCCTCGTAAATGATCGGCGCATCTGGCAGATCGCTGCCGCGGCAGATGAAAGGCGGGAGCGGGTGAATGGACCTGTCGTCACCTATGTCCGGAATCAGAATATCAACGTGACGAATTACTGTATCAACTCCTGTGGGTTCTGCGGTTTTTCAAAAAAACAGGGAGACGAAGGGGGCTATTTCTCTTCTCACGATGAAATCAGGAGAAAAGCCGCGCTTGCGCGGTCACGGGGTGTCACCGAAATATGCACCGTCAGCGGGCTCCATCCGGACTTTGATGCCGGCTCCTACACCGACATCATCGCCACCCTCCGGGAAGGAGCCCCCGGAGTCCATATCCATGCCAGCAATCCGATGGAAGTTGCGTATGCGGCACGGAAGAGCGGCATTTCAACGATCGAGGTTTTGGAACAGATGAAGGCGGCGGGACTCGGCTCGCTGTGCGGGACCGCGGCAGAGATCCTTGTTGACGAGGTGAGGAAGGTGATCTGCCCCGGGAAGATCATGACCGATGAATGGGTCCGTATCATCCGGGAGGCACACGGACTTGGGATCCCGACCACAGCGACCATCATGTTCGGACATTGCGAAACGGTGGAGGACCGGGTCTGTCACCTGTCCGTTCTGAGGGCTATCCAGGATGAGACCAGCGGGTTCACCGAGTTCGTCCCGCTCTCCTTTGTGCACATGAACACCCCCCTCTACCGGAAGGGTCTTGCGAGGGCAGGGGCTACCGGCAGGGAAGACCTGCTCATGACGGCGGTCTCCCGTCTTTACCTGGACAATGTCGATCATATCCAGGTGTCCTGGGTGAAGACCGGGCTGAAGATGGCCCAGCTGGGGCTCTTGGCCGGGGCAGACGACCTGGGAGGGACCATGTTTGAGGAGAGCATATCGAAGTGTGCGGGTGCTTTGAACACCGATTATCTCGATCCAGGGGAGATGGAGCGTATCGCATCAGACATCGGGAGGACGCTCCGGGAGAGAGACACGCTGTACCGTCTCATCTGACCCTCCCTGGTTTTTTCATGCTAACAGGAAAAACAGGCGATATACCAGGGAAAAAACAGGAGATAGCGGGGATTTTTTTGTAGAATGTGACTCCGTTGGCATGTATCGTGACCGGGACCCTGGGGTCCTTACCAGAAAAAATCGGGTTGGTGATGGGAGTGTTCAATCGCGCGGCTTCAATAGTTTGACAATTTTATCCCCGATCTCTTCTGCCCGTTTGAGCGCCCGGGCATCCTGCAGGATGTCTCCCTCGAGGTACCCCTTGCCCCTGACCCAGCCGAGATACGCAAATTCATGGGTATTCAGGAAACCCTCAATGGTCTCGATGGTCCGTGCACCGCCCTTGTTTGCACAGACCGCTACCGCAACTGCCTTTCTGCCTGCCAGTTTCCGCCGGTGGTAGAGCGAGTAGCTCCTGTCGATGAAGTTCTTGAGATGGCCGGTGACGTCAAAGTAATAGGTGGGGGAGCCGATCACGAGCACCTCGGCATCGATCACTTTCTGCATCACCTCGCCCCAGTCATCGTTCTGGATGACGCACCAGTCCTTCTCCTTGCATTTCTCGCACCCCAGGCAGGGATGGATCTTTTTCCCTGCAAGGGAGACAAACTCGGTCTTTACGCCCGATTTTTCACAGGTGTCAAGAATCGTTTTGACAAGGACCGCAGTATTCCCGTCCTTCCGCATGCTCCCTGATATGCCAAGCACCGTCATAATCGTGTTCTAGGGTTTAGGATATATTGAGTGTTGTGATGGTTACAGCAAGGCATGCACGAGTAAATGCTGATGCTATCGCATTTTCCGGATGTGTCCCAAAATATCCGAGATGCGACCTGCACGTGCAGTCGCTGCAGCCAAACCCAGGGACCGGGGTCATGGTGAGGAGTCCGGAGAGCAGGCACTCGGCAGCAGGGTCCGCGGTGCATGCGCACGCAACCGAAACGAGGTGGAACGCGGGATGCGCGAGAAGGTAATCGATATGCCAGTGGGGCGATTCGATGCCCTCCCGCTTCACCCTGATGTGACGGGAGACCCGGGCGAGACCTCCCGGCCCCTGTGCAGAACCGACATACACGTGCCAGCCGGGGGCGAACTTCACGGGACCAAGCGCACCGACCTCCACGATGCAGCTGCGGTTCTGCAGCACCAGGCAGTAGACCCCTTTATGCATATCCGCTGTTCAGCAGCTTGCGGGCAGCTGCTACATGGACTCTTCCCTCCCGGTGCACAGGAGTCCCGTGTCCCGGGTAGAGTCCCTCAATTCCCAGGGTGTCAAGACGCTGTATCGACTGCGCGAGTGCCACGCGGTCCCCTCCCGGGAAATCGAACCGTCCGAACCCTCCATCGGTAAACACGGTATCGCCCGAAATCAGGAGGTTCTCCTCCTCCATGTACAGGCAGATGCTCCCTGCGGTATGTCCCGGGGTGTGGAGGACTTTCAGGGGTCCGATGCGGTCTCCTTCGGAAAGAATCCGATCGGCAGCGATACCGGGGGATCGTGCGCCAAAATGGAGGGCGAGGCTCAGGTGGTCCTCGGAAAGCCCGGGAGCATCGAGCTGATGGATGGCAACTCCTGCCTGGCAGATATGCGCTATCTCTCTCAGGTAAGCCGTGTGATCGTAGTGGCAGTGCGTGAGCACGATAGTATCGATCACATCCCGGTAGGGTTCGATCCCGGAGGGAAGGACGCCGGCGTCGATAAGAATCGTGCCGACAAGGTAGGAGTTTGCAAAAAACCCTCTCCCTGGGATCCACGTGACTGGCATGCATAACTAATAGGAGACGCATCGTACATGTGTCTTATGCGTACCCTGATCCAGGAATGCATTGCAGGAATTCCCCCGCTGGTGGAGGAGGCAGCGTGCAAGGAAGGCCGGAGTCCGGGAGAGGTTGCCCGTGCGGTGGTCCGGGGGCACCTGGTCATTCCCGCAAATGCCGTGCGTCCACACCAGACCTGTGCCATCGGTGATGGCTGCACGGTGAAGGTCAACGTCAATATCGGGACATCGGGTGAACGCTGCGATCCCGGACTCGAGAGAGAAAAAGCCCTTGCCGCAATCAGCAACGGCACCGATACCCTCATGGACCTCTCCACTGCAGGGGATCTCGAGGCACTACGAAAGATGGTCCTTTCGTTTGATGTTCCGGTGGGCACGGTTCCCGTCTATGACGCCGTGCGGCGTGCAGGAAATGTCACCAACCTCAGTGCTGATCTCCTCTTCCGGGTCATCCGTGACCATTGCAGGCAGGGGGTGGACTTCCTGACGGTTCACTGCGGGGTGAACCGGGAAGCGCTTGCCGCGCTCAAGTCCGACCCGCGGGTCCTGCCGGTCGTTTCACGGGGAGGTGCGTTCCACGTGGCCTGGATGGAGCAGTCCGGCGAGGAGAACCCCCTCTTTTCCGAGTTCGACTACCTTCTCGAGATCCTTGCAGAGTACGAGGTGGTGGCGAGCCTTGGCGACGGGATGCGGCCGGGGTGCCTCCAGGATGCCAGCCGGCATGCCAAAACGGTGGAGTACCTGAACCTGGGCCGGCTCGCGCACAGGGCCCTCGATGCCGGGGTCCAGCGGATGATCGAGGGGCCAGGGCACATCCCCTTCGATCAGATCGGGTACAATGTCCGGATGATCAAGGAACTCACCAGGAATGCTCCCCTCTACCTGCTCGGTCCCCTGGTGACCGATATTGCACCGGGATACGATCATGTAGTCGGCGCCATAGGCGGTGCAGAAGCCTGCAGGCACGGGGCGGATTTTCTCTGTATGGTCTCTCCAAGCGAGCACCTGGCCCTCCCCCTGATTGACGATATTGTTGAAGGGACCAGGGTTGCAAAGCTGGCGGCTCACATCGGCGATCTCGTCAGGGGGAAGGAGGAGTACAGGATGTCGCGTGAGCGGCAGATGGCTGATGCGCGGAGGAGGCTTGACTGGAAGGATCAGTTCGACCTCTCGCTCTTCCCGGAAGCTGCAAAAACGATCCACGAGAGGGACGGGGAACTTGATACCTGCTCAATGTGCGGCGACCTCTGTGCAGTAAAGATGATGCAGGATATTTTTGGAACCGGAAAGAAGGAGAAATAGGGGAAAAGGGGCGCTGCCTCTCTTGTCGCGGTCTCCTTTCCTCTGTACCTGCGTTCATCCGGATGATGTTGGTCTGCGGGCTGTGCCTGTAATCTGCCCGTGTGGACGGAAATTTAGCGCTATCGAACCGGAACAAAAGAAAATCCCCACAACGGGGTGCTGCAGATTATTCTTCCCTGATTTTTAATATCCTCACCGCGAGCAAGGCGGCATTCTCCCCGTTGTCGACCCCGACACAGGCAACCGGGACCCCTTTTGGCATCTGGACAATAGAGAGGAGTGCATCAAAACCCATCAGTTTCCCGCTCACCGGAACCCCGATCACCGGCCGCCGGGTCTTCGATGCAATCACTCCTGGAAGCGCTGCAGAAAGACCTGCAATTGCGATAAAAACCAAACAGTCACTCTTTTGCAGGTATTCATCGAGAAGAGCAGGTTCGCGGTGGGCGGAGATGACCCTGGAATCATAGGTGATGCCCTGTTGTTCCAGGACTGCCGCGACCCGCTCTGCAATGGCCGCATCTGAGGCCGATCCGCTGAGAATGGCTACTTCGACCATTGATTCGCCATCCACACTTATATCCCGTTGTTATAAAAATACTATGGGCTGATACAATGGAAAAAGAACCCCTCCTGATGCTTCCCGGCCCCGTACCGATACCGGAACGGGTCCGGATGGCGATGCTACGACAGGCCATCAACCACCGCGGAGCCGAATTCGGGTCGGTCTATGCGGACTGCGTACGGGTGCTGAAAAAGACCTTTGGGACAAAAAATGATCTCTTCGTGATCAGTGGCTCCGGTACTGCCGCCATGGAAGCAGCGGTGGGAAACTTCGGAAACGGATTGACCATCGCCTGCCTTGAGAACGGCAAGTTCGGCGAGCGGATGTTCAAAATCGCGCAGCGGTACGGGACCGCAAAGTCCGTCAAATCGGAGTGGGGGACCCCGCTCGACCTTGCAGCGCTTGAGCAGGAGCTCGCCAATGGTGCGGGGATGGTCACGCTGGTCCATAACGAGACATCGGCAGGGATAAAAAATCCGGCTGAGAAGGTCGGCAGACTTGCACGGAAATACGATGCCCTCTTTGTGATGGACGGCATCACCTCTATCGGCGGGGACGAGGTCCAGGCCGACGCGTGGGGAGCAGATATTGCCGTTGTCGGATCACAGAAATGCCTGGCGGCCCCGGCAGGGCTCTCTGCCATCTCGGTGAGCGAGCGAGCCTGGGAGCGGCTCTCCGAAAAAAGGCCGTATTACCTGGACCTTGCCGCGTACAGGAAGAGCGCCTCGGCAAAACTGATGGAAACCCCGTACACTCCCGCGGTCCCGCTGTTCCTCGCCCTCCGTGAGGCCTGCCTGATCATCGAAGAGGAAGGGCTTGCTGAAAGGATTGCCCGCCACCGGAAGATGGCCGAAGCAGTGCGGAGTGCCGTTACGGCATGGGGACTCTCCCTCTTCCCGAAGACCGATGCCGATCATGCCTATTCGAACACGGTCACTGCAACCTCCCTGCCGGCAGGCGTAGAGGACAGCGCCTTCCGGGGGACGATCAAGAAGATGGGTATCGAGATTGCCGGCGGGCAGGACCATCTCAAAGGGAAGATCTTCAGGATAGGGACAATGGGGGCGACCGGTGCGCCGGAACTGCTTGCCACCCTCTCTGCGGTCGAGCATTCGCTCGCAAAACAGGGGTTCCGCCCGGCCGGAAACGGTGTCCGGGCCGCCTGCGAGGTACTGGGATGAAGATCGGGATCGCCGATACGACATTCGCACGGGTGAACATGGGCGGTATAGCCGCCGATGAACTGAGAAAGAATGCAAGTGTCTCGCTCGAACGGGTCACCGTGCCCGGGATCAAGGATCTTCCGGTGGCATGCAAGAAACTGATCGAGGAGCGACACTGCGGCCTCGTCATTGCGCTCGGGATGCCGGGTGGAAAGGAGAAGGACCTGATGTGTGCCCACGAGGCATCCACGGGCCTGATCACCTGCCAGCTGATGACAAATACCCACATCATCGAAGTTTTTGTCCACGAGGACGAGGCCAAAGACGACCGGGAACTCGCATGGCTTGCCGAACAGAGAACCCGCGAACATGCAAAAAATGCCCTCAGACTCGCCTTGTACCCCCAGGAGATGACAAGGGAAGCGGGGACCGGCCAGCGGCAGGGGTTTCACGATGCCGGCCCGGCACGAAGGTGAGGAAGAGGGTTTGTTTATGCAGTATCAGGTGGAGATAGAAAAAGAGGGAACAGAATGAAAGGAGGGAATGATATGAAAGTGAAACTCGGTTTCGTGGTCTCGGAATTCAACCGGGACATCACCTATATGATGGAGGTGGAGGCGAGGGAGCATGCCTCTTTCCTTGGTGCTGAAGTGACCGACTGCATGTATGTCCCCGGGGCGTATGACATGCCGCTTGCCATCAAGAAGATGCTGAAGAGAGGAGCGGTGGATGCGATAGTCACTATCGGTTGCGTGATTGAGGGTGCAACCCAGCACGATGAGATCGTGGTCCAGCATGCAGCCCGGAAAATAATCGATCTCTCGCTTGAATTTGAAAAACCGGTCACCCTCGGAATATCGGGACCCGGGATGACGCGCCTCGAGGCAACGGAGCGTATCGATTATGCGAAGCGTGCCGTCGAGTCTGCGGTCAAGATGTGCCATCGATTGGCATGAGAGGGCTCTCAAAAATCATCACTGGAATCTCCCCCTCTGCCACGCTGGAGATCGCTGACAAGGCACGCAGGATGCAGCAGCAGGGGCTGGACGTGATCAGCCTCTCCATAGGGGAACCGGACTTCGACACCCCGGCGCATATCCGGGATGCCTGCATCCAGGCCCTGATGAGGGGAGAGACCCACTATGCCCCGAGCAACGGGATTCCCGAACTGCTCTCGGCAATCGCAGCAAAAACAGAGCGAGAGAACAAGGTACCCTGCGTTCCCGGGCAGGTGCTGGTCACCTGCGGTGCAAAAGATGCCATCTTTGATGCGATGGCTGCCGTGTTGAACCCGGGTGACGAGGTGATCATCCTTGATCCCTCCTGGGTCTCCTACGAACCCTGCGTGCAGATGGCGGGAGGAACGCCCGTCCATCATCCGCTCGACACCAGGACGTTCCAGCTCGATGAGAGCGTTTTAGAAAAGGTCACCCCGAAAACAAGGATGATCATCGTCAATTCCCCATCAAATCCCTCAGGGGCGGTGCTCGATGGGTCATCCCTTGGATTGGTGGCGGATATGTGCAATGACCATGACCTCTTCTCCCTTTCTGATGAAATTTACGAGAAACTCATCTATGGAAAGGAGCATACCTCGCTTGCGTCCATCGGCAATATGGCAGATCGGACCATCACGGTGAACGGGTTTTCGAAGGCCTATGCGATGACCGGGTGGCGCCTCGGTTGGGCTGTCGCCCCCCCGCACGTCATCAGCCAGATGTCCAAGGTGCAGCAGCATTCGATCAGCCATCCGACCTCGTTTGCCATGTACGGGGGAGTCGCAGCCCTCACCGCTGACCAGTCATGTGTCGAAACGATGAGACGGGAGTTCAACAGGAGAAGGGCGTATCTCGTGCAGGAACTGCGGCTGATGGGGTATGCAGTAGCCCCGGCCGATGGGGCGTTCTATGCGTTTGTCAGAACCGGGGGGGACGACCTGGCCACCGCGCGGAAATGGCTGGAGGAGGGACTGGTTGCCGTCACCCCCGGGTCGGCGTTCCACACTCCCGGCTGGCAGCGGGTCTCCTACGCCACCTCCATGGAGCGGCTGAAGGATGCAGTGCTCCGTATCCAAAACCTCTCCTGATCTTTTATTCCCTGATTTTCCTTTGCTGCCGATTTTTTTCCACGGCATTACGGTTTTCACTCCGTCTGGTGATACTAACCTGCCCGGTACACCATGAATGCTGTTTTGGAATAGGGATGAGGTGAGTTGGCACGATTGAATTCTCTCCTGGTACGGGTCTCCCTGCACCACTTGCAGCCAGCCGGTGAGGAGAGGAGACGAAAATGTCCTTCCTGGTGCGAAGCAGTGATAAAGGATAGGACACTACCTTTATCCGGGCATAGCAGATTCCGGTGACAGGGCACCTGTTTTCCGGAAGGATCAGATGACGGGGGACAGGCATGATTACCATTTACAAGACCGGTACGCCGAATGGTCTGTTGACCCTCAGCGAGTTCGAGAGCGGTGCATGGGTGAACGTGGTCAACCCGACTCCGGCAGAGATTGAAAGCCTGATCTCTCGTTTCAGCATTCCCCCGGATTTCCTCACTGACCCGCTGGATGTGGATGAACGGGCCCGTATTGAGCGGGAGGAGGGAAATACCCTCATCCTCCTCAGAACCCCCCGCCGCGAAGCGTCAGAAGCCGTTATCCCGTTCACCACCCTGCCCATCGGTATCATTCTTACCGAGGGGCTGGTTATTACCATCACCCTCACCGAGGTTGACGTGATCCAGGAGTTTTTGAATGGGAAGGTCAGGAATTTTTCAACACTGCACAGGACCCGTTTTGTCCTCCTCCTTTTCCTTCGCACCTCCCTGATGTTCCTCCGTTACCTGAAAGAGATCAACCGCACGACAGGAGCCATCGAGAACGATCTCCACAAGGCACTCCGGAATGAGCAGCTCATCCGGCTGCTCAATATGGAGAAGAGCCTGGTGTTTTTCATCACCTCGCTCCGTTCGAATGCCCTCATGCTCGAGAAGTTCAACACCTCCGGCTGCATGAAGATGGACGATGACGACCGGGATATTTTTGAAGAGGTGGTGATCGAGAACAAGCAGGCCATCGAGATGGCAAATATCTACACGAGCATCCTTTCCGGCATGATGGACGCCTTCGCATCTATCATCTCGAATAACCTGAATGTGATAATCAAGCTCCTCACGACGGTTACAATCATCCTGATGATACCGACTCTCGTGGCAAC
>JAEAME010001578.1_pt1 | contig 15257 bp, 19 predicted proteins | sample 8958731 | NCBI WGS metagenome assembly JAEAME01 (sample SAMN16933194, study PRJNA681113) | bioreactor sludge metagenome | isolation source: anerobic bioreactor sludge (Control) | place: India:Bengaluru | collected 2018-10-24 | reverse complement strand
TTTCTTCTATATTTATGCTTAAATACATTGTTGCTCCCGATTCCTCCACGTTTATGGTTGTTTCAATGTGATAATTATTGATATTATCTGGGTTGATTCCTCGCGACAAGATCGCGTCGGCTGCACATATCTTAATCCATAACTCTTTAAGATAATCCCCGAAATCGGAACGCGTAAATTCAAAAACAATACCACGTGACTTGTCAAGCGGATCCACGCAGTCGAACGGATTGTCGTCACGTTGCGCATCGTATTTCAGAAGTGTTATATGGTTGCACTCATCAAATGCAAGAAGTAGCCCTGCCAACTGTGCCCGGTGGTCTTTGAGCACCGCAGCCTTTTTTTCTTCATACTGTACTGTGTCGGAGAACATCCAGTTTGTCTCTTTCTCACCATAGACGCATTTTGTTTCAAAGATATGTGTGGCATTTTCTGGACTTCCCAATATGGCGTCAGGTGATGCCCCAAACATAACACTCCCGCATTTTCTGAATATCTTAGTGTCGAAATCCCGTGAGCAGTCTTTTATGTTCTCGTCATAGTTTGCCTTTAACCACTCTATTGCATACGGCTCATTTTCATTGCCGAATGATAGCGGTTTTGCCGACAAGAGGGGTGATGGTATGCCGCGTTTACGTTCTCGTTGCAACTTATACAGGTACGTGATTGCCGTATCTCCCCACATACGACCACCCCTGCCAGGCGTTGTAAGGTCATCTAATTTCGATGCCGATATGTAGCCGACCTTTTCCATGAGCCAGTCATATTCCTTTTTATTTAATTCTATCATAATAATGCTTGTTTGAGTGTTTCTTCCATTGCGCTTGATATGGTGTACTTCGTGCGAAGGTCGTCTATCGTACCACCACTTTTAAGATAGTCTACGCACTTGCTGAAGTTTTTATGTGCGGTGGTAAGTGTTTCCTGCGTTTGCGGTGGTGTCGGTGCCGTGGTGGGTGCTTTCTGTCTTGGTGGGATTGGAGATACTCGCAACCCATCCCCGACCCTCGTGGACTCCCATGTCAGCGTTACTGGCAGGTTTTTAATATCGAGAATATCCCATGACCCCTTTCCGGCGAGTTTTAGTATGCGCTGTTTATTTACCTTATTGAGAACCATAGGTAGGTCTGTGTATTGATTGGGTTTGAAAACGGCTATAAATTTTGATTCCACGCGACCATTTATTTCTTCCTTTTCACGCCATTCTATATGGTCTATAACTATGTCGATGTTATTTCCATTGGGAAGGATAAATACACCTGCGTGTGACGGGTTTCCCCCGGCTGTGTAATGTTTCTTTTCCATGATTATTTCTCTATATTTACGTATATCGCCCCATATTTCCCATTTATCTCCTCGCGTTTCCACTTGGATGTGTCTTGCAGGTCTTTACTTGCCGCAATGCGCGTTTTCCCGTTACGTCTCAGGTAACTCTCCGTATTTACAACGCGACCGTCATTGATGCGCGTTTCAAGTTCTTGTAAAAATTCATTTGTTGTCATCTTCGGCTTCCATTTGTATTAATACTTCCGTAAAGTCATTGTCAAGTTCATTGACGATCAATTCAATTTCATTTGTTTCCATGGTTTTGTTTTTTTTAAATTATTAATCAACATTAACTTTTATTCCATCATTTATGGAATCAATATACAATTCCAATAGTCGCTTTTTTACGGTTTCCTCTATGATGGTGCCCACACACTCCTCAACTTCTGACTTTGTGACATTCACCATCTCCGCCAATGTTTCATCACCTGACTTATGAGGCGTGGCGACCGCAAGTCCTATAAGGGTTTTCGTGGTATCATCTATGTTCTCCTGACAAACGTCAATAAGATATTGTGCGTGATCCACGTTCTTCACATCAATCCTGCTGATGTACACGTCTGCCTTAAATCCAGTTCCCCATCCCATGATTACTTATTTTTCATTATTTTCTTAACAGCCTTTTTGCTGCTCTTTGTTTCCGCGTTTTCCTCTATGCTTGCCTGTAAGATAGCCTCATTGTCGAGTATTTCGGAATCATCCTCATCGGCGTTTTTCTTTTGTGATTCCTTAGCGCGTTTCTTGTCAATCTTATCCATAGCCTTGAAAACCGCCGCCAACATTTCCGCGTCCGTCAAAACGCGTGAGCAGTTATAGAGCATGGCAACAGCAAGTGCTAACTCCTTTACGTGTCCATGCTGTATTAAGTACAATGCGTATGAATATTCGATAGCAGTCTTGCTAAACATGGTTTTCCACGTTTTCGACTTTGCCTCGAAGTCCACCCGCTCATCAGTAATGCGAACAACAAAGCCTTGGCTAAGTTCTTCCTCGATAGTGAATTTCTTCTTTCCTCTTTTTGTGAATTTCATAAAATAAGATATTAGTAATACCATGCAAAGATATTACAAAATTTTAATATTACAAAATTATAAAGTTGAAAAAATAAAAAGGGCAACATTTCTGTTGCCCGTGTTGAGTGATACGCGATTTGTTTATTCGGAATTTGTGGATACCATTCCCGATCCGGCGTCCGAGTCCCTGTAATCGCCTTCTGCGTCTGCAATGGCCTTGACATGCATGGTGTATGATGTTCCAGGTGCAAGCTCGTCGAGTGTGATTTCAAGAAATTCGGTTGATTCCCATATTTCACTGTCATCTATCGAGTAGGAATAACTTGCTGCATTAGCAATGTCCCCCCATGAGAATTTCACGCTGGTAGTGCTAATTGTCGATCCGGCCACAGTCGGTGCGTCAAGCTGTTCCTTCAGCGTGGTTACCGTGATTTCCGATAGTTCGGAATCACCATAGGTTACACCGTCCCCAACAGCTTTTACGGAGAATGTGTATCCCGTATATACATCCAGTGAAGTGAATTGATAGGTAAGAGGTCCCTCCGTCACGGTATCTGTGGTTTCGCCAACGGCTACTTCATACTCGGCTGCATTGGCAACGGCGCTCCATGTTACTGTTACCTCATTTTCACCAACTTCTGTCGCTGTAAGGTCGGCGGGAGAAGCAAGAACTATCAGCGCTGCGGTGGTGAATGTGAATTCTTCAGATTCAGGAGAATCAACGAACGACTCGTCATCCCCAAGTGATTTGAAGCGCAATGTATATGGGGTGCTATAAGTTAGCCCGGTGAGTTCAATCTCTGATATTAGCACCTCAACCCATTCGCCATCATCAATCTGGTAGGCATAGCCTTCAGCATCGGCGTCATCGTCCCATGTTATAGTGGCACTATTCGGGGTTATACCTGAGGCAGCAAACCCTTCAGGTGCGTCAAGCTGTTCCTTCAGCGTGGTTACCGTGATTTCCGATAGTTCGGAATCACCATAGGTTACACCGTCCCCAACAGCTTTTACGGAGAATGTGTATCCCGTATATACATCCAGTGAAGTGAATTGATAGGTAAGAGGTCCCTCCGTCACGGTATCTGTGGTTTCGCCAACGGCTACTTCATACTCGGCTGCATTGGCAACGGCGCTCCATGTTACTGTTACCTCATTTTCACCAACTTCTGTCGCTGTAAGGTCGGCGGGAGAAGCAAGAACTATCAGCGCTGCGGTGGTGAATGTGAATTCTTCAGATTCAGGAGAATCAACGAACGACTCGTCATCCCCAAGTGATTTGAAGCGCAATGTATATGGGGTGCTATAAGTTAGCCCGGTGAGTTCAATCTCTGATATTAGCACCTCAACCCATTCGCCATCATCAATCTGGTAGGCATAGCCTTCAGCATCGGCGTCATCGTCCCATGTTATAGTGGCACTATTCGGGGTTATACCTGAGGCAGCAAACCCTTCAGGTGCGGAGAGAACCATCTGACTTTCAAGTTCTATCAGCAATGCTTCCTCATCAACGGCAAGTGTATTGCCGGTAAGTTCTCCATACAGGGCTTGCAGTTCATGGAGGTATTTAACAAGGATACACTTATCCCTGTCAGCGTACCAGAACCACTGCCTGTTGATTTGTTTTATTTTTATAAAACTGATGCTGTCATTAACATACAGCCCACCACTCAGGGTAAAGCCGGAAGAAAGAAGTACATCTGCGGAAATCGGTATCCCGAAAAGCTCGTCAAATGAATACTGGAAAGAGTTGTCTGTGTCGTTGTAGTTTATGCCGCCTACGCCAACGCTTTCAACCTTTACGATGGCCACTTCCTCGGAGCCTTCCTTTTGCCCGTAGAGAAACTGCCCGATTTTAATTCTTGTTGAATCCATAGTTTATTTTTTTAGATTGTTATTATTTGAGGACGTGCCCTCGATATTATTTTTCTTTTCTGCAACCGTTATGGCTGCTTGTGTTTTTACGGCTTCCGCATCAGCCTTTCGTCTATCATCATCTTCCAGCCGCTTCTTTTCCTGCGGGTTGGCGAGTGAGTGTTCCTCAACTGCGGTGTCACGTGAAAGTACACCTGCGCGGTAGGATTCCGTTATTATCTGTGCTTCTTCTTGCAGGTTTTGCGGTATGCATGGCGTGAATTGATAGGAGAACCGCAACCCCATATATCCCGTAATGTCTTCCTCTATAATACCTACCGCCTCTGCGAATATGGAGAATAAGCGTTTCATCTGGTTATCTATTCGGGGATAGAAGTTTGTAGCCCATTGTATCTCGGGGAAGCATAACATTCTCAGGTATGCGCCGCTATCATTTTGCCCTTTCAAGTCCTCGTGGTGTATGAATACCGTTTTTGTGGAGTCAAGGAGTGTTCTCATGAGTTTGTTGAATGCGGCTTCCAGCATACTGGATGCGTTTGGCGGTTCCAATATCTTGGCATCCCCATGTTCGCTTTCCGAGGCGAATACGCGCCCCTGGAAGTCCGTTGATGGCAACGCTATGGCACCACCCTTCAGAAATATATACGGGTTGAAGAAAAACCTGCCGCTTTCCAACAAATCGGAAACAAGTAAGTCCAGTTTGTCACATACATCTTGTGCTATACCCCACGGTACGTCTTTTTCCCGAAAATAAACAAATGGAGCCTTTGAGAACCCATGTTGTGTGAATGACACCAATGTATACCCGTCTTCCGATTTTTCGCCCACTGTTGCACCGAAGGATTTCTTCAACTCATCATCAGACGCCTTAACCCATAATTCCACCACCTTGCTTTTATACAGCTCAACCGCATCATGCCCGTCAATCTGGAATATCCTGACACCAACAGGGCTTCGCCTCCCCTCGACATACTCGAAAACCTCATTTACGCAGTCTCCGTTTTCATATCCGAACACCTTGTAGTGTATCCCATCATCGTCTTTATATATTGCGATTGCGGAATCCCCTGTTCCGAAAAGGTGGTATCCCATTTGAGAAAGACACGCCGTCATGTTTGTCGAGTTCCACCACGCTTTGAAATTTGCCATTTTGTCGGAGTTCTCATCCCCCGACTCATTTCCGAACCACAGGGGATTACCGAAGCAATAACCAGTCTTGTTGTCGCGGATAGATGACTGTATCGGCAATCCGACACGTTCCACGTCCTCGTAGCCCTTGAACACGTACTCCCCGGTTGATTCCACATACCGATATTTTGGTCGTAGTGACCTTACGTTTGTGGAAAACACCTCATGGGCCATTGGGGATAGCTCCTGCATAAAAGAAGTCTGGTCAAGAAGCAGTTTCTTGGACGTGTTTAGTCTCATGGGGGTTTGCGGAATAAACGCGTCCGTGACTGTGGTCGGATGCCTTTCAGAACCTTTGGTATATATGTTCCTCGACCATGACGGCTTCTTTGTGTAATCTGCAATTTTCATTATTTTACCGTATTTTTAGCAAAATTAAGTCAAAAAACGGTAAAAAATCTACAAAAATAATAAAAATATGCACATTAATCAAAATCCCACACCAGTCGATAGTCCATTCTACCATAGATGCGCGGCTTTTCTTTTCTTGGTCTTGCGTCAAGGTCGAAATCCATGCGATATGACATCGCGTCTATATAGTCAGGGGAGAGTTTATATGACACCTTGAACTCATCCTTGTTTCGGTAGTATATTTTGCCATTCCGGTCAACCCTTCTGAAGACATTGCGCTCCTCAATGAATATGTCCAGCAATGTGGTCATTGTTCTTTTCGGGCCATGTGGAAATTGGGTGAATTTGTCTATCTTGCATGATATTTCTCCCTTTATAATAGCAGCCTCCAATTTACCAAGCAACTGGCTTCTCCGGGTATAGTATGCCTCCATTACGGATTGATTACCTGACTCATCGTATTCCACTATCGGTCTGGTATTTGAAATTATAGGTCTACCCTGTTTGAACCTTCTCATAAAAAACCCAGACCCAGATGCGTCAAATGAGAAATTGTATACGGGCACGTTATACTTATGGAGCATAATATCAGACCACTGCTCTATTTCGTCAGGCTCTCTCCTGTCCGATGTTTCAATGGCTATTATCGTATGTCCTTCCCATATCATCATGACGCATACGTCACCACCAGCCGCAACGTCCATTGAGGCGAACCGCTCCGTTGAGCCGTCTGTCGGGTTGGCGAATATATCGGCTATTGCCTGTTGACTGATACGCACATCCTCTTTTTCGATTGGCCCGAAATACGCGTATTTGATTTTCATGCGTTCTGTATATCCCACGTTATATAGGTTGGCGACACTCCCGCCCTTTGTCTGGTGTACCAAAAGTCTATTATCAGCCCCGCACCCCGAGAATACGGTAAATGATTTTATAAGATCGGTAGCTTTTATCTTTGCCTTTTTCTCCTCTTCCGTTGGGTCAATATTGCATCTTCGTATAAGTTCCTCTTTTGTATCAGCGAATTCCACGGATTCTACCGTATCTCCGGCAACGAAAAAATATCTTATCTTTCCAAGCATTTCAGGTATGAAATACCAGTCAGATCCTATGTAGCCAGCCTGTTTCATGAACGATGTCGTCCAATGCTCATGCAGTGCGTTGAACGAACAGACCGTTGTCGGAGGAACCCCTGATGCGTCCCTGTTCCTTGAGAAAAAGTATGCGAACGTGCGAAACTCCTCGATTTCCGTTACCTCGTCCCAATACGCATAGGCGCACTGGTTTTTCTTCGCATAGTCTTGGAACAACTTCCATTCGCTTTCATTTTTTGTATTGAAGTTCATGTGCATCATCTGTACCGAACTGTTCCACTGCGACCAAAATGCCGTTGGGTAATCTGTGCCAGAAACCTCGCAACTGGCAAACCCGTCATACACTACCTTGAAGTCACGTAGCAACGATCCACCCTTTTTGCTGTCCTGCAAACGCTTTGATATAAGTTTGGCCGTATATTTTTTCTTATCAATGCCGCTAAGAGCTTTCAGGTAGCCTGAAAATGTGTTGTGGGTTACGATGTAATCATTGACAACAAACAACCTTTCCTTGCTGCTTACCGATATACATACACATTCTTCTACATCTTCGGTTTCTATAACGGCTTTGATTTTACGTTTCTTCCCCGTATATGACAGGTATGTAGGTAGGTATACGTGGGTTCCATCCTCGTGTATTGCGTACATCAAATCTTCCGTAGTAGCAAGAACCCATTCGTTATCAGCAAATACATACCATATGTGGTCTGCGCTTACCCTGCAAGAACCGCCATCCTCCATCTCCACTCTATATATTCTAAGCATACCCTGCGGATATACGCCTGTCACCGATTGCTTATTACCCCAAACATCAACAAGTTTACTACCAACGTGAATATCTTTCATTTGTATCCACCCATCAGTTGCCAATACCAACTCGTTGATGCTCACCGCTTTCCCCATTGTCGCTTCCCCGGCAAGAAAAACAAGGTTACATTCACTGGCTATTACATTTTCCTGTAAACCAAGCTGTGGGCAGAGGTCTATGTCTTTGCGTATTTTGAAGTCATCAAATTTTGTCCACCCCTCATCTTCAACCGTTGCCAGTTTCCGTTGCACTTTTGGATAGGGTTCCGGGATGGGTATATCGGCATTTTTAAGAACTAACATATTTTGTGCATATATTTAACGGTACAAAGGTAGTAAAATTATAACAATAATGTTACTTTTGTTGAAAATGTTTGTATGACAACAATGGGAAATGACGAAAAAGACAAGTCGCAATACGGCAAATGCGCCTATTGCGGGAAGTCGATGCCATTCAGGTTGTTGAAATTGAACGGCACGGTAGATTACTCGTTACGTTGCAGGGATTGTAAGCACACCACGTTTTTTCACGTGGAGCATACGGAGGATGACCAAGTTCCCATTGTAGGGTAATTTATAAGACGGAGCGTAAAAACAAACCATCTTTAGTGGTTTGGATGTAAGCGACAAAAGTTGTATATTTGCATTGTCAGTATAAGACATTAAAACCTCGTAAGGGACTTGCGAGTACACGAGCGGAGCAAAAATAAGACTTCTAACTTCTTCGGAAGCAGTAAGCACAAGCTATGAAACTCGAAGCACATTCATCACGAAGTGTGGATGTGTAGTTCACATAAGCCCCACACAGGAGCAATAAAAAGACTTATTAGGTCTATATGCGGCATAATATAAGCCCCACACAGGAGCAATAAAAAGACTTATTAGGTCTATATGCGGCATAATGTCGGGTATAGACCTTTTTGTATATTAAATTATTTATTAACGAATTGTAGAAACACTATGAAATTCACAAAAGAACAGGCACTTGAAAGCATCAAGGCCAAATTTGTCGGTAAATCAGGGAAGACATCCCAAAAGGTTTCCGATATGACAATCTCCGATACAATAGAATCACTATTGGACATCGAAGGCGTAGTAACAGACGAAACCGAGCTTGGCGATTTTGTTGAAAAGGTAATGCCTTCCATTAAGGCGCTGAACAACAACATTATCAAGGAACAATCGGATTTCGTAAAGAACTACAAACCCGAACCCCCCGCAACACCGAAGCCGCCCACAAGGGAGCCTGCCGCCACAGAGGAACAAAAACCCGGGCAGGAAGAGACAGACAATGAATCCCTAAGGAAGATTTTTCAGGAAATTTTTGACGCCAGGTTAAGCCCCGTCATTGAAGAACTGAATGGAATTAAGAAGGAGAGGGAAAAACAGGCAAGGGAAAAACAACTTTCGTTACTTACAGAATCACTGAAATTGACAAAAGATTGGAAGGCTGACTTTGACCTCGCCATGGAAGTGGCAACGTTGAAACTGGGTGAAAACGCATCTGCTGATGAAATTTTCGCAGAAGCGAAGTCCAGATTCAACAAGACGCTATCGGCAAAAGGTCAAACATATGCACCGGCAGATGGAAGTGGCGGAGAGGGAGAGGGCAGTTCCCCATTAAAAGGATATATCGACAAGGTACAGGCAGAAAAGGCCACCAATGCTCAAAAGAGCGAGGGTCTTAAGAGCTTCCTCGGACTTGCAGATAATCCTATTGGGAACAAAAAATAGAATACGGGAAGGTCTCGTGTTGCGGTGCGACTCCGCGTATCATTATTAATTAAATAATATTAAAAATGAACCAAACTTTACAAATGATTAAGTGGTCGAAAACATATGGCGGTGCTCGCAATGTTTTCACCGGATCAGCTGGTGGAGTTACAAGTGGTCAGTATTTTGTGGATTTAGATACATTGCCTGATGGCAGTATAGGGTGCATCCCGGCAGGGACACCCATACTGATAGACGATGCTGCTCGCACCATATCCATTCATTACGCATTTGAACTTTACGAAGCAGAAGATACCGGTACAGAAGCTACTTTTGAAGCGAAGATTAAGAAAGGGTACGAGGGGAGTCGCATACAGGCTGGGATGATTCTCGGAGTGGCTCCGTCTACTTTGGCGGAACTTTCGGTGGCAACAACTTCGGTATATACCGTTACCACTATTGACAGGACAGGGGCGCTGTATGACGTAGTGACCGTAACAAACCCGAACGTTGGTAATGTATCTGCAACACTTGCTGCTGGCACTGTGTTTATTGAAATGACAGAAGATGCGGAGAACTCAGGCGACTATTATGCCACCGTGCTTCCCAACGGATTCACTTTCTATGACGTATCCAAAAATGATGATGCCGTGCTGATGTATGGTGTTGACGGACTGTTCTGCCAAATTGACGGCGTATTGCTCACAAACAGAATACCGCCAATTGCGGATTCCATACGCGACTACATGCGCAGCAAGGATGTATATGTACGTTATTCAGTGTCTAAAGAATAAGGAGAATAAGTTATGAATAGAGATTATCAAAATTATAATTTATACGATCTCGCCTCGAATGTAGGTGATTTCAAGATGATCCTGGACACTGTAAACAACAAATACAACCAGGCACTGTGGAAACAATTCACAAACGTACTACCCGCATCAAATAGCCACAGATTTTCGGCTATTGTGGAAGAAACCAATATTGTCGTAAAGGCATCACCGCTCGGGGCAATGGGTAAAAAGCCCTTGCGTTCCTTTGAAGGCGGAGAGGCTTACGGGGATTCAATTCATAAAATAGGTCACGGGTTCAAACTGGATCAATCAGACCTGAACCACATCAAAGAGTTGAACCTTGTAAACTACGACCTCGGATATGAGATGGTTAAGAAATACATGGGACGTGCTGAAGCCATCGTTGGTGGTTTCCATACCGCATGGAACTCATGGGTGTTTGAGGCCCTTTCCGATCAGCAAATCACACTTAAACCGCAGGGACACGCAACCGGCTACACCGTAGACCTTCGCACTCCCGCAGCCAACAAGCTCGTGGCATCCACGGCTGCATGGTTTACCGTAGGTGAGTACGACATTATCAAAGACCTGAAACGCATGAACGCCTTGGCCAATGATGACAGTGTCGGGATGCCCTCAAACAGAGTATTCCTGTGCTCCAAAGCACTGTACGACAAAATAACCGCCGATGCCGGTGTTATTGCCGCAATCAAGGCATACATGATATTGTCAAGTGATGACCTGCAATTAAATGACAGGTATATCAGACAGCAGTTGTCCGTGGCTTTTGACCTGCCGCCCATTGTACCCATTGACGAGAAATCAAGGATTGAAACAGACGGTGTGCCCACCGTAGACAGTGCATCCTTTGACGAGGACAAGATTGTTCTTGTTCCTGTTTCGCAGCTCTTTGATATGCATAACAGCCCGTCAGACTATTCGCAGGACAGCAACCCGAACACCATCAAATCCGCCTTTGAGGGTGGGCTTATCGGTGCCATACAGCTGTATGAGTCCGATCCTTTCTCTGTAATAACCAACATGGAGTCATGGTCGTTTATCAGCTACAAGAATCCCAAGTGGGTTGTATCCCTTGATTCCAGTGACTACGCATCAGACTGATAACAATTAAAAACCAACCGGTATGGCAACGATGACAATAGAACAGTACCTTCAGGTATTACCTAATTTCACATTCCCTGCGGACTTTATAAAAAAGGCCATGGGGTTGAACGGCATACCGGAAGGTTCTGATGCGTTTCAAAACACGGAGGGATGGGAGAAGAAGCGTGATTTGGCGGAAGCCATGATGTGGGAATTCGCTTGTGGGCTTGTATCAAGCATATCAGGCGGGAAGAAACAGATTGGCAACAGGGCTATAACATACGCTGCAATACAAGCAACATCCATCGACAGGGCAAATTGGACAGCACGTGCCAATGCGCTTAAGAAGAAATGGGGAGTTGCTGTAACCCCATCCGATGCAGGTAAAATAAGGGATGCATCCTTTTTATGGGGAGCATCATATAACGAATAAAAACTATGAGTGAGTTAAACTTTTATCCAGACAACTGCGTTTTGAAACGCGCAACGGGTACGGTTGATGCTCACGGAGATGAGGTCTTTGACTTATTGTATGAAGGTGAATGCGGGTTGCAGTTCCCGTCTGGTGGAGCAACGTCTCTTCAAGGCGGGATATTGCAATCTTATCCGGCTCTCATGATACCCGCAACTGACATATTGCTGAAGCAGAACGACACGATACTCATAACCATGGACTATGGTCGTGAATTGAGGGGCACTGTGGAGCAGTACGATGTTGTGGCGTATGATGATGAGTTGGCTGGTGCAACGATATGGCTTGACTCTGTAATTGATACGATGGAAGAATGATAGCAACAAACCTAAGTCAATACAACACACGTAACAGGCGGCTTTTTGAAAAGGGGCTTACAATGTACATTGATACGGTAGCGGAAAATGAGATAGACCTTGTTTTCAACCGCGTCATTGACAGGGTGTATACTTGGCTTGATGGGTATGAGCGTGAATGGAAATCCCGCACCTTTAACCTCTATGACAGTATAGGGTTCGGTAAATACAAACAAGGCGTGCTATGGAGATTTTATCAAGATAAGAGCAGGTTGGCCACGGAGGACAAATTGCTATGGGTGGCCAAAGGAACAATAGAAACCATAAATGGCTTCGACCTGTTGCAAGCGGCTATCGGAAGCAAGGAGGGTGCCGACACCGCCGAATACGCCCTTGTACTTTTTGCTGCTGTTCCATATGCCGAGTGGGTTGAATTATCGCTTGGCAAAGGTGGAAGTAACAAGAGGGGAAAGGGGTGGTGGAGTAATGGCATAGTACCTTATACGCGGAAGGTGTTCCAAGAGGAGGCGCATAAAAACATTGGATCTATTTAATGATGAATATAAGCGAAGTAATACCAGAATTAGCATTGAAGTACTTTTTGGAGGAAAATGACATAACTGGCATTTACCATGCCGGGATACCGACATCTGGTGTGCTTAGCGAATTCATTACCATATCATTAAATGGGAACATAAACTCCCAGTCGGAAGATGGCAGCATATTGCAATGCACACTTATGGTAGGAGCATATGTGAAACTGCTGACAAACGGGACAGTGAATTTTGTAAAGGAGAAGATTGTTATGAGCAAATTTTCCGAACTTTTCCCGGCCGACTACACATACGAAGGCATCACCTATACATTCAGACCAGACCTCAGAAATTTGGTGTATAGTGGGAGAAACCTTTATTCAGGCTATTCCACAAAGGCACTGAACATACAAGTAACTATTAATTAACATTTTTAAATTTTTATATTATGGCTTTAGCTATTACACAATTAGATACCTCTGCCAGCTTTTTCAAAGGCTACTCCACTGGGATTATATTCGATGCTCTCGCTGGCAGCGAAACTGACCTCGGAGATTTGAGCACCCCTAAATGGGTCGGGTCTATCTTCCAAGGTTCAACTTCATGGACAGGAGAGGCACCGACAATGACACCCCACCGCAACGAGGATGGGAATAGTGTTTACACTTTCGCATCTGGCGGTTCTTCCGGCATACAGCTGGATATTATGTCCACATCAGACAAAATCATAACCGAATTCCTTAAAGGCACGTCAATCATAAACGACAACGTGGGTGAACCAAACTGGATCGATAACACCGCATCCGCAACCGTTACCGCAGTAGGATGGGGAGACCAGCTCCCTGTTATTGAACGTCCCTTCGCGCTTGTGAATGACTTGGATAACCAGATATTGCTGTTCCCGAAAGCACTTATCGCAGCCTCAGTGGTGAACAACGATCGCGCCTTGCACGTTCGTCTTGTCATCAACGCTCAGGAACTTCCATCCACAATGACCAACTTGAAACCCGTCATGTTGGTTCGTGGATTGCTTGAACTTGGCGACTTGGCGGGCGAATAAACAGTTTATAGTTCCAATCAAAAGGGGGTAGGGTATGTATTGCCCCGCCCCTTTTTTATTTATTAATCATATAACATAGTTGTTACATTATGGAATCAGCAAAGAAAGCACCGAATGAAAAAGGCGCATCATTGGCGGCACAGCTCAAATTGAGGGAGATAGCGGAGAACAGGAAGATGAGCATAACGCTGGGAAATAGAACTTATAAAGTGCATAGGTTGGGAAACTGGACTTCCACAAAGATTACCGAACTTATGTGGAAATCGCAGATATTAGTAAAGGAAGGCTCCAATATGGAGATAAATATGGACGCGTTGATAAACAACCGCACCGTTGTACCACGAGTATTGTCATATGCCATATTGAAATATCCGTGGAAAATACGGCTGTTCCATTGGTGGACATGGCGTAGGATAAACAGGGATTACACGCAGGAACAATATAAGGAAGCCCTGAGTAAGATATTTAGTTATGGTATGGACTTGGATTTTTATTTGTCGAATTTGACATTCCTTCTGCAAGCTGCGATGCCGGAGATGATGATGGCAAAGGAGACTATTTCGAGTATCGCAGCAAAACAAAGCTCGGAGCGGAAAACGATGTCATCATTGCCCTCTACGGACAAGTCACAAGATACACAGAAAGAAAGTATCGCCACCAAGACAGCATCGTAAAGCAGACGATAATGCTCGCTGACAAGAGCGGATTGAGAAAAAGGGGAGAATACAAATTCCCGTCACAATTGGATGTTATTCCAATGTCAGATGAGGCTGTGGCGAAAATGTGGGCAAGGTTTGTGCCGCGCAAACAAAAGCCCGAAAACGCTGAAAATAAACCAAACCTGGCTGCAACGGCAGGGGAATAGATATATGTGTTTAACACGTTATTAATAATTACATAATGGAAGATAATAAATTAGTTTACCCGGTTGGGTTTGACCTTGAAAAGGGTAGAAAAGAGGTTGTTAAGGTTTTTGACGAAATGCAGGGGCATATCGAAAAAATCACCAAAAAGATTAATGCATCGTCTGGCAAGAATATCAAGGTTGGTGAGATAAAGAAGCAACTTTCTATCTTAAAGGCTACCGTAGATGCAGCAGCAAAGGGTTATGCAGGGCTGGCAAGTGCGCAAGGGAAAGCGGCCGTGGCTTCCGAGAAGGTGATGCAGCAACAGAACAGGACGGCCATATCCGCCAAAAATCTTGAATCAGCGACTTATCGGGCAGAGGCGGCAAAACTCCGACTTGCGAATACGCAAAATAAGGTAAACGCCGGCTTTAAGACACAATCCCGACTAATGACCCAGCTTACATCCCAGCTTGGGATGTATGCTTCCATTTATGCACTACAACGATTTGCAACATCCGTACGGGATATTACGGCAGAATTTGAGTTGCAACGTGTCGCACTTACCGCTATTTTGCAAGACAAGGCAGCCGCCGATAAGATTTTTGGGCAGGTATTGGTACAGGCTCTTGAATCGCCATTCAGGATTAAGGATATTATATCATATGTAAAACAGCTTGCCGCATACCGCGTAGAAACGGAAAACCTGTTTGAAACCACAAAACGTCTTGCTGACATATCGGCAGGTCTTGGCGTGGATATGTCGCGATTGGTACTTGCGTATGG
>JAEAME010001594.1_pt1 | contig 15258 bp, 11 predicted proteins | sample 8958731 | NCBI WGS metagenome assembly JAEAME01 (sample SAMN16933194, study PRJNA681113) | bioreactor sludge metagenome | isolation source: anerobic bioreactor sludge (Control) | place: India:Bengaluru | collected 2018-10-24 | reverse complement strand
CAATAGAAGGAGAAGGAGGGAAAATGGTCGAATCAATTGAGGGTGATTACAACAACGTCATCGGCTTGCCCCTTAAACACTTAAAAGAAATGTTATCGGGATTAGGAGTAAAATTAACTTAAAAATCATGAAAACCACTATCTCAAATTTGTCCGAGCACGTAGGGAAAGAAGCTACCGTTCAGGGATGGATGTTCAACAAGCGCGGCAGCGGGAAAATCTTTTTTCTCCAGTTAAGGGACGGCAGCGGCATAGCACAGGGGGTCGTGGAAGCTTCCCAGGTATCAGCGGAAGTCCTTGAAAAAGCGGAAAAGCTTACGATGGAATCCTCTTTGAAGGTCACAGGCACTGTAACGAGACACCCGAAACTTGAAAACGTGTATGAGATGCAGATAAAAGACATAGACATCATTCATCTGAATACGGAAGAATACCCGATATCAAAAAAAGACCATGGCATAGATTTTCTTCTGGATAACCGTCATTTATGGCTTCGCTCAAGCAAGCAGTGGGCGATTCAGCGCGTCCGAAACACAATCATCAACGCGACGTACGAATATTTCAACAAAACGGGATTCATCAAGATTGACGCTCCGATCCTGACCCCGAACGCCTGTGAAGGGACGACCGAACTTTTTGAGATCGATTATTTTGAAAACGGCAAGGCGTATCTAAGCCAGTCCGGACAGCTTTATATAGAAGCGGCCATTTTCAGCGTCGGCAGATGCTTTGACTTCGGACCGGTCTTCCGGGCGGAAAAATCAAAAACAAGGAGACATCTTACGGAATTCTGGATGATGGACGCCGAAGCGGCTTTCGTTGAACATGAAGAAAACATGAAAATACAGGAACAACTTATTTCGCATATTGTTGAAAAAGTACTTGAAAATAACCTTCCGGAACTTGCCATCCTGGAAAGAGACATCGAGCCATTAAAAAAAATCGTTCCACCGTTCATAAGAAAAACCCACGCGGAAGTGGTTCATGAATTGCGCGAAATGGGATCTGACATTCAGGAAAACCACGACCTCGGTGCGGATGACGAAACGATCCTGACAAAAAAATATGACAAGCCGATTTTCGTTGAAAAATATCCGGCGGAAGTGAAAGCCTTTTACATGAAACGCGATCCTGCGGATCAAAGCAGGGTACTGTGTGCCGACCTTTTGGCTCCGGAAGGCTATGGAGAAATCATCGGGGGGAGTCAGCGCGAAGACGATTACGATACCCTCCTGGACCGCATCAAAAAACACAACCTGCCTGTAAGCGCTTTTCAATGGTATCTTGATTTGCGCAAATACGGCTCCGTCCCGCACAGCGGATTCGGTTACGGACTGGAACGCCTTACCACATGGATTTGCGGCCTTGAACACATACGCGCTTCAATCCCGTTTCCGCGCACCATCTATCGTCTTACACCATGAAGACAAAGAATCACAACACGCAGTCAAACATCCTTGCCCAGAACAAAAAGGCATTCGCGGATTTTGAGATACTGGAAAAATTCGCCGCGGGCATCGTCCTGACGGGACCGGAAGTCAAATCGGCGCGAGCCGCACAGATAAACCTGAAAGGAGCCTTCATAGAGATAAGCCCCAAAATGGAGGCATGGGTTCGCAATATCCATATTTCTCCGTACAAGCAAGCGGCGCAAGCGGACTATAACCCCACCCGCAAAAGAAAACTTCTGCTGAACAAAAATGAAATAATAAACGTCAAAAAAAATCTGGAAACCAAAGGACTGACTGTGATCCCGCTTGATTTTCATCTCGGAGGCAACCATATTAAGATCACGATCGGCGTCTGCAGGGCAAAAAAGAAATATGACCGCCGCAACGAACTCAAGAAGAAATCACAAAACCTGGAAATCACACGCGCGCTCAAACATCATTAACCATCACCTCCGATATCAAACGATATGACATCAGACATGCAGAAAATCTACACGCAAACAATTGAAGGCATTCGGAAATACTTCAAGAAAAGCGGCACAACGCGCGGTGTTGTTGGCTTGAGCGGCGGTATAGATTCCGCGCTTACCCTGAAACTGGCTGTTGACGCGCTTGGAACGGATAAAATCACCGCAATTTCCATGCCGGAAAACGGGATTTCCTCAACCGCGAACACCATGCACGCGAAAACGCTTGCGGAAGCGCTTGGCGTAGAGTTTTTTACGCTTCCGATCAATCAGTTCCTTTTGCCTTTCGCCGCCACACCGTGGACCGGCACCCCTCTAGCCGCACAAAATTTAAAAGCCAGGATCAGGATGACTCTTTTGTATCATTTTGCCAACTGCAGAGGCGCGCTTGTGCTTGGAACATCAAACAAAAGCGAGATCCTTCTTGGCTACGGGACCAAGTACGGAGACCTGGCATGCGACATTGAGGTAATAGCCGATCTTTACAAGGAGGAAGTCGTCACTCTCGCGAACTTTGTCGGTCTGCCGCCCGAAATCATCAATAAAAAACCGTCCGCGGAACTCTATCCGGACCAGACGGACGAATCGGACTTGGGTGCGACCTACAATGAACTTGATCCTATCCTGAAACGTCTGGACATGGGCATTGAAAGCCTGATCGACCGTGGAATGAAATCGTCGCTGGTGCACAATGTTTTTCAGCGCGTTGAGCAGAACAAACACAAATCAAAGCTTCCCGCAGTCATTAACCTTAAAATATGAATGCTCTTTTCATAGGAAGATTCCAGCCGTTTCACCTGGGACATCTGGAAGTGATAAAAAAAGCCGTCAAGGAAAACGACCGCCTGTTTATCGGCATCGGCTCAAGCGAAGCGAACTTCCGTCCTCCGAATCCTTTCACCTGCAGTGAAAGGTTCCAGATGATAGAGGCGGCGCTTGAAGAGGCAAATGTCCCGCGTGAAAAATATGAGATAGTCACGGTGAGAAACATTGATAATTTCGCTCTTTGGGTACAGCACCTTGCTCTTTATATCCCCCCGTTTGACAAGGTTTACACGGGGTCCGACACGGTAAAATATCTTTTTACCGCCCACAACCGCACGTCAAAGGATCCTTACAAGATCGCAGACATTGAAAACATCAGAAAGAAAATGAAAATCTCCGGCACGCTTATCCGCAAACTGATGCTAAAGAACGGCGACTGGCAAAAACTGGTGCCAAAAAGCGTCGTCAATCTCATAAGGAAATGGGATGGCGTGGCTCGTCTGAAATCCGTTCAGGAAGCGGAAAAATGATTCAGTGTAATTCCCGGAAAGCCATATCGACGGCGTCGATTATGTCTTCCGGAGTACCTTCCAAGACGGCCGGAGTGGTTGTGGCAACCGACACAAGAACCTTGATTGAAGGCTCCCCCCATTTGATGACTACGCTTTCCGCAATCCTGCAAAGGGTATTAAAAGGCATTCTTCCCGCGCCCAGAAGATAGATTGACACGACGTGATCACAATTGACCTGTCCTATCTTTTCACGCATTTCGGCGATCCTCGGCCTGTAAAGCGCCCGCACGATCATTGCCCCGAAAATCGTCTGCGCGCAATTCACAAAAGTATCAACCGCTTGCCTGCACTCCGCTTCATCAAGTTGCGTCGCGTCTTCAATGTAAAACCCGCTGTCGCATTTTACGGACAATTCCGCCAGACTGCGCTTGCCGGAATGACTATCGTCATCCGCACCCCAGCCCTGTTCACCGACACGTTCCGCCATATTGTCATTAATTTATCGGATTGGTTGACAATATAGTACGTTTGTTGCAGGATTTCAACCCCTGCTTATACATTGGTTAAAAACACCTTCGCTGTTAAAATGTCTCAGCATATTTAAGACAAAATGATGACACAGAAAATCAACCCTTTGATTTTTCGCGCTTATGACATCAGAGGCATCGCCCAAGCGGAAAATCCGGAAAAAACGGACCTCACCCCGGAGACGGTCAACCTGATCGGCAAAGGAGTCGGCACATACATGAAACGCTTTTACGACACAAAAAACATGCTGGTCGGGCGTGACAACCGAACGCACTCGGAAATACTGCAGAAAGCTTTCATTGAAGGGATACTATCCACAGGAATAGACGTGATTGACGCGGGCCTCTCCACTTCCCCTCTCGTTTATTACGCCGTATGCAGATTCAAATTGGACAGCGGCGTGAACATCACGGCCAGCCACAATCCCAAACAGTACAACGGCATAAAAATAGTGAGGGATAACGCACATTCCGTCTGCGGAGAAGAACTGCAGAAAATCCTGGAAATCATACAGATCGGCAACTTTGAAAAAGGCGCGGGCAAACTGACCCAAAAAAACGACACATTTGACGTGTACCTTGAAGACATTAAGAAACGCGTACGCCTTGCCCGTCCGTTGAAAGTGGTTATTGACGCGGGTAACGGCATAACAGGATGCTTCGCACCGAAACTATTCCGCGAACTCGGCTGTGAAGTGATCGAACTTTACTGCGAACTGGATGGCACTTTTCCTCACCATGAAGCCAATCCCGAAGAGGACAAAAACATGGTTGATTTGAGCGGAAAAGTTTTGGAGACGGGCGCGGACCTAGGCATTGGCTTTGACGGCGACGGCGACCGGGTCGGGATCGTTGATGAAAAAGGAAAGCACTACAGCGCGGATTATCTGCTCATCCTGCTGGCCCGTGAACTTCTGGCCTTGAGACCGGGCAGCCAGATAGTATTTGACGTCAAAGTGTCCAAAATAATCATTGATGAGATCGTAAGACTGAAAGGGATACCCGTCATGAACAAGGTCGGGCACTCTTTCATAGAGACAAAGATGCACGAGCTTTCCGCACCGTTGGCAGGTGAGATCAGCGGGCATCTTTATTTTGGAAAGGATTTTTACGATTACTACAGTTTTGACGACGCTTTCTTGGGCGCGGGAAAGATATGCGAGATCATCTCAAGATCCGACCGCGCGTTCTCACGCCAGTTCGAAGATCTGCCTCACATGGAAACGACTCCGGAATTCAAAGCGGCCTGCCCCGATGACAAGAAATTCGCGATCGTAAAAGAACTGACGGAATATTTTGTCAAGAACTACGATTGCATCACCATTGACGGGGTCAGGATCAATTTCGCCAAGGATGCCTGGGGAGCGGTGCGCTGTTCAAACACAAGCCCCTTCCTGACACTCCGTTTTGAAGCGGCCGACAAGGATAAACTGCGGGAGATTCAAGACATCATGGTCGCTCAACTGAAAAAATATCCGGAAGTGAGCCTTGACTGGTATAAAGAATAAATATGGGAATCGCATCAGCATCAGCATCAAATCCGACCCATTCCGGTTTACTGACCGCACGCGCGGAAGGCCTTATTCGCAAGCACCGGCTCTGGCGCCTGCTTGAAATAGTCCCCGGAGCGGTTTCCTGGGGGATAATGATCCTTACCTTCGTCTTATCCGTGATGGCCCCGACTGTTGTCGCCACTTTCGTTATCGCATACACGATCATATGGCTCTTTCGGTCGGTAAAGATGTCAATCAACCTTTACCGCGGCTACCGGCTGACAAATAGCGCGCTAAAGACCGACTGGAAAAAACTGACCGATCTCAACGACCATCCCGAAAAGATCGCCTATGAACTGAAACAGACGAATCAGGAGGAAGACCCGAAAAAATATTTCAAATTGCTGTACCTTCACGGTCAGATCAAGACACTTCAGGAAACCGGACAATGGAAAAAATCAAAAGACATCCGGCACGCCATAATTTTCGTCACGTATAAGGAACCGTACGACGTGATCCGGGAATCCGTCAAATCATATACGGAAAGCCAATATCCTTCATCCCGCATCTTTTTCATGATGGCGGGTGAGGAAAACGACCGCGAAAATTTCCTCCGCACTGCGGCAAAAATCAAAGAGGAGTTCGGGAAAAAATTCCTTCACTTTGAGATCACTCTTCATCCCAAGAACCTTCCGGGAGAGATCATGGGCAAAAGCGCCAACGCCACCTGGGCGGGCAAAGAGCTGAAGAAACTTATCGATCACAAGAAAATCCAGTATGACAATGTAATTGTATCCAATTTTGACGCGGACACGGTCGTACATCCTTACTACTTTTCGGAACTTACTTTCAAGTATCTGACCACGGAAGCGCGTCATGAAAAAGGCTACCAGCCAACCCCGATGTTTCATAACAACATCTGGAGCGTTCCGGCGATGGTCAGGCTTGTGGCGCAGGGATGCACTTTCTGGCGAATGGCAGAAAGCATGGAGAAGGATAAATATAAAAGTTTTTCCAGCAGGTCGTTAAGTTTCCAAACCGTATTGGACGTGAATTACTGGGACACCTCCGTGATCCCTGAAGACTCGCGCCAGTATTGGACGGCATATGCCATATACGACGGGCGCCACCGCCTAATCCCAATCTATTCACCAATATACATGGATGCCGTACTTTCCGACACTTATGTGAAAACATTCAAGAGCCAGTATAACCAACTGCGGCGCTGGGCATGGGGAGTCTGTGATTTTCCGTTCGTAACGCTCAACCTCTGGTATCACCCCAAAATAAATTTATGGGATAAGATAACGCGCATATTTGAATTCCTGACCAACAGCTTTTTCTGGGCAACGGGCCCCATTCTTCTAACCTTTACCGGATTCATCCCGGGTATAGTGAATCCCGGATTCCGTGACACGGTCCTGGCCTACAACCTGCCCCGCGTCATGAGCGACATCCTAACGTATGCCTCTGCCGGTATCATCATGTGCGCCATCATCAGCTTGAGTCTGGTCCCTGCTGATCCAAAAAAAGGGTTGTGGGGCAGGTTGATGCTTTGCCTGCAATGGATTTTAGTCCCGGTGGTAAGCATAATATTGAGCGCGATTCCCGCACTGGACGCGCAAACCAGGCTGATGTTCGGCAGATATCTGGAATACAAAGTCACCCAGAAAGTAAGAAAATAAAAAGGGACAGTCTTTCGGCCGCCCCCTTTTTTATTTTTTTTATCGCACCCGGTTTAACATCCACACATCATCATTGCGGTCTGAATTGCACTTCCGCCCCTGTAGTGACTCCGAATCCGGGCAATGACGCCGGAGGAGGATCAAAAGTTATAAGAACCGCGCTGGCGTTCTGCAGTATAGTGGTCGCATCATAAGCTTTGGACCAAATTCCATCCTTAATCAATATCAAATCTCCTCCCTCGGAAGGCGGAGTTGCTTCAATAGCTCCGTCGCCGTCCGTATCAAGCGCGTCACCGGTTATAAGATTACGATCAAACACCCAACCGAAATACCTAAGGAAGTTCAAATCATAGAGTCTTGCCAGAGAACGTCCGGATGGAGCCACTCCGTAAGCTCCTTCAGCTCCGCTGGTCGTACTTCCGTCACCGAGTATCGGAGTCCCCGCAACAGCTCCGCCGATCGTATTCTGGGACGCGATTGAACCCTGTATATAAAGCTGGTTCTTCAACCCGTTGAAACGTGAATTTTCATTCGCGAAATACGGTAAGCCACTTGCGTTTATCGGAGTAGCCAATGTGCTGTCATAAGAGAACAGAGAACCGTCGGCAAACATGTTTGCATGGATATCAGTGACGTTTTCGGCAACATAAATATTACCTCCAGCACCGGTGGCAAGATCCTTCAGGACGATTATTCCAAGTCTAGGCTTGGCAGAACCAGGGGCATTGTACAGGTTGCTTCTGATATATACATCTCCTCCTATTACGATGAGTGTCCTCTCTCCGCTCCATGAAATGTCGGCGGCTCCGGCATTGATAGTCAAATCATCTCCAAAATAATACACACGGTCCACACCTCCGGCATCGGGCATGAGTCCTTCATAATTGCCCGTAACGGTGAATCCGCTGCTATAACCGCTGATCGTCGCGACACCCAAAGGTTTATCTTTTCCGGCTATGATACCGGATACGTTCTTGAAGATGGTATCTCGCAGGATATTGGTACTGACATCACCGAGTGACTTGACCACGCTTCCCGTCTGCGGATTCGTCACACCCGTGGAATATACGCTTCCGACAACTTTTGCGACGGGATTTACAACAAGGGTGCCTTGAACACGGGGCAATTTGTTGCCGAAGTATTTGACCTCTTTCCCTCCTATCGAATAGGAAATTGTTGAATACGCAAAGGCGTCTTTTCCAAAAGCATCGCAACCTGTTTCCGGGTTCCTGCACACGGTACCGACGCCGAAATCCAAAGCTCCCGGACCCATCGCAAAATCATCATAAGACAAATCTTCGACGCCAAATCCTTCCGGCTCCGTCCCATCCCTCACCATCGCCCACTGCGTCTCATCAGTCAAACCGAGATTGATGGCCGCGGTAGGATTTACACAGGCAGTGCCGCAAAAATTTTCCATTACGGCGGAAATATTGGATGAAACCATATTGCGTAATGACAGATAGGTTTCGTTGACCTCGTCGTCAAATGTCGTCAACTGCACCGGAGGTTTGAAATTAAAATTCGCACCCTGATAATCGGACGGGAAAGGTGCGGGAGCACACGTATACAATTCTCCGAAAAGACACACATTATCGTGCGCCGGAGGAACTCCCGGATCATATATAACGGACAGTAAAAGATTGTTGAACTTCAGATAATTCATGTTCAGTTCATTGGGCTGAACATCCGCCCCGGTCTTTGGCAGAATAAACGTTTCATTCATGAAGGTGTCACCCGTTTTGTTCATCAAGGATGATGGAGCTATTGAAGCCAGCGAAACCTGTATCGTCCCGTTTACGGGATTATAGGATCCCACGGGAAATTCGGTCGGCGGAGTCACCGCATCGGAACCGTCCAGTCCGTCAGTCTGATTCGTACCGATCTTGTTGTCCCAATCAAGCGTCGCGGTGATGGAATATTCCGCAGGATCTATCGGATCTCCGTCCGGATCGGTCATCGTCAGCGTCATAGTATAAGCGTCACTGCCGTTGGCATAAGGTGCCGCGTCCGGATCTGTTGGATCAGGTGTAACATTCAAATCAATCAAAACGGCCGCGGTGGTCAGCTCAACCCACGGAAAAGTAACACCGTCAAAATTCAACCACCCCACGTTATCGCTCCAGCCATATATGTACGAGACATCGTCGGCATGGGGTGAACAAGTCGATGGGGAGGGACTGATCGTGCCGTATACCGTACCCGCGCACAAATCAATCGTTTCAACGGCAACGGAATAATCAATCGTTGCGCATGAAGAACTATCCAGACAATTGAAACTTATGTATCCAGTCGCGTCACCGAAAGCGAAACCGTGGAGCATACCCGGAGTTGAAGTCCCCGGACCGTCCATGGATACTCCGTAATCATAATTTCCGCAAAGTACACCAAGATTCGTGCGCGGCGTGGCTGCGTTGCCGTCTTCATCTCCGCAATAAAAACTTACCCAGCCCAGATTATCATCCCAACTCCAGCCCTTCATATAAAAAGGGCCGACATTATCAAATCCGGGATCGTCCATGCACGCTTCATATGCAAGCGCGGGAGCATTAGGTTCATCAAAATAAACAGTTCCGCTGTTCGCTACCCCGTCCATGGTGACAGGCTTTCCCTGACCTGTAACATCAAAACATGTTGATGAGGTGGCTTGGGCAGTTCCTGACGCAAACATTGCCGCGCATAGCAAACTGACGGTAAACAGACCGATGACTGATAAGTGTATTTTTTTCATTTTTTGGGCTTTTTACTTTTAAATAAAATTATTTCTTAATATTTTAACATCTTTTTCGAGATAAGTAAAGATGCGCGGCGACACGAACCCGTTTTTGGCACGACAATAAATTCGCTTAAATAAGCCCTTAAGCTTCTTTTCCGCATGAACTGCAAATTTCATTATCCTTTTTAATCACCATCAGCGCACCGCACTTCTTGCAGACTTCACCGGTCGGCTTGTCCCAAAGCGCTGTTTTGCACTTCGGGAAGCGGTTACACCCATAAAAGACCTTTCCGCTTTTGCGTGCTCTGCGTTCAATCAGTTGTCCGTCCTTGCATGAAGGACATTTTACGCCCGTGGGTTTTACGATGGACTGGATGTTTTTGCATTTCGGATAGCCTGAACAGCCAAGAAAATCGCCGAATCGTCCATGTTTCACCTCCATCGGACTCCCGCATTTCTCACACTTCTTGCCGCTTAATTTACGCTCAAGTTCTTTTTCTTCCGCCGTTTTCTCAACAGGCACTCCTCCCTCCAGAGGACGCGCGTTTTTGCATTTTGGATAATTGGAACAGGATAAGAATTTACCGAATCTGCCAAGCTTCACGATCATCGTACTGCCGCACTTTTCACATTTTTCCTCCGTTTTTTCAAGATTGACGATATCCTCTTTCTTCAATGAATCCTGTTTCTCATCCACTGCTTTATGGAATGGACCGTAGAACTCGCTTATGACCGGAACCCACTTCTTTTTGCCTTCAGCTATATCGTCAAGAGACTCCTCCATTTCGGCGGTAAAATCATAATCAACTATGTTCGGGAAATGTTTCACCAGCATATCCGTGACAACTTCAGCCAGATCCGTCGGTTTCAGCTGTTTAGCCTCCTTCTCGACATATCCGCGAGCCATGATAGTTGTAATAGTCGGCGCATAGGTGGACGGGCGCCCTATTCCCTCTGCCTCCAGTTTTTTTACAAGACTCGCCTCCGTATATCTGGAGGGGGGCTTTGTGAAATGCTGGTTCGGAGTTATGGATTTCAATTTGACTTCATCGCCCTTTTTAAGTGCGGGCAATAATTTCTCCTGACTCTGCAATTCTTCTTCGGGACGATCCGACCCTTCCACGTAAGCTCTCATGAAACCGGGAAACTCAATAGTCTGACCTGTCGCGCGGAAAGTATAATCGGTAGCGGATAGAGGGGTTACGTCCACGCCCAACGCCTTAAGCCTGGCCTCTTTCATCTGGCAGGCCAGCGTTCTTTTCCAGATCAATTCATATAATCTGAACTGATCCTTATCCAGATAGTCCTTCACGTCTTCAGGCTTAAGCGAAAGATCCGCCGGACGGATCGCCTCATGAGCTTCCTGCGCACCCTTCCTGCCCTTGTAATAACGCGGCGTCGCCAGCGCGAATTCTTTCCCGAACTCCTTTTCGACGACATCCTTCGCCTGTTTAAGCGCGATTTCGGAAAGGTTCACCGAGTCGGTACGCATATAAGTGATGAGACCGGTCACACCTTTGCCGTGTTCCACGCCTTCATATAACTGCTGAGCTATGGTCATGGTGCGTTTCACGCTGTATCCGAGCTTGCGCGAAGCTTCCTGTTGTAATGTGGATGTAGTGAAAGGAGGTGACGGAGAACGCTTCACTTCTTTCTCTTCGACAGCCGTGACTTCATATTCGGATTTTCCAAAAGCTTTAAGTATCTTTTCCGCTTCGGCTCCTTTTCCGATCTTCAATTCCTTTCCTTTGTATTTGACCAAAGCCGCTTCAAAAGAATCTTTGCCCTTAAGGAATTCGGCGTCGATGCTCCAGAACTCCTCCGGCTTGAAAGCGCGGATCTCCCTCTCCCTCTCTACGATAAGTCTCACAGCCACGCTCTGCACGCGTCCGGCAGAAAGCCCGTATCTTATTTTTTTCCAAAGCAACGGGGAAAGCTCATACCCCACAAGCCTGTCCAGGATCCGTCTTGCCTGCTGGGCATCAACAAGATCCTGATCGATATCCCTCGGATGTTCTATCGCCGCCTTGATCGCGGGGGCCGTGATCTCATGAAAAGCTATCCGCTTCACCGGAGTCGTCTTTGAATTGACATCCATGGCCTGCAACAAATGCCAGCCGATAGCCTCACCTTCACGATCCTCATCAGTCGCTATATATAAGGTGGTTCCTTTTTTTATCTCTCCCTTCAGGTCTTTGACTATTTTCTTCTTGTCCATCGGCACCATATAGCTGGGTTCAAAACCGTGCTTTACGTCTATACCGACTTTGGACTTCGGCAAATCACGCACATGTCCCATTGAAGCCTTAACGACATATTTCCCTCCCAGTATTTTTGAGATCGTCTTTGCCTTCGTCGGCGATTCAACAATCACTAAATTTTCAGCCATAAAAGAAATTTCTAAAAAAACTAATTCAAGGTAACGAACCATATACTAGCATATTTTTTCCGGGAAACGCCATTCCGGGATACATAACAAATCCATGACAGCCTGTTTTTGGCTTAAAAAAGAGGTTGACAGCGTTATGTCAAAATTATCTGATATACAAGCCGTAAATCAATCATTAAAATATTTTCACTGTTCCGCAACGTTATTTTATTGGCTTACTTAAGCCGTTTTTTAATAACCTGCGTAAATCATTGATGCGACAGCCGATTCGGATACCCCATACAGATTGAAACAACTTGCATTTGTCGTTCACAGCCCTATAATTCCCCATGGTCTAATTAACCATATATCCTAACCAACAAAGCCATGACCAAACAGGATCTGGTAAACGCGGCTGCTCAGAAAGCTGGCGTTACAAAAAAGGCTGCGGCCGAGGTGCTCGATGCATGCTTGGACGCAATCACGCGTTCTCTCAAAAAGGGAGAAAACGTAACAGTAACGGGTTTCGGAACGTTCCGCGTATCAAAGAGAGCTGCCCGCACGGGTGTGAATCCTCGCAACCCTGGACAGAAGATCAAGATCCCTGCCATGAAGCTTCCTGCTTTCAAGGCTGGCAAATCTCTCAAGGATGCAGTCCGCTAAATCTTTGAGCGTTCCCTTCAAGGGAATCACCTAAAGATATGAAAGGCCCCTTCGGGGGCCTTTTTGTTTGCCAAAAAAAGGCAAAAACACTATATTTTTGGCTGTAATTTAAAAAAATCGATGCAGACACTCCTGCAAAATCTGGAAAAGACAGCGCTTGAAATGATTTCAAAAGCGCAGGATCTTAAACACCTGGAAGAGATAGAAGTTAAGTTCCTCGGAAGAAAAGGAGAGCTGACAGAAATCCTTCACACTCTGAAAGATATGACCGATGAGGAAAAACGCACAGTCGGCCCTCTTTGCAACAAAGTGAAAAGTGCGCTAACGGAAGCCATACAAGCACGTCGCGGCGCACTTGAGACGGCGAATCTGGAAAGTCAGCTCAAGACAGAATTTTTTGACCTTACATACCCCGGCACCTCCTGTGAAGCCGGGCACATACATCCGCTCGCGCAGCTCCAGAACGAAATTGAAAACATCTTCAGCGACATGGGGTTTGCCGTCATGGACGGACCGGAAGTTGAAAGCGAATATTACAATTTTGAAGGATTGAACATTCCGGCCGACCACCCGGCTCGTGATATGCAGGACACGTTTTTCATCAAAGATAAATCTGACGGCAGACACGGCAGGCTTGTCCTTAGAACGCAAACTTCACCCGTTCAAGTCCGCACGATGGAAAAATACGGAGCACCGCTGAGAGTCATAGCGCCAGGACGCACATTCCGAAACGAAGCCACTGATGCCTCTCACGACCACACGTTCCATCAGGTGGAGGGTCTTATGATCGACAGGCATATCTCACTCGCGCACTTAAAGGGAATCATGACCGCATTCTTAAGCAGATTGTTCGGCCGCGAAGTGAAAGTGCGCTTCCGCCCGGGGTACTTTCCGTTCGTGGAACCGGGACTGGAACTTGATTTCTCCTGTCTGATCTGCGGAGAGAAAGGATGCAGCATCTGTAAAAGGACCGGCTGGCTGGAATTCATGGGAGCGGGCATGGTCCATCCCAACGTCCTGAAAGCGGGAGGTGTTGACCCCGCTAAATATCAGGGTTGGGCTTTCGGATTCGGATTGGAACGTCTGGCTATCATGCGTTACGGCGTGGATGACATACGCCTTTTCCACTCCGGGGACATTCGATTCCTAAAACAATTCTGATAATGAAGATCTCTATCAATTGGCTCAGGGATTTTGTGGAAATTCCTCGTGATACGGACGCGGAAGCTTTTGCAAAACTTTTCACCCTGCGCACAGCAGAAGTTGAAGGGGTGGAAAATCAGGCGGAAGCATTCGCCAATATGGTTGTGGGTCAGATTCAGGAAATTCATCCGCATCCTAACGCCGATAAACTGCAAATCACCAAGACCAGTGTCGGTAAAGAGACCCTGCAGATAATCTGCGGCGCGACAAACATCAAGGAAGGGATGTATGTGGCTGTCGCCCTCCCCGGATCCAGAGTGCGCTGGCACGGAGAAGGAGATCTGGTTACTCTTGAACCGGCAAAAATACGGGGAGTGGAAAGCTTCGGCATGATCTGCGCGGGCGAAGAGATCGGAGTGGAAGACTCAACCGACGGCATCATGAACCTTTCCCCGTTAAAACCAAAAGTGGGCATGCCGCTTGCCGAACTTCTGGGAAAAGATGATGTGATCTTGCATATAGACAATAAGTCCCTTACTCACAGACCCGACCTATGGGGACATTACGGCATAGCCAGAGAGGTCTCCGCCATAACCGATAAACCCCTCAAGCCGCTGGAACCGAAAGTTTCATACCCGGCCGAAGGACAAAAAGTCGCGGTAACTATCAAAGAGAAGAAACTCTGCCCCCGGTATATCGGAGTTCAAATCGAAGGGATAAAAATAGAGCCTTCGCCGGAATGGATGAGAAAAAGACTTATAAGCGCCGGTTTCCGCCCGATCAACAACATCGTGGATATAACGAATTACGTCATGGCGGAAACGGGGGAACCGATGCACGCCTTCGACGCGGCCAAAATTGAAAAAGGGATTGTGGTACGAACCGCCAAAGCGAATGAAGAGATTACGACATTGGACGGCATCACCAGAAAGCTGTCCTCGGAAATGCTTGTGATCGCCGATCACAAGAAAGCGGTTGCGATCGCCGGCGTAATGGGAGGTGCGAATTCGGAGGTGGACGCGAACACAAAAACGATCATCCTTGAAGCGGCCAATTTCCACCCCGCATCGGTCAGAAAAACGGCGGCAAGACTGCAGAACCGAACGGAAGCCGTACAGCGCTTTGAAAAAAGCCTGGATCCGAATCTGGCAGATCTGGCGATGAATCGCGCCGTTGAATTGATACTTCAGATTTGCCCGACAGCCAAAATCGCGGGGCCAAAAAACGACGTTAAAAATTTTAAGGACCCCAAAACCGTCGTCACGATTGACCTCAGCAGACTCTCATCCAAAATCGGGAAAAAAATAGAGGCAAACGTCGTTCTGGAAATACTGGCGAAACTGCAATTTCCGGCGGCAAAATCCGGCAAAGGGAAAATAAAAGTGAAGATCCCGTCCTTCCGCCCGATGAAGGACATTTCGATCGAAGACGATCTGGTTGAAGAGATTGCGCGCATTTACGGGTATGAG
>JAEAME010001592.1_pt1 | contig 15263 bp, 13 predicted proteins | sample 8958731 | NCBI WGS metagenome assembly JAEAME01 (sample SAMN16933194, study PRJNA681113) | bioreactor sludge metagenome | isolation source: anerobic bioreactor sludge (Control) | place: India:Bengaluru | collected 2018-10-24 | reverse complement strand
ACGAAAATGTCTCTGACACCACGGTTTTTCAGCTCGTTGAGCACACTCAGCCAGTGCCAAACAATCAATAGTTCCTTCTACTATCAAGTTCGATACTGTACCTGTGACATTTTCGAACAACGGAACTGTTGTTGTTATAATTTTTCCATTACCGTCAAAAGATCCGGAAAACTCTGCTGCATACGTAGCAGAGATGGTTATATCTGCTGCAAGATAATACTGGCCGTTAGCTGACATACTCGCGAACTCACCAGCGCTGGAAACAGCTATTCCTTCAGGTATCCCTTCTGCTATTACATCAACCGGCATGACTGTGAGCATACCCATTACAATTATCGCAATAAGTAAAATTGATATAGATCTTTTCATATTTCCTCCATAATAAATCATTTAATCGAGGTAATCAGATCATTTAATAATTTTTTAATTACTTTTTCATTGCTCTTGTATACACTTGAAAAGTTTCCTGCATTAGTTGAGCAAGCAGTACGGAAAAGAGAACATATGTTATTGAGAGAAGAATGGAATATTCGTCCCAGATCAAAGCTTACTGATGAACGGATAATGTCATATACTTCTGATGTCGCATCGTCATTGGCATACTTAACCTTCATCGTAGTTTCAAAAAGTGCGGGAGTAATCTGCCTATATCCCTCAGAACCAAGAGCTTCAAGCACTGCTCCGACCATATCCGGATCCTTTGTGGAATTCGAAACTGTATAAAGCGTGCAGGGGAATGCAAGGCAAGTTATGTAATTTCCCTGTTGTTCGTCATATTTAGGAATTGGTAAAACGCCATAATCAAGATTTTCTGCTATTCTCAGACGCTTTGAAGCTATGTCGCAGCGTGATACTATCATCATAGCACCATTTTTTGACATCTGGATGCCTTCTGTAAAATTAGTAACAAAGTAAGCACCCGTGTTGTTAGCAAAGAAATTGCCAAGCTTATCCGCAAGATTAATCGTTTTTTCACTTCCAAAAGTGGATGAAATAACAGGTGTTCCGTTCTGATCTCTATCGGTTGTTCTCAAATCGCTTGCATAGAAAAACACATCAAAATAGTTATCGCACATATAGAGACCGTATTTATCGTCCTTATCCTTCGTACCATTACTATTAAGATCCACATATACATTTGAGGTTATCTCAAGCAAATAATCCAGTGTCCATGTTCCGTCAAGCGCCATATCATACAAATTATTTGTATCAACACCATAATCCCTGCACAATGCTCTGTCGAAAAATACCGCATGCATTTTGTGCAACATATTGGTAGAGAGGTCACCGGAACACATATAGACATTCCCGTTTATTTCTGACTCTTCAACCAGACGATAAGGCCACCATGGCATATTGAAATCAAGGTATTCAAGCTCATTGAGTTTATATGCCAGGTTCTGAGCAACCAATCCGGCTGCTGTCAGCGAGTAAGCTGCCATTATATCAAGCTCAGAACCAGACAAAATCATGTTCTGTGCGGTTGAAACGAAGTTTTTCTGGTTACTGTAGTTACCGGGTGTCTCAATAAACTCAAAATCAACATTCAAACGGCTTTCCACAGTCTGGTTGCGGTTGTAGATGGCATCGTTAACCATCTCTCCTGTGGTGGAATCAACATAAAACTCCGGATTTTCCACATCACTCCAAACCATAAAATAAACTTTCTTCCCAGCATAATTCAATGATTCGGGTAAATTATCCTTCAGATATCCATTTTTGTCGACAGGTAAAGTGGTTTCATCTGCTGAATCGTTTGATTCAATGGTTTCATTAATGACGCCCGAAGTCTCTTTAGCAGTTTCGTCTTGTCTTGCGCATGATATCATAATACTAGAAAGCATAATGATAAGTAAAACGCCGGCAATAATCTTCTTCATGAGTAATTCCTTCCTTGTTTTATTATTCATACGGATATAGATCCGATATAAATCAACTTTAATTAAAAGTTTCCGATAATCCCGTAGTCTGCATACTCAAATATTCGTGCGTTTTTATCCGGATTTATTGCTATGACAGTGCCCGCGCCTTCAATTGCACAGGTGTGCTGAACTGCGCCGGAGATACCGCAGGCTATATATACTTTAGGGCATATACTCTTCCCTGTTAAACCGATTTGTTTTGAATATTCTGCAATATTCATATCAACCGCTGCGCGGGAAGCGCCAATTGCCGCATGATATTTTTCCACCAAAGCAATACACTTGTCCGTGCTGCCCGCTACTCCTCTTCCGATTCCAATAATAACCTCTTCGCGGTTATTATTTTTTACTGTTCGGACAGTCGCCATCTGCGGCTTTGTGCGGCATTCGATTTTAGCATACAAGCTCCCGCCGTATGTGGGCCTGTACATAAATAATTTCTCGCCGTCAGTTTCAAGCCGGGTACAGTCAGCACACAGCCCGGTCTGCAGTTTCGCTGCTACTACCGGCGCTGTACGTTTTGCCCAGTAATCCGATCCCCACAGCACAACTTCATCGTGTCTGACCGTTTCGGCTATTAGCTCCGGCGTTCTCTCACTGATAACTTTTACATTCTTAGCAAGCGATGAAGCAATATTTAGTAGCTCATCTCCGACAATACTTATACAATCAAGCTTTGTCTCTGAATCCTTTATCGCATGTTCTGAAAATTCCCTTGCCATAGCGGAGTTTATAACTTTGTCAAGCTCATCAAAGGTAATAAACCTGCAATTTCTTCTCCCGCTTTTGTTTTCATATGTTTCAAGCACTCTCGTGGGAGACCCCTTAAGACCGCACTTTTCCTCAACTATCCCAATATCTCCTATGCACCATTTTTCAATTGGTTTTACAGCTGACCTGATTTTCGGAAACCTCAGCACATTTATTCTTTCAACCGTCAAAACCGCCGGTGTACAGGATTCTTCTACGCCGGTGCGCGTAACACATCTGATGTTGCTTCCGGATATGCTGAGTTCCATAATATTTGTAATCAGATTATAGCCCAGCAGTTCCGATAAGCACGGACCGACCTGAGCTGTGTCCCCGTCAATACTCTGCCGTCCGCATATAACAATGTCAGGATTAAGGCGTTTGATTGCATATGAGAGTACATTGCTTGTGGCAAGAGTATCAGAACCGGCGAGATGCGGATCACTCAAAAGGATAATTCGCGAAACATCAAGCCTTGAAGCGCGCAACAGCACGTCTTCAGCCGATACTGGTCCCATACTGAGTACGATAACCTCGGAATCTGGGATACAGAGAGCGGCTTCAAGCGCACAGGCGTCAAACGGATTAAGTTCTCCTCCGACGATTTTTGCGCACACCACAATTTTCATGTATATTATCCTCCACGCTGTTTTTCGCACATCTCATGATAAACGGGTGCCAGTGCATCGTGAATTTTTTTATATGTCAGGAAAATTTCGCGGAATTTCTGCGTGTTGTCAATCTTGGGTTCTGTTACAGAAACCACTTTGGAACAAACCGAAACCGCTTCCTCAAGACTGCTGAAAGCGCCGGTTGAAACTGCGGCGAGCATTGCTCCGCCAAAAGAGGAATCGCTGTTTTCTTTGCGTATCAGCCTTATTCCCAGTGCGTCAGATACAATCTGCCTCCATATCCCGCTGGCCGCTCCGCCACCGATAATATTTGCGCTGTCAATGTGCGTAATGTCATGCTTGTCCAATACGACCATGCAATCCATAAGCGACATTGCTACCCCTTCCATAACGGCTCGGGCAAAATGTCCCTTGCCGTGAGCAGCTCTGATACCCGTAAAGCTTCCTGCGAGCATCGGATCAGCATAAGGAGTCAGCTCGCCGTTCAGGTATGGATGAAAGAATAAACCCTCGCAGCCGACCGGAATACCGGATGCGGCAGAGTCCAGTTCACGGTAATCCCCGCCGAATGTATCCCTCAGCCAACGGTAAGATGCCGCGCATGATTTTGTCGCAGTTCCCGGATACCACAACCCCTTTTGTATGTGTGAATAATTGATTAAATGCCTTTGAGGGAATGTTTTATCTGTCACTACACATATCCTGCCTGCGGTAGCAAGCTTCACTGTCATCTCGCCCTTGTTAACGGCTCCGGATGCAAATACCTCAAGAGCTGTATCGGTTGTCCCGCATATAACAGGAGTACCTGCACAAAGCCCAAAATTAATCGATGCGTTCTGTGTAACAGCACCAGCATAATTTACGGGAGAAATAACTTTTGGCATCATTCCTTTGTTGATACCGATTATTCCGCAAAGCTCGTCTGACCACACCTGCTTGTTGTAATCAAAAAGCATGCTGCCCTCTGCTTCAATGTAATCGGTCAGATACTCACCTGTGAGCAGAAATCTTATATAATCCTTAGGAAAAAAGATTTTCCTCACCTGTGACCAGATTTCCGGCTCATTATTTTTTACCCACATAAGCTGCGGCAGGGTCCAGATCGTGTCAACCTTATGTAATGTCTGTCTCAGTATCAGATCGGAGTACCTACTCTCTAAAAATACGCACTCAGCTATACTCCTACTGTCGCTCCAGTAAATTGCCGGACGCAGAACTTTGCCTTCATTATCGGTGAGAACTGCGGTATGTGTCGCCGCATCCAGGCATACCGCGGCAATTTCAGATGGCGCAACACCGCTTTTCTTTAACAGTGCGGCGATATTTTCCCTGATTGCACGATACCAGTCATCCGGATTCTGTTCCACATACCCCGCCTGCGGATAATATGTCGGATATTCAACAGTATTTGTAGCAGTGATATTTCCGGTTTCACCAAGCAGCGTAGCCTTTGATGCTCCGCCTCCGAAGTCGATGCCGAGATAATACTTCACACGGTTTCCCCCTGATTAATAATTTATTGAATAATTGATTCCGTGAATACCCGGATATGCTCCTCTGTTAATGAGTCCGGTATTGTCCTCATGGCATATCAGCCACTTGTTCTTTTTAAAGAGCAGCCGGTCTGATGCTTTTTTGCTCAGTAATTCGTTAGTGTGCCGCGGAAGCGCTACCACACATGAAAAGCCTTCATCAGATACCTGGCACGGACAGAAATGAAGCGTTGTACTATATATTTCAACCACATCTCCCGCTTCAAGATAAAAAGCCTTTACCCTATCCGACTGGTACTCGTTGCCGTCCATCTCGTATACAAGACCGAGAAGCAGGACAAGCGGAGTTACCGCTATATTTATCTCTGAGCTTTTGTGGTATTCAAGTCCGTTCAGACTGCGGCTGTGTCCGTGACAAATACCAATCTGCGCATCGCAGCCGCCGGCGGTAAGCTCATATATTTTTTCAGCACATGTAAGCTTCTCAAGGCTGTCGACTGAGGCTATATATTCTGAGCCTGTTTCGGGTAGTTTCAGTTTTTTTGAAGCATCGCAAATTTCTTGCGTATCAAGTTCAATAATACGTCCGTATTTTGAAAATTCTTTATCTTTTATGCTAAAGACATTTATGTTGGGATTAAGCTCCCTGAGTTTTTCAATCGTCATATTCGTCACCGGCTGAGCAGCCATTTATGTCCTTCCTCAGTGCTCATGAAAAATCCTCTGTTCTCTCCAGCCATGATCCAGAGATAATAACTGTTATATCCGGGCGCACAGCAGAAAGGATGATATCCGCGCGGAATCTCTACGAAATCCCCGGTTTTTACCGTGTATGTTTCGTCGACATCCCCTTCTTTTGTATACACACGCTGTATACCGAATCCGCTTGGTCTATCGAACTCATAATAATATATTTCTTCAAGAACACCTTCTGCCGGCATATTGTCGTCATCATGTTTATGCGGAGGATAGCTTGCCCAGTTGCCTGATGATACAAAAGCTTCTCCTATATAAATCAGATTTGCTTTTATTCTCTCGTCAACAATGAAATGCGCCTGACGTTCCCACCCTGTTTTTCCGAGGTTTTTAATAATAACATCCTCAGGCTTTATCAGAACAGGCTCAAAGTCACACTTGGCAGGACATTTCGCAACGGCAATCATAACTTCACTCACCGCAGTAATGATAAAAATTCTGTTTCTCGGAATATAAACCGCCGTCGCCGGGCCGTCAAAAACATTCTTTCTTTTTCCGATCGACTCATAATTTATCCCATCGCCTGAAATACTGCAAACTCCGCCGAGGATTGTGAGTCCAAACTCTTTTTCAGCTTCGCTGTATTTCTTTTTTTGACCGGGCATGAGTCTGACCATATCTACCTCAAGCATAGTCATGGCGCTGTTCTGCTTGGTAATTACCTTGCTAATGCCGTTTTCCATGCTCCATGTTTTCTTAAAACTCATGATATCCACGCTCCATTAAAAATTTAATAGTTTCAGCAAACCCCGGAGTACTTTCCCTCGCTCCAGTACCTCTGCATTTTATTGCAGACACTGCGCTTGAAAAAACGCAGCAATCGCGGTATGAATAGCCTCTTGTCAGCGCAAACGCAAACGCACCGTGGAACACGTCTCCCGCACCGTTTGTATCAACCGCATCCACCGAAAATGCGGGATATTCCCAATTTTCCTTGCCGTCAAATCCTATTTCGCCCCTCTTGCCGCAGGTAATCACGACAACACGCGGTGAATATTTATTGTATAAACGCTCAGCCGCTTGAACTACAGAGTCAGCGCCGGTATATTTCAGCGCGAATTCCTCTGACGGTATTAAAATATCGGCATACGGAAGAAGTTTTTCTATCCCCTCGTAAAGTCCGCCGGCATCATATAAAACCATAGCTCCTGCTTTTCTTGCTGCTTTTGCGGCTTCTACGGCTGCAGAAAGCTCATTTCCGTCAACCATAAGAATACCGGATGCTGCAATCGCGTTTTTTTGCTTATCGGATAAAGTCAGCGGCGGCAGGTTTCCCCTGTTGAAAAGACAGGTCCTCGAAGCTGTTTTCAAGTTCAGTAAAACACATGATTTAAAAGATGAACGACCGCCGATAAATTCAATATACTCATCAGACACACCGTACTTTTTAAGATCATCAGCCAGAAAATGCCCTGTCGCGTCATCTGCGAGCACTCCGATATAGGCACATTCAGCTCCAAGTTTTGAGGCGGCTACAAGTCCTGTTGCGCATGGGCCTCCCCCTCTGACACAGATTGAATCTGCTCTGACTTTTGTATCTTCGGCGGGATAGTCAGCGAGTGTAATCAGTGAATCCTCGACATTTGCCCCGATACCGATTATTTTGTTCATGCCTTGCCGTCAGCTCCCAGCAGCTTGATTTTTTCAAGCCCAAACTGCTTGACACTCATTATGGCATCCTTCATAAACAGATCCACTGCGACAATATTGCGTGAGGTTTCAAAAACCTTGTCAAGGAAAGAATAGCAGACATCAGTTCCAAAATTCACTTTGCGTATTCCTGCTGCAATGGCTGCCTTAATCTGATCATCCGGTACGCCGCTGCCGCCATGCAGTACCAGCGCGGCATCTACTTCATTATGTATCATCTTAATTCTGTCGATATCAAGGACAGGCGCTTTTTTATATCTGCCGTGTGCTGTGCCAACCATTATCGCAAGCGCCGCAACCCCTGTTAAGCTGACAAATTCTTTCGCCTCACTCACATCGGTATACTGGCACATATGCTCGTCGTTGACAGAGCCAACATGACCAAGCTCTCCCTCAACCGCAACTCCGACAGCAGAGCACATCTGAACAATTTTTTTCGTCCCGGCGGCATTTTCTTCAAATGGAAGAGCCGATCCGTCAATCATAATACCGGTTGCACCGTAACGCAGCGCTCTTGTAACCTCGGTTAGTCCTGCGCCGTGGTCGAGATGGAAGCATACCGGAACACTTGCTTTCTCAGCCGCGGCAAGCACAATCGGAGAAAGATAATACGCATCGTCGTTTGTAAACAGTCTGCTGTAACTCTGAATTATCACAGGCGCTCCGGCTTCCTCGGCAGCATATATAATGCCTCTGACTGTTTCCATATTATATACATTGAACGCGGGAACGGCATATCCGCCGCGCTTTGCAAGTTTCAGAATATCATTTAATCCCACAAGCATCAGAGAGTACCTCCTCAATAGTTTTCAGTTCAATATTATCCGGTTTAACCGAATTTAACATTTCATATTCCGCGGGACTTGCCGTAACAAGAATCTCCGCTCCGATATTTGACGCGTTATGCCAGCGAAGTTTTGCCACCTGGCGCATAACACCGGGCATATACTCATTCATAATCAGATTCCCCGCAAGCATCGTATCCCTGCCCGAGTTAAGCATATCGCGCCTTTTCCCGCAAGCATCGAGAATTTCCCTTGCCGGCTCTGTCTCCCCGATATCGCGTGAGAGAAGCGCCGGGTCCTGAAAAGTAAATGTATTTCTGCTCTTTTTGGGACTCAGCTTTCTGTCACGGACGAGATCCGCAAGATACGAGGTAAATGTAAGTACCCTCGTCCCGGTGGAAATTCCCCACTCCTTATACTCGCGCAAAAATACCTTTGCGTCAGCGGGGTCATAAGCAATCACTGTTTTGAATCCGGAAAGCTTTTTTGCACATACCGTCATGATTTCTTTTGTTTCAGCAGTAGCTCCTGTCAGAAAATCCATTGCGTAACCGCTGTCGGGCTCGGAATCCATAACAGTGAACCCAACACCGGCAGCTTTAAGCAGCCGTATAGCACGCATAGCTGCTTCCGGGCTTTTGTAAATCGTATCGCAACCTAAGAAAAGAAGAGTGTCGGCTCTTTCCGGAAGCAAGGCTATTTCTTTTATTAACTCATCGCAAATAACCTTTTTTCCATATACATTACCGTATTCGCTGATATTTTCAATAAGCCGGTTTATGTAGTGGGGCAGTTTCCCGTTAAGCGCCAGCTCTGTTCTGACTTCCCTTGTGAATTTTACCGGGTCCCAACCTGTTACACACTCTTTGGTGCAGGCTCCGCATAAAGCGCACTCATATATGTTCTCCGAGACTTCTTCCAAAGGCTCCGCGCCTCTCTCGACAAGTGATAATGATAACGCTCTTGCCCTTGCGGTATTCCGTTCCTGACCGGTAGCATTGCCAACGGGACATATATGTCTGCACATCCAGCAGAATCTGCAGCTGTCAATTATTTTTTTACTTTTCTGTGAAATAAGCATTTATTGAATCCTTTCTGAACAGCAGTATAGTTTACAGACCGAGCTTGAACGGATTCATTATTCCATTCGGATCAAGCTGCTTTTTAATTCCTTCAAAAACCTGCATGGCAGGGCCGTATTGTTCCTTCATCAGCCTGCCGAGTTTGATACCGACACCGTGATGGTCATTCACAACACCGCCGTTAGCAATTGCTGTTCTGACTCCGCAATTCCAGATAGCGTTATGAAGCCTTAATGCTTCGTGTGGATCCGTTGGGACATCATCAACGATAAACCTGTCGTAAATCATGCAGCCCCACTCATACCAGTGCGAAAAATGAGCTATGAATCTGGCCTTCGGGAAATTTGTTTCAATCGCTTTTTTCATTTCCCAGTATATTTTCTCAATCTTGTCGTAAGGAGCTATTGTGTCCATCGTTCCGAACATCTGCGGAAGATCCATCATATTTCCGGGGTAGAAGAATGTAATTTTCTCTTTCCACCATTTCTCGCCGTACTCTGAGCCTAAATCCTCAGCACCGTATTTTGCGAAAGTCTCCATCAGGATTTTATGTTCAACTTCGACTATTTCCTTTACACCTTCAATGGCAATGTTCATGAATGCGCCCGGTTTGCTCACTCCCACAATTTTCTTTATAAGTGTTGAGGTTTCAGCTTCATCGTAAAGACGCATTACCGAAGGCTTGAACTTCTGTAGCAGTTCCCTGCCGGCGCGGAAAGCGTCGTTCATGTTATGGAACAGAAAACCTCTGAAACGTCTTGCCTCAGGCTGCTCATAAATACGCATCTGTGCTTTTGTCATAACTCCGAGCGTACCCTCAGAGCCGATAAATATCTGATTAAGATCGGGGCCTGCAGCATGCTTTGGTGCCGGGGAGGTATTAATAATGTCCCCGTTAGGCAAAACAACCTCCATACCCAGAACCATATCGTCAATTTTACCGTATTTTGTTGAAGCTACGCCTATGCCCCTATGAGCCAGAAAGCCACCGACAGTAGAGCAGTTGAGCGAGCTGGGATAATGCATTGTCGCATAACCCTTCTCGTTTGCCGCCCATTCAAGGTGCCTGTAAATAGCGCCTGTTCCGCACTCGATATACATACTGTCAGTATTGATGTCGTATATCTTATTCATCCGCTTTGTGTCAAGCAGGATTCCGCCGGCCACCGGCAGTGCTCCTCCCTGAGTACCGCCGCCTCCGCCCCATGTAGTGACGGGAATTTTATAATAATTTGCGATTTTCAAAACCGCAGAGGTTTCTTTTGCATCTTTGGGAGATACAATAAGGTCGGCCTCGGGCATTCTTCCGCCGCGGTCGGCCCACATTCTCGAAAGCCAGAAGTAGTCGACCGAGTGTGTCAGCTTGTCAATTTCTCTTGCAGAACAATTTTCTCTGCCTACCGCGTCCTCAAGTTCAGACGCTATCATGTCCATCATAAAGCTGTTTAACTGCATTATTTACCTCTTTCCTGCCTTATTTCTCAAGCGGGTCAAATTCAAGCTCCGGGATATATTTGCAGAATTCTTTCAGTTCATCAACATAGTTTCCGAAAACTTCACTCATATGATGTATATAAGGCCCGTTTATAAGCTTCTTCTCCACTTCGGAAAGGCTCTTGAATTCCGCCCAGATATAAGTTCCGAACGTGTCGGGGCCTGTAGTTGTTTTAAGATTTCCACCGAGAAGTGTATATTTACCATGATCGCCCTGAAATCTTGCAATTGTATATTCGCCGTCTCTTGCTGCAAAGGCGGGTTTGCTGTTCATTATCGATGCACCTACACCGGCTTTTTTCTGTGAATACGGGAACACACCGCAGTGCCAGAGAAGTTCTGAATTTTTATTATGAGGGTTGCGGCAGGTGAACTCACCGAAAATTGGCGGGTTCGTACCTCTGGCGGCGCACATAAGTAAAGCGTTTGTAACTGCACCTTGTACATCCGATTCGCAAGTGACAACATAACCCATGTCCGCTAAAATGCTCATGGCAAGGCATGGCATGACGCCGAAGGCCTGTGGCATAGCGGTCCAACACTCGGTAGTCATGACATCGGCACCGGTTTCTTTGAATATTTCAATATAAAAGTAGACAAACGTAAGCATTTTCTTGAGTGTGTCGTCGTCAATTCCTTTAATTGCATATTTCTTTTTAACTTCAACAATATCATTAATCAGCTCAGCGTCGCGTTCTTTTCTGATCCTCTCAAACTTTTGTGCCGCGACTGCCATATTGACCGTCTGAATATTAAAGCCGAATTTTTCGGTAAGTTCAAGCTCGTTGAACATAACACTTTTGAACGGATTGAGTCTTGTACCTACCTGTGTGATTTTCAGATTTCTGAACCCTTTGACCATAGTCGCAACAGACAGGAAACTTCTCAATCCTTTGGCGAAAACATCTTCCTCAATATTACAGTTTTCAATGTATGAAAACGGTATGTTAAGCGTCCGCAACTGCCGGCTGATTGCAAACAAACCGCACTGGGTGTCGGTGTATCTTGAGCCGTCCGCATCAAAAAGGGTGTCCTGAGGTCCCCACAACAGAGTCGGAACATTCATAAGCTTTGCAATTGTGCCGGCAGCTTCTTCGTTGCCGAAATTGCAGTTGATAATGAATATTGCGTCCACATTTTCTTTCTTGAAATAGTCTCTCACACGGTAACAGTCGGGAATTTCCGAGAGTAGCCCCTCTTCGTTGAGCCATTCAAGATCCAAAAATTCGGTGTTTTTGTCTGAAAATTGTTTTTTTATGTATTCTATGCTCTTATCCTTGTTTTGAATTGCATACTTTGGACTGAAAATACCCTTTCTGGTTTTCCAGTCAGCAATATATCTTCTCTCAGGTACAATTCCAATTTTTAATTTAAAATCAAACATAAATATTCTCCTGTTTTATTAATATAAAAACAAACTCCGCTCCTCCGAGGCTCCGGAGTAATACTCTGATGAAATTGGTTGAGGGCGTGTAAAATCGGTAGTAAATCTTTTTACCTGTCCGTCGGCCGTACACTCAGAAATAGCGTTTATTATTTCAAGGGCATGGTATCCCATTTCAAAACTTAGTCTCGGCTCACGGTTAGTCCTTATAGCCCATGCGATATCAGCAGCTCCGATTCCACGGCTGTTCACTGAGTAAGGATGGCACAGCGGAAACTCAAGCTTCTCACCCTTACGCTGGATGTATATCTTATCGCCGAAGTTATTCGGATCGGCAAGATACATAATACCCTCACTCCCGCGGATTTCAAACTGCTCCGAATATGTGTTGTATTCAGACGAGAGATTGAAGGAACACAGCATTCCTGTTCGGAATTTTATGCTGGAACATACTGTATTCGGTGTTTTTACTGTAAAATTATCATTGAACTTCTCATGCCGCGGATTCAGATACCGACGCTCGGCGTTTCTTGTGTATGCGTATCCGCAAACCGACTCAACTGCTCCGCATATGTTGAAAAGCTGATGGAGGTAATATCCCCCCATATCATACGGAATTCCGCCGCCTTCGTACATAACCGAAAACTTACGGACAGCATCGTCTGCGGAACTTTTTATCATATGATAGCCGCGCGAAAGATTTACAACAGCCTGAATCGGTTCACCAATCAATCCCTTGTCGATTATCATGCGCGCAGTCTGCTGGCTTGCACCTAAAAAGGTGTCTGGGGCTACGGCGAAAATCAGATTCTTATCCTTTCTTATCCGGTTCAGCTCATCCGCCTCTGCCATCGTAAGACACATCATTTTTTCACTGTAACAATGCTTTCCGGCTTCAAGAATCTGCCGGCTCACCTCATAGTGTGCTGAAGCATATGTCAGATTGATAACAAGCTCAATTTCATTATCAGATAAAATTTCTTCATTAGTCATATGCTTAATGCTGTATTTCTGCGCCTGCTTTTCTGCTTTCACGGAAACAATATCTGAGCATCCTACAAGGTCAATTATGCTGAATTTATTTTTAAGGTTTTCAAGATAAATATCGCTGATCATCCCGCAGCCGATAACAGCGACCTTCACTGGTTTGTATTGCATTAATTATCCACTCCCATTTTTTTAAGGAATCTGAAGCTCGACGCGACACAGTCAAACGGATCACGGCCATAACAGTTATCCTGCTCAATCGCATAGCTACTCACATTATTTTTTTTGCATAAAGCCAGAACATCACCCCACTCCAGATTACCTTCGCCGACCGGGGCGAAAAGTATCGGTCTGTCCTCAACTTTAGCGCCCTGAGTTCCGATGGCAAAATCCTTTAAGTGTACATAATCATAGCGGTCTTTATATTTTTCAAAGAATCCCACAATAGATTTACCGCCCGAGTGCACCCAGTGCGTATCGGGAATAATCTGTATTGCTTCCGGGTCAGTTTCCTGAAGTAAAATATCTATTCCAGTTACATCACCGAACCGTATAAATTCAAATGCATGGAAATGATACAATACCTTTTTGCCATGCTTTTTGTAATCTGCACTTGTCTCATTAAGATAGTGGGCAAACATCTTGTAACCTGCTGCATTTGATGACAAACCACTCGGTATTGAATTTGTGCGTATGTAATTTGTATTAAACAATTCGCAGTCTTCAAGAACTTTTTTTGCACTTTCTTCAAGGCTCATGCATTTACAATATACCGAATCGTTTGCGATACCGTTTTTATCAAAGATTTTTTTGACTTCTTTGCTGTCAAAGCCCTCCGGTACAGAATACTGAAGCTTCCGAAAACCGATTTCCCTAAGCTTATCAATTGTATTTTCCAATCCCTGCATATCTTTAGTGAAATCTCTCATCGTATACATCTGAAGTGATATTTTACTCATAATTTTCTCCCAAGCTAATGAATTTTATCGATTTGGTTCAATTGTAGCGCAATTTCTATCTCTAAACCATGTATTTTTCGTATTAAATATTGTATTATTCAACCGTTCTATGTTATAATGACACATGAACTGATACAAATGCTAAGAAAACGGGATGGTTTTAATAATGGACACAATTGACTTTGGTCTGTTTAATAGCAACGACATTAACATATCAGCAATCACCGGGCTTAAACAACACTGGAAAAACCATGTAAAATTTACTTATCTCAACACCCCGCGCCCGGACAACGGTCTTACTCTAATATTATGCCGTGAAGCAAAATATACATTTCCCGATCAGCATGTAATGCACGCAAAACAAAATTCATTAGTATATATCCCGGAAGGCAGTAAATATAGCGTTGAATTTTTCGTAGATGAAAAAAACACACCAATTTCAACTTTACTGATTAATTTTATACTGACCGATCAAACAAAAAAACGCTTCACAATCGGAACCAGACCTACTATAATTGGTCTTGATTCAAACGGAGCGTTCTATAATCAATTTTTAGCCATTATCGAGCTTTGCTTTACAAATAATAACCTTATAATTAAAAGCATGATGTATAAGTTATTTAATCAGATAATAATAAAAATGTCAAGCAGAATGGATGAGAACATAATTGCAAATGTCCTAAACTATATCGATAATAATCTGAACACGCTTAACTCGGTTACTGATTTGTCAAAACATTTCGCTATGAGCGAAACAACACTTCGCCGGAAATTTCACGATTACACAGGAATTTCACCTGTTGAATATATAAACCTTCAGAAAATTGAAATATCAAAAGCTATGTTAAACACTACTGAAGTTACAATGGATATGATCTGTGAGCAACTGAATTTTTATGACGCTTCTTATTTTTATAAACTTTTTAAGAAATACACCGGTATAACACCATCACAGTACAGAAATAATTCTACATAAAAATGCTTTCCTACAGTGGATACGACGTCAGCTAGCTGCTGTTTGATAGTTTTATTGATCAGTGGACGTTAGAATCTTTATCGGTTTATCCACTTAGGTCTAATACAATAAAATGAGCCAAAAGAAAGCGCCACCCCTCTTGGGATGGCGTTTTCTTTTTGTTTTTCCTTTTTCTTTAAGGGATAATCGTTAAATTGATTCGGGTATTATCGGCCAAAATTGTTACGTAGTATGGATAACCTTTGAATCCACCAAATGGCATGTTTACATTTTGAGGCATATTTGCTGACAGATTCACTTATTTTCGATCACCTTTCGCCAAATGATCTTCGCTTTGCTGATTACATCGCCGTGCGAGTGCAGTGAAAACGGAAAGTGAGTGCGCTCGAAACG
>JAEAME010001589.1_pt1 | contig 15279 bp, 16 predicted proteins | sample 8958731 | NCBI WGS metagenome assembly JAEAME01 (sample SAMN16933194, study PRJNA681113) | bioreactor sludge metagenome | isolation source: anerobic bioreactor sludge (Control) | place: India:Bengaluru | collected 2018-10-24 | reverse complement strand
TCCATCATCAGCGAGCCAAAGATGATCTTTTCGAGGACCTGGGCGACATATTTTATCTTCTGCGCCTGCTCCATGTCCTCGTTCCGGTGGATATCGGAGTATATCTGCACCCGAAGGAGGGCGAAACGGAGGTGATCGAGCGTCTCATCATCAAAGCCAATTGCGGCGCGATAGATCTTCTCGATGGACCGGGGAAAGAGCTCGATATCATCCAGCACCATTGCGATATCATCATACACAGGGAGGGAGGCCCCTCCCCCTTCGAGCATCTCCCGGAAATTCATTTACTGGTCAACCACCTTTACCAGTTCTTCCATGACCGCGTCAACCTTCTTCCAGGTAGGGCTGTCCCTGCTCCTGATCACGAACGGTTTCCCTTCATCACCGGCCTTCCGCATCTCAGGATCAAGAGGGATGGAGCCGAGGAACGGGACGTTCAGCACCTCGGCAATCCGCTTTCCACCGCCGGACCCGAAGAGGTCGACTTCTTCCTTGCAGTGCGGGCAGACGAACCCGCTCATATTCTCCACGATCCCCAGGACGCGGATATCGAGTTTCTCGATAAATTTTGCCGCCTTCATCGCGTCCATGGTCGCTACCTCCTGCGGGGTGGTAACGATGATCGCACCAGTCACGTTCGGGGCAAGCTGGATGATGGAAAGCGCCTCGTCACCAGTTCCAGGGGGTAAATCGACCACGAGGAAGTCAAGGGGGCCCCAGTCAACATCGGAGAGGAACTGGGAGATAGCACTCATCTTCATCGGACCACGCCAGATTACCGGCGTGCTGATATCAGGAAGAAGGAATGCCATGGAGATGACAGAAAGGTTGCCGGTCACCCGGACGGGCTCGATCATGTTCCCTATTGTGGTGAGTTTGTGATCCTCGATGCCGAGCATCTTGGGGACGTTCGGCCCGTGGATGTCAAGGTCCATCAGGCCGGTTTTGTACCCATGGGCCGAGAGGGCATATGCCAGGTTTACCGAAACCGTGGACTTCCCGACACCCCCTTTGCCACTCAGCACAAGGATCACGTGCTTAACATCGATCTTCGATTTTTCCGGGAGCCCTTTCCCTTTCCCCTTGGCAGTATCGCAGGTTGCTGCACTGGCACAGCTCTCGCATTCCTGATTACATTCCTCTTCTTTTGGCTTTTGTGAATCCTTCATAAAACAGCCTCATTATATCTGTCATAGGTTATTGGAAAAAATGAAATAAAGAGGTATACATGAGGGCAAGCCATCCCGGCCTGGATGGTATCCCTCCTTCTCACCTTCGCGCTTCTTTGTCAAGGACTGCATTGCAGAGCTGGTCCGCCCGCATGATGACCGGGTATTCCCGTGGAACGGAATAATATTCGATCGTTCTGAACTTCCCGGCAACAGACTTTGCTTCATGAAACAGCGGGAGAAGACGGGGAGCACTGACCCGGTATCTCCCGTTCATCTGCCGGATGACGAGTTCGCTGTCCGAGCAGACGGAAATCTTTGTGCCCCCGTGTCGCAGGACAGCCCGGAGCCCTTCAATCAGACCATGATACTCGGCCTCGTTGTTCGTCCTGATACCGATACCGCCTGCCCGCTCCTCGATGGTTGCCCCTTTTTCATCAAGAATAAGGTAAGCCCATGCAGAGGGGCCCGGGTTCCCGCGGGATGCCCCGTCCGTAAAGAGGAACAGTGTCTTCTCTTCATCCTTCCCGTTTTTCATGCCTGCCAGCAGGTATGTGAGTGAATAATAAGGGTTTTTCCCTGAAGGTCCTTTCCCGTTAGGTACATGGTATGTGCAGGAATAATGGATCCTGGCTTTCCCGGAACCCGGTCTCCTGGTCTTCCCTGAACCTGGTGAACCGGTTTTACTGGAATCCTATGAACCGGTTTTCCCGAATCATGGTGACCCTGTTTTACTGGAATCCAATGAACCGGTTTTCCCGAATCATGGTGACCCTGTTTTACTGGAATCCGATGAACCGGTTTTCCCGAATCAAGATTATCCCTAATGAGGTGTGATTGTCATGTATGAGGGGCCGGACATTATCACTCCCTTCTCAAGACGACCAATGGTGCAGAGATCCTGCTTTATAGAACACCGTCGATATCATGTTCATGGAACCTCTCCGTGTCAGGCTCGACTTCCTGGAATTTCCCCCCACCCATACCTGTGACGGTGCCAACACCTCACCGCGAATCATGTTGTCCGGCCTTAATGCCGTATCAGTCGCCGTGATGGCAGTCAATCCCTTCCAGCCCTCCTGCTGCTCCTTCTGCCCCTGGCTCATCTGGAATATTCCTGCAGAACCCGAGATCCCCGCCGGGATACCCCCAGAAGGTAGTGTGTCGTTCCCGATCACTGCAGTCCAGGGGATGAACGACTTCGGGAGGATCGGCTATTCCGGACCCTGTCCTCCACAAGGTACCGCCCATCGCTACACCTTCAAAGTGTACGGGCTCGATGCCATGCTCACCCTGCCCCCCGGTGCGACAAAGGCGGGACTGATCACTGCGATGCGATCGCACGTCCTCCAGTATGGCGAGACGGCCGCCCTCTATTCACGATAGAGCGAAGAGAAGCGGGAATGATCGTGCCGAAATCGTGCTGAAAAGAGAGGATCTGAAAAAAATATCGTTCAGGTGAGTGTTCTTAGTCGAGATCGAGCTTCTTCTTGCCGAGTGACTCGATGTAGGGTATCTCTTTTCCTACCTCTACCTGCCCTGCTTTATCGGAGGGGATCTCGATCTCGAAGTTTGTGTACTCTTTCATGTCCATGAGAGTAGCCGTCGTTCCGGCAATCGTGATCACCTGGCCGCTCTTCCTCTCCACAATGGGGACGTAGGTCTTTGCAGAGACCGGCTGGACGATGGACCGCTTGACACCATCGAAGATGCCTACGGCATCGATACGTGCCTTTGCAGCGCCATGCTTCCCGGGTTTTGAAACGGAAATGCCGAGGATCTTGCAGGGCTCCTCATCAATGACGACATAGCGCCCTTCCTTTAATTTTCCAACTTCTGTCTGTTCTTTCATCCATTCACACTCGCTGAAGCGTATGCGCTACTTATTTTATCTATATATGATGAGATAAATACACCCCAAAGGACCCTGATTCCATGGACTTCCTGGCTGTCTGTGAACACATTGCCCATGATGTTGCGGAAGCGATCGATCCCCTCATCGGTACACCGGATGCCGGCAGGAATATCCGGATGGGTGCCGATGGGACCCCGACCAAGCATATCGACCTCGTTGCCGAGGATTGCGTCCTTGCACACCTCGCGGGGCATCCCCTCTGCAGAACCCTGATCTCAGAGGAAGCGGGGAAGGTCGCCATGGAGGGTGAGCACGGGACCATTTTTCTGGACCCGATCGATGGCACGTACAACGCGGTCGCCGGCATCCCCTTCTACGCCCTCTCCATTGCCTATGCCGAGAACGGGTACATGAAGCAGGCATTTGTCAGGAACCTTGCGGGCACGGAGACGTTCACCGCCAGGGCAGGTGAAGGGGCGTTTCTTGACGGGAGGCGGATTTCTGTCTCGAGGATCACGTCTCTTGACGAGAGCGCGCTCTCGGTGTATGGCAGGAAATTCGACCCGGGGAGGGCGATGCAGCTCGGGCAGAAGATACGGCGATGGAGACTCCTCGGGGCATCCGCACTCGAGCTCTGCTATACCGGCTGCGGGAGGATCGACGGGTTTATCGACCTCCGGGGGACCCTCCGGGTTACCGATGCAGCAGCCGGGATCCTGATCTGCACCGAGGCAGGAGGGAGAGTGAGCGACCTGGATGGGGAACCACTCGTATTTCCCGACGAGGTCACGATCGGCAGGTGCATGGTCGCCACAAACGGCGTGATGCACCGGAAAGTAATCGAGTACCTGCGGTGAGACGATGAAATGCATGATGGTATCCCGGATCGATGACGAGAAAGCCATAGAATACACCGGGAAGCTCGGAGATGCTCTGTGCAGGGCGGGGATAGACGTCGAATTTGAGACCGCGACTGCCCACGGGCTCCACCGGGAGGGTTCCACCTTCTCAAAAGCCCGCCCTGATATGGCCGTCATTGTGGGAGGAGATGGAACGATCCTCCGCACCGTCCAGGCCATGGACCGGCAGGTGCCGGTTATCGGCATCAACTGGGGCGAAGTGGGATTCCTTGCCGACCTTGAACCCGAAGAGGCAGAGGGGGTTCTCACCACTATCTCTGACGGATTTCTGGTGGAGTCGAGAATGAGGCTCTCGTTCTTTGTCGGTGACAGCCATATCGGCGATGCACTCAACGAGGTCCTCATCGTCACCAGCCGTCCGGCAAAGATGCTCAGGTTCGGTGTGATCATCGACGGAATATTGTCCGAACGGTTCAGGGCTGATGGCCTGCTCGTCAGCACCCCGACCGGGTCTACCGCCTATGCGATGAGTGCCGGCGGCCCTATCATCGATCCCCGCATCGAGGGTGCTCTGCTCGTCCCCCTTGCCCCTTACATGCTCTCTTCACGGCCGCATTTCATCAGCGGTGATCGCCCCCTCGAGATACGCCTGGAGAGTGCCAAACCCGCCAGCCTCGTGATCGATGGCCAGAAGAGCATGGACCTCGGCTGCGAGGCGGCCATCAGGGTAAAAAAATCCACCACTCCCGCACTCTTCGTTGACGTGGGAAGGAATTTTTTTGCAAAGGTCGACCAGAAACTCCGCCGGCTCTAGGTCACTTTCCACATTTTTATCAGCTCGCAATGCGAGCATACCGTATCCACGAAGGAGAATGATCCATGCAGACAAGCGAATATCCCAGAGCATCGGATGCCCTCAAAAAGGCACTTGGCCTCACCAGCTCACCGGTGGCCATCCGCATCGTGCAGAAGAAAGAAGAGATCCCCTCTGGTGTCGAGAAACTGGACAAGACGGTCCGGCACTGCCAGATGGTATCCTTTGCCCGAAAGGAAGGCAGAATATTTTACTCGACCGTGGACAACCACGAATGCGTAGGCGGGGCATGGGCCCTCGGGCTGCGGGAGATATCGGAAAGCCTGAAATCAGGCGATTTTTACTTCAAGCTGGGGAAATTTGAGACTCCTGCCGCCTGCAAACGGACGATCGACCAGATCCCTCACCTCGAGTCAGGGTCCACCTACGCGACGATGTACGCACCGCTTGAAAAAGCTCCCTTTATCCCCCAGGTGATCCTCATCGTTGCACCCCCCCGGGTCATGCTGAAGCTTGCACAGGCAACGCTGTACCAACTTGGCGGGCGGGTCCATTCCCACTTTGCCGGGATCCAGTCGGTCTGTGCCGATACGACCACGCAGACCTATCTCTCCGGCACTGCCAACTACTCGCTCGGGTGCGATGGATCGCGGAAGTTCTCCGGCATTGAGGATAGTGAGATGGTCATGGGATTCCCTGCCGAGATGCTCCCCCAGATGGTGCAGGCCGTGGAGATTGTCACCGCCGCCCCCGGATCCAAGAAATAAAAACCGACCACTTTTTTTTACCAGCCGTTGCTGCCCTTCCGTTCAGCCACCACGACCGTGATATTGTCCCGGCTCTTCTCCCTTGCTCTCTCTACGAGCAGATCGCAGACCTCCGGCATCCCTGCCCCCTGCATGGCCGTGAGGATCGCGGGCTCCCCCATCCCATCCAGGAGACCATCGGAGCAGAGGAGAAGGCGGGATCCATCCAGCCGGCATATCGTAATGTCGGGCATCTCCCCTCTTCGCCCGATGATACGGGTGACGATATGCCTCATGGGATGACATTCCGCCTCGGCAGGGGTGAGGATCCCCTCGTCAACAAGCTCCTGGACCCTTGAGTGATCGCGGGTGATCCGGTGCAGGTCCCGGGAGACGAGGTACGCACGGGAATCCCCGACATGCCCCACGATGCAGGTGTCGTTCTCGGTGACCAGTGCGGCAACCAGGGTGGTGCCAAGCCCGCGGCACCGCTCATCACGTTCACCGATCGCAATGACCGCGTTGTTCGCCTCCATGAAGGCAAATTCAAGCAGCCTTTTCAGGGATTCGACCGCGATATCCTCCAGGAGGGCGAGACGCTCTTCTGTCACCTTGATGATGGTATCCACGGCAAGGGCACTTGCCACTTCTCCTGCCGGGTGGCCACCAAGGCCGTCGGCAACCGCAAGCAGGACAACAGTGCCCAGGGGGTGTCTGAAATGATTCACGCCACAGGCGTCCTCATTTTCCATCCTGATTCCGGCATCGGAACGGCAGCAGGTGCGAAGAATGCCCTTCTCCATATGATCACCTTTTTCCATCACGGGGATGGTAACCCCGCGACATCCCGTGGATTCATGGAATGATCCACCGGATCACTGAATATGTAAAGAATATCTTGTCCGGCACGGATTTATCCTTTATCGGAAAAGAAAAACCAGGCTCTTATCGTTCGAGGACCAGGATCCTCCGTGTCAGGCTCTTGTGTACGCGCTGGGCATAGCAGGCCCGGATTGAGAGGATCCCGGCAGCCTGCCGCGAGATATCCCGGTGGGTGACTACAACTGCCCTCTTTCCGGGCAGGAGAACCCGCCTCATCTCCAGGAGGGCATCATCGTACAGCGTCTCCAGGCTCCCTGCAACGATCGAGACGGATTGGCCGTAGGGGAGATCGGTGACCACCGCATCGATGCATGCATCGCCAAAGGGAAGAGCCCCGCACGCAGCCTGCACGAATTCTGCACCCCCGACATTTTTCCGGCTGCCGGAGACCATGAACGGGTCGATATCGCTTCCAATGCCCCTGGCACCTACCAGTACCGCTTCAAGGACAATCCCCCCCGTTCCGCAGAACGGATCAAGCAGTCTCTCTCCGGGAGCGACAAGAGAGATATTGACCAGTGCCCTGGCCAGGCGGGGCATCATCACCCCGGGATGGAAGAAGGTGCGGCTGCCAGGTCTCCGCAGTTCATAAGACGGCCGTTCCCCATGGAAGAGCACCTTCCCAAAATAGCACCGGTCCCCGGAAAGGATCGCCCGGTACTCGCAGCCGGGATCATCCAGGTCCACCGTTCCCCTTATTATCGATCCAATGCGCCGTTCAAGATCGGGGACCGTGACATTCCAGGCTGAACCACCAATCTTTTTGACCCGTGCCGCAAAGGGGCAATCCGGGGTAATCCCGAGGTCCCGGACCATTGAGAGAAAGGCATCCGGATCAGCCGGAGCATCACCGAGATACTCGAGGACCGAATGAGCCATGGCAAGGCGCCGGGCTGACCAGGGATCCCTGCTCTCCACCACCGCAACCTGGGGTCTTTTATCGATAACCTCCCCCACCACCTGGAGCTCGGCAAAGGGAAGTTCGGGGTGTTCTCCTGATAGCTCAACGATCAGTCTCACGTTCCAGTACAGTGGCTATCCGGGGGAATAAACCTGGTGGCACCGGATCTGCCGGAAAAGGAGAGCGTGGATAGGAGAGGTGTTCCGGATTTTAGCCCTTGCCCATGAGTCCTGAGAAGAATCCCTTCTTATGGCCGGATTTTGCCCCTTCAATCTCGAGGATCTTCTCATAGAGCTCCTTTGCTTCAGGAGGTATCTGCCGGGGAATCCGGATCTTGACCCGTACCAGGAGATCGCCAGGCCTCCCCCGGCGGCGGACCCCTTCGCCAGGGATCTTCAGGGCGGTATCATGCTGAATCCCGGGGGGAATGGTGAGGTCAACCTTCTTCTTCCCGATCGTCTCGATCTCAATCTCGGACCCCATGACCGCCTGGGCTGGCGTGATCTCCGCTGCTGTCTCAAGGTTGTCTCCCTTGCGGACAAACCGCTCGTCTGGCTTCACCGAGACCTCGATGAAAAGGTCGCCATTGGGAGCTCCGATATCCCCTGCTTCTCCGTACCCTTCCAGCCTCAGGCGCATCCCAGTGTCGATGCCGGCAGGGATCCGGACGGTCACCTTCCGCTTCACCTGGGTGATCCCGGCTCCCCTGCAGGTACCACACCGTGATTCAGGGACCTTCCCCGCACCGCGGCAGTCAGGGCAGGGGGTCATCCTGACAAACTGGCCGAAGATGCTCTGGCTCATCTGCCGGAGCTGGCCGCTCCCCCCGCAGCGGGGACAGGAGATCCGTTTCTTGGTGCTGCTCCCCGTGCCGTCACATGCCGTGCAGGGTTCGGCATGGGAGACTTCGATCTCCCGATCAGTCCCAAAGACCGCATCCTCAAGCGAGATCCAGAGGTTCATCATCAGGTCGGCACCGGGGCGTGGGCCTGACGGGCGCTGTCCCCCGAATCCTCCACCAAAAAAATCGAAGATATCGCCAAAACCGGAGAAATCCGCTGAGAATCCCCCGAATCCGCCTCCTCCCCCCGTATAGGAGCCTTTCGATGCACTGGTGTAACTATCATGCCCGAGGTGGTCATACTGCGCCCGTTTCTGGGCATCGGAAAGGACGCTGTATGCCTCGTTGATCTGCTTGAACCGCTCTTCCGCCCCCTGCTCCTTGCAGACGTCCGGATGATATTTCCGGGCAAGGCTCCGGTAAGCTTTCTTTATCTCGTTCTCATCAGCGGTCCTCGGGATACCCAGGATCTCATAATAGTCCCCGGTGGCCATCGGGCTCACTCGTCTTTCATGCTGTAATCGGCATCGACCACGGTATCATCGTTCTCTGTTCCGCCCTTTCCTCCCCCTGCAGCCTCCGCTGACTGCCGCTCAGCCTGTGCCTTCTGGTATATCTTGGTAGTCACGGCATAGACCGCTTCCGTGAGGGCTTCCATCTGCTTCTTGATCTCCTCGGTATTATCGGACTGGAGGGCTCCGCGGACAGCATCGATCCCTGCCTGGACCTTCTCACGGTCTGCCGGTTCCATCGAGTCCCCGCTCTCCTTGATCATCTTCTCAGCGTTGAAAACAGCGCTGTCAGCAAGGTTGCGAAGCTCGATCTCCTCCTTCTTCTTCTTGTCCTCTTCCTCGAAGTTCTTGGAATCGTTCACCATCCGCTTGATCTCGTCTTCAGAGAGCCTCCGGTCGCCCTTGATGGTGATGGCCTGCTGGTTCCCTGTCCCGAGATCCTTTGCTGAGACATGGATGATCCCGTTTGCATCGATATCGAACGTCACCTCGATCTGGGGGATTCCGCGGGGCGCAGGAGGGATCCCTGACAGCTGGAACCTTCCGAGCGTGAAATTGTCCTTTGCAAGGGCACGTTCACCCTGGAAGACATGGATCTCGACACTGGTCTGCCCATCTGCTGCGGTCGAGAAGATCTGGCTCTTCCGGGTGGGGATGGTGGTATTCCGCTCGATCAGCTTGGTCGCGATGCCGCCGAGGGTCTCAATCCCGAGGGTGAGTGGGGTGACATCGAGGAGCACGATGTCCTTTGCCTCTCCCGTGAGGACTGCGCCCTGGATTGCTGCCCCGAGTGCAACACACTCATCGGGATTGATCCCCTTGTCCGGTTCCTTGTGGAGGATCTTCTTGATCGTCTCCTGGACGAGGGGGACGCGGGTTGACCCTCCCACCAGCAGGACATGATGGATGTCCTCGGGTTTCATCTTGGCATCGGCAAGGGCCTGCCGGACCGGCTGGACCGTGGATTCGACCAGGTCGCCGATCAGCTGCTCGAGCTTTGCCCTTGTGAGGTCAATATCAAGGAATTTTGGGCCGCTCGGACCTGTCGTGATGTAGGGGAGGTTGATGGTGGTCTTCATCTTCTGGGAGAGCTCGATCTTCGCATTCTCCGAGGCATCCCGCAGCCGCTGCATGGCGATCGGGTCGGTCCTGAGGTCGATCCCTTCCTTCTTCCTGAACTCCTCAACCAGGTAGTCCGTGACCCTCTTGTCAAAGTCATCCCCTCCAAGGAAGTTATTCCCGGAGGTTGCCTTGACCTCGAATACACCATCACCGAGGGTCAGGATTGATACATCGAACGTCCCGCCTCCAAGGTCGTAGACGAGCACAGTGGCATCCTTCTCCTTGTCGATCCCATAGGCGAGAGCGCTCGCTGTCGGTTCATTGATGATCCGGAGCACGTCAAGCCCGGCAATCTTCCCGGCATCCTTGGTTGCCTGCCGCTGGGCATCGTTGAAATAGGCAGGGACCGTGATGACAGCTTTCGTGATCTTCTCCCCGAGATACGCCTCGGCATCCACCTTCAGCTTCTGGAGGATCATCGCCGATAGTTCCTGGGGGGTGTACGACTTGTCATCGATTTTTATCTTCTCGGTCGAACCCATCTTCCTCTTGATGGACTGGATGGTCCTCGTCGGGTTCGTTATCGCCTGTCTCCGGGCAAGGCTCCCGACAAGCCGTTCACCGTCTTTGGTGAAGGCAACAACGGACGGGAGTGTACGACCCCCTTCTGCGTTGGGGATGACAACAGGGGTCCCTGCCTCCATGATTGCCATGCAGGAGAACGTTGTTCCAAGATCAATACCAAGCACTTTTTCCTTTGCCATATCAGTCACCTTCTGTTCCCTTCGAGACTGCAACTTTCGCGCAGCGTATTACCCGGTCATGCATCCTGTACCCGCAGGTGAACTCCTCAACAACTGTCCCTTCTTCACAGTCAGAGGGGAGGGAGACCACCGCGTCATGGCAGACGGGATCGAACTTCGTTCCAACGGATTCGATTGCCTGTATCCCGTGCCGTTCGAGGATCGTCCGGAAGAGCTTCTGGATCTGTTCGAGACCCTCCCGGGCAGTGGCATCACCCGATTTGAGCGCCCGATCGAAATTATCAGCGACCTCAAGGAGTTCGATCGCAAAACCCTCGATCGCAAACCTGGCCTGTGCGTCCATCTCCCGCGTCGTTCTCTTCCTGAAATTTTCGAAATCGGCAGCAAGCCGCAGGAACCGGTCATTCAGTTCATCATAGTCACGCTTCAGATCCTCAAGGGAGGGAGTGGGTGAATCGGAGGCTGATAATTCTTTTTTTTCCTGATCCAGCCCATTAAATTCCTCCTCTTTTTCGTGAACCATAAGACGATCAGGATAATTATTGCATTGTGGTTCTATAAAATCATTTTCATCGATGCAACGTCTGAAGCCAACGGCAGCAGGCTGTGGCAGGACCATCCCCGCCAGCACTCCATCACAATCATATCAGATCATCTCATAATACCCTGACCATGAAGTGGGCACTCCTTTCTGTCTGGGACAAGCGGGGGATCGTGGATCTGGCAAAGACACTCAGTGCTGACGGGGTGAAGATCCTCTCATCAGGAGGAACCGGCACGGCGCTGGACGAGGCGGGTATTGATTTCACCGAGGTCTCAGCATACACCGGGTCGACCGAGATGATGGACGGCCGGGTGAAGACCCTCCACCCCAAGGTGCACGGGGGGCTCCTTGGACGGAGGGGTATCGATGACACAACAATGGCAGAACACGGGATCGCCCCGATCGACCTGCTGGTGGCAAACCTGTACCCGTTCGAGCAGATGGCCCTGACCATTCCGGACCTTGACAGGCTGGTGGAGTATATCGACGTGGGAGGCCCGGCCATGATCCGGGCTGCGGCCAAAAACTACCGGGATGTTGCGGTGATCACGGACCCGGGCGATTACCCGCTTGTTGCCGATGCCCTGAAGAGAGGAGGGTTCTCCCCCGAACAGCGGTTCATGCTGGCCAGAAAAGCGTTTGCACGGACAGCAGCCTACGATGCGGCGATCAGCAACTATTTCCAGTCCTCTGGCGCGGAATGTGCCCCGGTCATCACCCTCCAGTACAGGAACGGGCGACAGCTCCGGTATGGCGAGAATCCCCACCAGAAGGGCGTGGTCTACGGTGAGGCGGGAATCGCTGCGGTTGCACCGCTCCAGGGAAAGCAGATGTCCTACAACAACTATCTCGACCTGAACGCAGCAGCCGGCCTCCTCAACGAATTCGAAGATCCTGCTGCCGTGATCGTCAAGCACAATAACCCGTGCGGGGTCTCCCTCGGAGCACACGTACTCGAGGCATATATTGGAGCAAGAGAGGTCGACCCGGTATCGGCATACGGAGGAGTCGTTGCAATCAACGGGGAGGTAGGGCTCCCTCTCGCTGAAGAGATCTGTTCGACCTTCGTGGAGGTGGCAGCTGCCCCTGCGTTCACCCCCGATGCCCTTGATACCATGCACCGGAAGGAGAATATGCGGGTGGTTGTCCTGCCTCACCCCAGCGGTGGCCCTGAGTTCAGGACGATAGCAGGGGGCATCCTCATGCAGGAGACCCCGCCCTACCGGGAGCACTGGCAGGTCGTCACCGATCGGGACGCGACCCCTGCCGAGCTCCGGGCGCTGCAGATGGGATGGAAGGTCTGCAAGCACACCCGGAGCAATGCGATCGTCTTTGCCAGCCAGCAGAAGATCCTGGGGATCGGCGCAGGACAGATGAGCCGGGTGGATTCGGCAAAGATTGCGATCGACAAGTCCCTCTTCTCGCTCGAAGGATCGGTCGTGGCTTCCGATGCGTTCCTCCCCTTCCCGGACACTCTCGAGATTGCGGCTGCGGCAGGTGCCACCGCACTGGTCCAGCCTGGCGGGTCGATCAGGGATGATGAGGTTATCGCAGCGGCAAACAACCTGAACATGGCGATGGTCTTCACCGGCATCCGGTACTTCAAGCATTAGGATCGGGTATGTTCCTGCATCAGGGATGATTCGGTCACCAGATTTTTTTTGAACAGGATGATAAATCCTGATTCATTGAGTCAGAGTTCCTCTCTGCAGGGGTCAATCCTGTCAATCATCCATTTTCTTGAATCGCCCGAATGCCCCCTCCAATTGCATTCCCTCCACGCGCGTTTGATCCTTCCCGGAAGAGAAGCCCTATGAGCTGCCATGAGGGTCCGGATGCTGTGGTTCGGAGCTGTGGTATATTTTTTAAGGACCCTACTTGATATCATCTAACAGGTGATATCGATGGAATACGGTTCGATTATCGGCGAATCAATCGAGTATGCAAAGGAAGCAGTATGGGAAAAATGGACGAAGTGGATCCTTCTGATTGTATCAACCATCATCTTTCCCCTGATACTCGGATATGTAATGGAAATTTACCGGGGCACGAAACCTGCCCCTGAGCTCGAACACTGGGGGAAACTCTTCATTGACGGCCTGAAGCTGATCGCGGCCTGGATTGTCTATATGCTCCCTGTCATCGCGGTACTGGTGGTATTCGGCGGCTGGGCGCTCTTCTCAGCCATCCAGCAGTCTGCCATGAGCGGGAATCCCGACTTCTTTACCTCGAATCCTGAACTTCTCATGCCGCTCATCGCCACGTTCCTGTTCGGGCTTCTGATCGCGGTGATTCTTGCGATTCTGATCAGTATCGTTGCCTATATCGGCATCATACGCATGGCGAGAGCGGAGCGGTTCGGCGAGGCCTTCAACTTCTCTGCGATTTTTGAGACGATCCGGAAGATCGGGTGGGGGAGCTATATCCTTGCGTTGATCATCCTTGTCGTGGTGGTCATGGTCTTTGGCATCATCCTGGCCCTGATCATGGCTATCCCGTACATCGGCTGGCTCATCTACCTGGTACTGCTCCCGCTACTCTCGATATTCCAGGCACGGTATCTCGCCCAGGTGTACGATGCCGGAGAGGACCAGACGATTGAGAGTGCAGTCCCCGTCCAGGCATAATTTTTTTCAAATCCCTTTTTTCCGGCATTTTCAACTTTTATGCTTGTGGCCCTCAAAAGAATCATGTTATGTTTTGGAGCGCGACAGGCAGGGTCCGTAAGAGCAATAAAAAATGACATGATCGTCTGTTTTTCCTTAAAAAGTCCATTTTTCTTGGTCCGATATATTAATGAGGCGCTGCAGCAACAGTATGGTGTGGTGGATTATCCATGACAGATCGTTTTATTCCCTGAAAGAATTCGCTTTTTTGATACCACGTTACGGGACGGGGAACAGACTCCCGGTGTCTCGTTGAAACCTGTTGAGAAACTGGAGATTGCAACGCGCCTCTCAGAGATCGGTGTCCATGTGATCGAGGCGGGATCCGCGGTTGCTTCTGAAGGGGAACGCCAGGCCCTGCGGCTCATCTCGGACGCCGGGCTCCCGGCCGAGATCTGCACGTACGTCCGTGCAGTCCCTCTTGACATCGACTATGCCGCAGATTACGGTGCCGACTCGGTGCATCTCGTCATCCCGGTAAGCGATCTCCATATTGAGAAGAAACTCCGGAAGAGCCGGGACGAGGTGTACGCGATGGCGATGGACGCCGTCACGTATGCAAAGGAGCGGGGCCTCATCGTGGAGCTCTCCGGGGAGGACGCCTCCCGGGCAGATCCCACATTCCTGAAATCGGTCTATTCCGGGGGGCTTGACCATGGTGCCGACCGGCTCTGTTTCTGCGATACCGTAGGTCTCCTCACTCCGGAACGGGTCGCGGTGATCATCCCCCCGCTCTGCCTCGCCCCGCTCTCCATCCACTGCCACGACGACCTGGGCATGGGGCTTGCAAACACGATGGCAGCACTCCATGCAGGAGCCTCATGTGCCCATGTCACCGTCAACGGACTTGGCGAACGGGCAGGAAACACCCCGTTTGAGGAGCTCGTCATGGCGCTTGAGATCCTCTACCAGTACAGGACCGGGATCAGGACGGCAGAGATCTACCCGCTTGCTGCCCTGGTATCCCGTCTTACCGGGGTCCCGCTCCCCACGAACAAGGCGATCGTGGGCGAGATGGCTTTCACACACGAGAGCGGGATCCATGCCCACGGGGTGCTGAAAGAACCGAGCACCTATGAACCGGTCCCCCCGGAACGGATTGGGAGAAAACGGCGCATCATGCTCGGGAAGCACTCGGGGTCTGCCTCAGTGGAGGCAGCACTCACCGAGCTCCATTACCATCCGGACGAGAAGCAGCTGAAAGAGATCCTTGGCCGGATCAAGGATCTGGGGGACAAGGGGATGAGGGTCACCGACAGCGATCTTATGGCCATCGCCGAAGCCGTGATGGCGATAGAATGCGTACCGGTCCTCAAAATGAAGCAGTTCACGGTGGTGTCGGGCAGCAATGTTATCCCGACGGCATCGGTCACCCTCCTTGTCAAGGATGAAGAGGTCACCAGTGCATCCACCGGGACCGGGCCGGTCGATGCCGCAATGGAAGCGTTGCGAAAGTCAGTCGCAGCAGTCGCCGATATATCGCTGGAAGAGTACCATGTCGACGCTATCCACGGCGGGACGGATGCGCTCGTGGACGTGACGGTAAGATTAAGTAAAGACGGGAAGATAATTACGTCTCGCGGCGCTCGCACCGACATCATCATGGCTAGCGTGGAAGCGGTGGTCGCCGGCATGAACAGATTGTTGAGGGAAGAACATGAAG
>JAEAME010001588.1_pt1 | contig 15279 bp, 19 predicted proteins | sample 8958731 | NCBI WGS metagenome assembly JAEAME01 (sample SAMN16933194, study PRJNA681113) | bioreactor sludge metagenome | isolation source: anerobic bioreactor sludge (Control) | place: India:Bengaluru | collected 2018-10-24 | reverse complement strand
CTAACCGCTTAGCCTTCTTAAGATCCAAATCCAGTTTCTCAGCCTTCTGAGATGTCTTTAGCAAATCCTCGTTGACAGCGGTGAGTTCATGAGTTAATTCAAGGTTCTTCTGAAGCTGCTCCCGGTACTTAGCGTCAAGCTCCTCAAACTTCTTCGCAAGTTTTTCATGCTCAGATTGGGTTTGCTCCCTAGCGTCAATTGTGTCTTGCAGTCGCCGTTCTAACTCTTTGATTCTGGCGCCATCATTGATTGTGCCTTTGTTGTTTTCGGATAGCTGCTTGTCGAGCTTTTCAACCTGCTTTTGCAGCTCCTCCACTTTACCCTCAGCTTTCTGTCGCCGCTTACTTTCCTCAATAAAGTTCTCTTCTGCTTTAGCGACTTTTAGCTCGGCGCCTTTAATCTTAGAATTAGCCAAGTCGTGTATAGTCTGAACCTTGTTCTCAATCTCAGTAACTTTAAACTCAGCGGCTAAAACTTTGGCGTTAGCAGCCTCTTGAATCGCCTTAACCTTAGCCTCTGTTTCTACAATCTTGAATTCAGCGGCTTTAATTTTGGCGTTAGCGGCATCTTGCACCGCCTGGACCTTGTTCTCGGTTTCTGTGATTTTGAATTCAGCTGCCCTAGTCTTTGCCTTCTCTTCATTTCTCACTCGCTCAATTTCTGCAGCAGTCGTAATTTTGAGCTCCTCAAACTCAGATTCCGCCCGGGACTTGGCAACGTTAAGGCTTGAGATAACCTGCGCACTCTGACTTGTCTTAAGCAGCTCAACTTCCTTCTCCAGAGCAAATGTTTTGGCTTCTAAACCCTGAATGTTACGCTTCTTGCTGTCATCCCCAACAAAGTCCCCGACGACAACGTCAGTTCCCTGCGGAGTCTTTCCTGTGCCTTCATCGGGCACGCAAACGCCTTTCTGGGCGTCCCAGTGTTGACCTGTGGGGCAGCTGTGTTGTTCAATCATTTTGCTTAAGCCTTTGACTTGGATTTTTACCATTTTTCCTTTTAGCATTTGTGATGTACTCAACGCCTCAGAAACTACTGCCTCAAGCGGAGAAATCTTAGAAAGAGGTATACCGGGCAAAGTATCCTTGGTCAACAGTGCAGAACCGACAAAATGGAACTCAGGATACTCAGATGCCTCGAGACTTTGGTTAACGATCACGTGCTCATCAATCCACAAATAGAGCGGCTTACCCTCGCCGATGTCATACATATGGCTTGTCAAATCGATGTTGCAACGCACCGACTTAGGCACCTTAAGCACAGCCTCGACAGCGCCATCCTCAAACTTGGCTGCCACATAACGCACACCGGGCAAATCGTAGCCAGGCAGGTGGTTGAGGTTACAGTCGAAAGCATCAATGAGGCCTTCAGCTGCAGCTGAGAGCTTTTTGTGCGTATAGAGGTTGTCGTTCATGCTCTTTATCGGAAAGCCAACAAGGACTCGATAATACACGTTGTCTTTATCCTCTTTGAACTTAGAGAGCATAGGCTTTAGGAAACTGAATTTTTCTTTCTGTGAATACGCATAAGACTTGGTCTCATCTAGGTTTAGCGCTGTAATCCACGCTTGATACTCTGAGACCCCCGCCTCGGCGCCATAGTATTTTATGAACTCACTTCGAATTCGCTCAAAGTCTGCATGACGGTTTGTTGACATTTTTAGCTCCCAGGATGTCGATTGTTGCACTCGGTACAGGCGTACTTGTTATCGCCTATACGCCAAGCTTTGCCGACGATTCGCTTTCTGCAAATTGCGCATTTAGATTTTGTGTTGAACTTCCGCTTTGACGCTTCTTTCCATGCTTGTTCGTTACTCATTTTAGGTCACTTTAAGCTATGAGATAGTCGCTGCCAGGTAGCCAGTCAGGCGAGACGCCGAGATCTAGCCCCAAATAGTCAAGGGGATCAGTGATGCGAATAAGGATGCAGCGACAGTAAGGATGCACCCAAGCTAAGAGAGTATTTTCATCTCCAATCTCCAGATAAGGAAAAACCGCGAGCAACTCGTCGCCAGTAAAAGCCGTCTTGTCTAAACTATTGCAGGGAAAACAAGTGCGGTCATCAGTGATGGCTTGAAAATACCACCAATCATGCTCCGAGAAATAGCTAACACCGTGCCCCGCGTAGTCTTCGGGAACAACTTTAGGCGTCTGCCAGTCGAGCAGTTCCTCGAGATAGACAACTGCTGCGACTACTGCAGCAACTTCTCTAAGCGTTGACTGTGACAGTGTACTGCTTGCCCTCTCCAGAGTGGGTGCCCTCCATTTTATGAGCCCCAGTAGGCATAAGGCGCTGCTTAAACTCGCTGCCCAAGTTGAACTCTAAGACTTTGAAATAGCCCTCTGCCTCAGGTGATAATCGAGCGCCTGGGGCGTCTTTTTGGAGCCGTGCGATAACTTCTCGGCGAGCAGTGCCCACGTGTGCTCTTATTGCAGTGGCGCCTTCTTTGTATGCCTCGGCTAGGGTAATGTTTTTCTCAGCAAAGTTTTTCTCCACTACCTCAAGCGATGTCTGCAGAGTCTTCATCCTTGCAGGATCAAGCTGAGGTACATCAGGAAGCCCTACAACTGGATCTCGGATCGGATCGGCGCCAAGCGCTCCTGCCGCAGGCTCCTCAGGCAAGTCTTTGAGAGGCACACCGAGCTTCTTGAGCAAATCTTGAGCTTGATCAAAAGTAATACAGCCAGACGTCTTGAGCTCTGACACGTCTTTGCCTGTGAGCTTTTCGAGCCCCGTTTTTTGCCGCCCCCAAGAGAGACTAGGCATGGGGTTACTAGCTGAAGGCTTGCCGAGCACTTTAACAAAAATACTGTTTTCGACCACACGCTTAAGGCTGTGCTGAATGCCCTGAGCATAGTTCTCATAGAACTCTAGCATTTTAGTAGCGCTTGCCTCAGTAGCGTTTCGAAGGGTGCTCATAGTTGGAGCGTTCAAGTTATTGGTGATGCGTGTATCGTTGCTCTGTTGGAACCCCTCAAAGTTTATGCGGATGTTTTGCAGTTGCGGTGACTTCTCGTTAATGTCACCCTCGTTTACTCCTGCAAGAAAAATAGCTTCATCCGGCTCTTTCTTTGTGTACTCGTCATATAGTAAGTCTCTGACTTTGTCATCTCTGCATTCAAACCTGCGATCTGGATAGCCTAAGCGGTGCAGAACTGCGTTTCCATCATCAGTCATCTCTCGTCTGGCATCGACAAAGTCTTCAAGGCAGAATGCAAGTGCTTTACCATAAGGGTTCAATGGAGTCTCTTTGTTTGCCCACCAAATAACGCGGTCCAGATCTTCGCCTTCCCACGTCTCCACAACTGAGGCGCCGAATTCCTGTGTGAACTTGTAGGGCTTTTTCTCGTCTACTCGTCGCCACATAAACATACTATCGGACGGCAGCACTTTTGGCTCAAAATCATCATCAGGATCTAGATCAATAGCGAAAAAGCCTTTCTCAAATGCTTCTCTGACAGCCATCTTTACGACTTCGTCAACTCTGTGCTTTTCGTTCCATGCATCGAGCTTAATCTTGTTAGGGTGAGGTATTTCCTTCCCTGTTTTGGGGTCGATCTTCTTTTCAACATCCTGCCCCATCTCAGTGAAAAAGCTAGCTGCAACCATCTCAGTCAAATTCGTGACAGCGGTCTCAACGTCAGGATCGCTGTTGATCTCATCAAGCCTACACATAACATATGGATGAGGAATCCTGTCAGTCCAACGGCTCGAGGCATTAACTAGGCGCCCTTTGGATTTTTCTCTCTTAATCTTTGGGCGTCCACGCTTGATGTTCACAACTTGAATAACAGTCTTCTCAATTGTCGGCAGCCGACCAGTGATAACTGCTCGCATGGCGCTTAAACGTGAATGCCTCTCTTCTTTCAAATTCGAGCCCTCTTAGCTGAAACTGGCGAAACAGGAACAACCGGCAGGCTATAGCGGCCTGCATCAATAGCGTGGTCCCGTTCCTTCACGTCTTCTCGGTATTCGAGTGCTTCACTTATAAAATTGGCGCAGCACTTGCTAACGAACTGTCTAGGCAAGCCGTCGCCTGCGATTGCAAATCTGCTGTTGAGCTCACGTAAACCATCCTCGCGTTTAATCGTGTACGCTACTGCGTTGACGCCTCTGATGTGTACTCCATCGGGTTTAGTGTAGCCACGACGCAACTTCATAATCGACTGAGGAAACCTGCCATCACAGTAGAATACGCCCTTACCCCACTGATTCTCGAGATCAACGCAGGCCTCCAGCAGCTGCTCGTCAGTTGTCTCGGTCTTGTAGAATTCATCCACGAAATAGCCCCTGCCATCGTGATCAAACGCATTAGCCATCACAGCTGAAGGAGCACTCCAGCCAAAATCTACGCCATACCGCATATACTCGATTTCTGACTTGTTAATCTCCCGAACATGCTTAGACGTATCAAACGGCAAAGTGCCCGCTGCGACAGCTGCGAATCTGCCATACACGAACCGGTCAGCAAGCCCGCCGTGGTGAGTGCGAAGTATTTCAGAGATAAAGCTCTTGGGCAAAGTGGGGTTGTCGTAGATGCTCCAGCGAAAAACGTGCATATTTGGGCTAGCTGTCTCGACATTCTCCAATGCGTTAAACAGTGCTGTGCCAGGTGAATCAGGCGTCGTTGTCACCCAAACTCCCGGGTTTATCGGCAGCTTACAGCGCCCAGATCCACGCAACCTTCTAATTACAGTCAACCAGGCAGTTTCAAAATGACGCACCAAGCGAGCTTCATCAATATGAGCATAATCAAGGTTAGGACCCTCCGCACGCTCGGCATCATCCAAAGAGACAAACCACAACTGCGACCCGTTAAACCAAGTTAGGCATAAATCGTCACGGTTAAAATCGCTCACATAAGGATTCTGAGTAAAAGGAAAACGGCAACCTAGAAAGTCTTTGGATTCCAGCGTTGGAAACAAAATACGCTTCATCATAGGGTAACTTGGCTCAAAAATATAGCCAACCGATCCAGGATAATGCATCGCCCAAGCAATATCTTCGGCTAGCCCACATTTTGTCTTACCCGAACCAGTGCCACAACTGCAAGCCCTCTGATCATAAACACCCCTAGTAGCATGAAAATCAATCTGCTTAGGGTGAGGACAATAGCAGAAGAAATCAACCCGCTGGCGCATCTGCAGTTTGACTACTTTCTGCGGCATCCTTCGCCCTCTTCTTATCCAGCAGTTCCTTCTGGAGTTTGTGCGCTTCTCTAGCAGCCATTAGAGCTTCCTTAACCAAGGGGTCGATTTCAAACGGCATCTCACCAGCGCTGTCATAGGTGACGATTTCCTCGGGCTTACGATTAATCAGGCCGATTGATTGCTTGAATTTGATATCCTCAGAAACCGCCCGGACATAAACGGTTAGAGCACCAACTTTGGCAAATATCTGTTTCATGGTGAGTTGGCCATCAGCCCTAATCGGCTTAATACTAACCAGTAAATTCACAGCTTCACGAACAGCGAAATCCATACCTTCCAAGGCAATCGCAGTAAGGTGAACCTCCTGCTCAAAGTCATGAATCCATTCCTTCATGTCGTAGTAATCCCGGCGAACTGCAGCAACAGAACACTTAAACTCATCAGCAACCGCCTTGAAAACTATACTAGGCTTATTGCGAGCAGCCAGCAAAAACAGCATACGCTTACGACGATTAAACAACCCATCTCGCACGCCTTATAAACCCCCCCTGGAAAGTGTGAACATTTTTTCACAGTCAAAGCTTTGGAGTGAATTGGTTCTTATGCTTTGACGTATCACTAAAGCAAAAGATCGCTGTCTGCAATTCAACAGACCATCTACGACTGCCAACAACTCGGGACGCATATAAGCCCCGCATTGTGATAGTTTGTTGGTCCCTCTCTCAAAGTTCCCAGTCAGTGTTACTCCTATGGTGGCACCGTTGGAGAACTTTCAGCCACACTAAGTGTAATTTCGACTGGATCCAGGAATTCAACGGATCTATCATCAAAGTCATTGAAAATAGTTTTGAGAAACTCGATAACATCATTCTGTTTTGTACTGTCACGCAAATGAATATCTACTTTGTTTGCAGTTACATTTACACCCTGGGCTGCAATATCAAATTTTAACATGACGCCATCTAAAGCAGCATGAACTGCATTTAAGCGAGACAGCGGGAAATCAGCGGTTTTAAAGACTACGTCTATTCCTTTCCCGGTTATATTCAGGTAGTGATTGATTGTTGCCGAGGTTGCATTATTAGTTAAAACGATATGCAAGATATTAGACTGGTCAACATAAACTCCTGCAAATTCGTCAGCGTTACTAAAATTCTCTCTAAGAAGGGCAGCACGATTGTCAGCGGCCTGATTGTATTCATAAACGGCTATTGCTGAACTTCCAATTAAAAGAGCCACAAGTAAAATAGCAACTGGTTTTAGACCTATCTTTAAGCGTCTATGCCTTTTCTCTTTTGCCTCTTTTTTGGGTGACGCATTCTCTACTGTCTGAACAGTTAACAGGGCATCTTTGCCCTCATCAGATAAGCAATACTTCCCATACTCATCTGTCTTAATCAAGCCGTTAAGTTTAGTTAAGTGGTGCTGTAGATGTCCACTACTTTCAATTGAGGTCTTCTTCTTTAAATCAGCAAATCCAAGAGAACTGTCACTTAGTACTTTTAGGATTTGTATACGTGTTGGGTGTCCAAGAGCATCGAATACTTCTGCCCGTTGCCTGTCCTGCTCTATCCGACCTGAGTCTTCCATGTTCTTTCTTCCTTGAAGAAGTCAGTATTCATCAGTATATTTAATCCCTATTTTGTAGACCATACGAAAAAGAGTAGAACATGTGAAGTCCAGTTTTGTAGACTTGCTTAATTAAAGTAGACACTTTCTCATGACTACTTCTGCCCTAACATAGTAATTCAGTTCTCAACTACCACAATGTAGAGGCTGATAAGTTGATATGCCGAGATACTCTAGAGAGACTGTTAAGCGGTTCTCTGCGCCATGACTGTAGGGTCCCTTCATCGACTTTTGGAAACTCGCATTGTTGATCTTGCCACCGTGGCCTGCCCTTGTTACTCTCCAGCCCCTCAAACCAGTGCGAACCAGCTGCGGGTTACTCGTAATAATGACAAACGGCGCATTATCCATCTTCTTATAAAACTCGGCAGTCCACTGCAGTAGCTTACGACCAAGCCCAATGCCCTGATAATCAGGCAGGACAACCAGTCGACTAACCCGGTTAAAGCGTGTTCCAAACTTGATAGGCTGCACCGCAATAAAAGCAACGGGTTTCTCCTTAAGAAAAGCTGCATAACAGCGGCAAAACGGAGCTAACCCTGTGTCTAGATAGTGATATTCCCTAAACAGACTCCAGAATTGGATAGGTACCTTGTAGATTTTGAGCTCAATTGGCGGGTGGGTTCTTTTTTTTATCAAACGACATATCGTCGGTGCAGAGTACCCAATCGGGCTCTAACCAGTCGATGACGTCTCTATGGCAGGTTACAGCTATAAACTGCTTGCCGCTTTTTCGCACAGATTTCGCAATGGCCATGCATGCGATGTGTGCGATTTCTCGATCGATGACGCTTGTGAATTCGTCGAATACTATTCGCTTTCCTGATAAGAGCAAGGCACGGGCGACGTCCACACGCATCTTTTCCCCCTGACTTAGCAGATCATAACGCTTAAGCCAATCGGGTGGGGAAGCAAAACCTACGCTGCAGAGTGCTTGAGTGATGTCTGCTACGGTGAGGTTTTCGGGGAAGTCGTCGAGGACTGTCTCTGCGCCGTAGGTGAAGCCGTTAACGTATTCGCCGGGAAACACGTTTTTTGCTATTGTCGTTTTACCGGTTCCGCTGCGGCCAGTGATGACGCCGATCTTCCAGTCTAGATCTTCAATAGGTAGGTTGCCGGCAAAGTGTTTATCCATCTTTTCAGCGGTGATGGTGAAGCTGCTTGCGACGGATTGGCTGCGGAAACTCGAGGGTTTGGGCCATTCTTTTACAATGTTAAAATCCGTACGTTATACCCCTGTGCTTTTAAATCGTCGAAAGTCCGTTGCTGCTCTGGCTCGTCTTTACATTTGACGATAACTTCGAAGGTACTATCAAGAATGGCGCCAGCTGGGCTCTCAGCTGAATCAAGGATTTTATCGTAGCGTTCTAGTGTACCATCGGATATGTTGAGTAACGCTTTTAGGTCATCAGCTCTGTCCGCTTCTCTTAAACGCTTGAACTCTTCAGCGTCAAGCAGCTTATCGTGAGTGCCTTTGAGTTTGTTAAGGACTTGGCGCAGTAGACGTCTGTCCGAATCTTCAACCTGTAGGCGCAAGACAGGACCATAAAACTCTTCGTGACCAACGCAGGTGTCGACTCTTTGCTCTCCATCAGCAAAGCAGCCCTCCTTGTTGGCAACTATAGGGTAAACCCAGCCAAACATCGTTAAGCTTCTCCAAGTTGCGTCCTTTTGCTTGTCAGTCATCTTATTCGGATTCTGACCATCACGAACCAGTTCCCTAAGATCCTCCAGCATACCCACATATTCGGGAGGGACAAAAATAGACGTCTCAATCTCTCTGCCATTCTTCAGCTTATACTTATACACCAAACGCGGTACCCTCAGAATGGTCTCAGCGTTAAGAGGCTAAAAATCTTCACATATCACTTAGAGGCCACGGAACCAAGCTGCAAGTGCAGTTACTATTGTTGCTGCAGCAGCGCCGACCGCAGCCAACCCTTTGAGAACTTGAGACTTCTCCTTACGTTTCTGCTCTTCTATGGCACGTTGAGTTCTCTGTTCTGAAATAAACAAATCAATCTTAGCATCCATATCCGCTACTTTCTTAACCAAACCGCTGGACATATCGTTACCAATCAAAGCGGCATGCATCTCCTGCGTCTCTTTGCCAATGTAGTTGAGTTTTTCCTCCATACCGCTATGCTGGGGACATGTAGCCATCTAGATTTCACCGATTTCAACAATTTCGCTTATCAAGTGATGCAAATTTAAGGTTTTCTTTGCACTTACTACGCGTGTCCCCGGGGGAGTCGGCGCCGATGCGACCAAACCGAGGAAAACGGAACCTTCAACACTCGCCTGTAGCCTAATACCTCGTGTGTTTATAGTAGCTAACCTAACGGCAGAAATTATGAAGTCAATATAAACAAGGGCAGTTTAGATTATTGCTATTTAACGCAAAATATCCAAAAACGGTGAAGAGGATTACTAGAGTTAACATAAAGAAAATCCTTACTTGGCTAATTCCAAATGCGAGTACTCCATCGATTAAGTGATTGAAACTTTATTATCCAAACCGCCAGTAGTAGAAGGAGGTAATTCAAATTGAACGTCAAAGAGGCAGAAAACACCGCTAAGCTTGTAGCACAAACCGCAACAGAGATTGGTCAAAGCCACAAGGAAACATGCACGGCCCTTCGTGATACAAAGGAGCAGGCAATTGATAATCGGAAGTTGTGGAAAGAAGGCAACAAATCTAAACTTATACAAATTGGCATTGCCCTAATTGTGTTTCCCGAGCCAACGCCTATAAGCGAAATTGTTGGAGTTGGCTTTTTAGCTGCAGGTGCCGTCCAAAAGGGTATAAAAAATCAATATACCTACATGGAAGATATCCCAAAATCACTAAAGAGCGCTCTCAATGAGATCAGAAGCTTCCATTATTAAATAATAATATCGTCACAAGTGCCCCTTAGCCATCCGGCGTCGATGCGACCAAACCGAGGAAATCGGAACCTTCAACACTTCGCCCCTTCTAACCATCTGCTTCTTATTCGCCCCCACCTTCACTTGTCGCCTGCCATTTGAATAACAGCTTGTATGCAGAAAAGTTGTCTTCGCCCGCACCTCAACCAAACCATCCTTCACGTCGGAAACAACTTCAACAGCGTAGATCCCCTTCAAATAGAACTCTTTAAATGGACTAGCAAGCATCTGCAAAAAACTCCATATTCCATTTTTCACAGATTATCCATGTGAGCCTAACTAGATTCAAGCCATCCGGAGGACGTCTCGTAATGGGTTGCCGCACAGCGACGTACTTATCAACTACTCCCCTATGCGCTCGCTTTTTCTCTGGCTCAAAATCCTCAAACCTCGAATCTGCAGGCCGCTGCTGAATCCCCACAAGGCCCAGCGTTAACACAGTTGTACGTATCTGGGCATAAAACCAGGTCCGGCTATACTTGAAGCCGGGCTCAATCTTGCCATCCCTCATGTCTCGAACAAAAGAACCAAACTCGAGCCTCGTCATTCCATCACGGTTTTTAAGTTCATTGAGGAAAAGTCTTGCTGCATGCTGAGTACGGTTATTAGCAAACAGCAACTCGCAGATATCGCCATCCTGGTGAAGGATATCCATTTTTACACGTCGACCAATATTTCGCAAACTCATATAGTTGGTTCTCCATTAACGTAATCTTTCTCAAGCTGCTGCACCTGCCTGACTAACACAGTACGCTTATCATAGAGCCGCTGCAACTCAGCTTTGATACTCTTAATCCGGTAATCGATGATTGTGACGTCGAGCAGCAACTTGTTTTTCTTCTGAGCAAACCTCTCAGGCCTGTTAAGGTCACGGGCAGCAATCATCTTGTTAATTTTAATTCGATTAGCCTCAGCCTCGGCTTCCTCACGCTCAAAGACTTTATCCCAATTTTTCTCCGCCATCCTACACCAAACCCTCCAAATTCAAGGAATACGCTAACATGACAGCAAAAGCAAACTTGAAAGCGGGTAATCTACCCCAAATAATTTCATAAACCCTCAAGCCGGGGAGGTTCATATCAGCATGCCCTCCCAGCATTTCTTATGGTAGATTTTGCGATGGTACTTTCCGCAGTTTTTCGAGTAAATGAGGTCGCCTTCAACGAATTCTTTGTGACAGCGATTGCAGTACCTATAGCGATGATGATACCGCTGCTTGAAAATCTGGCTACTGGATTCTTCAGTCAACGCAGATACTCCCTAAGTTTTCGTTGCTTCTCATCAATTACCATGGGATCCGACTCTGCATCGCTAAGTTTAGTGATAACTTCTTTGAGCTCTTTGACGTCTGCAGACATAGCCTTCGCAGTGGCAGTGAACTCTTTTACCATCGTCTCTAGATTCTCAACTGCCAGATTTCCGCCAGATTTGCGAATAACATTATACATAGCTGAGAGCAGCCGTTCCACCTCAAGCTGCTTACTGTTACTAAATTTCTGGGCTTCCCTGAGCTGTCGAACCTCCTCTTTTAACTCGTAAAGCTCCTGCCCGCTGCCTATCGATTCGAGGTTTTTATGGATCTCAGCTTCAAACTTGTTAAGACTCATAGGCTTGACAATCTTGCGCTCACGGCGGATGACGTCCTCTTCTTTTTTGTAAGTCCGATCAATAATCCCATAGAGCTCCTGCTTGGTGACACATTGAAAACCGTCGATACGGCAGCCATGGTAATCCTTGTTGAACTCCACCGTCTGCAAAACTATATCTTGAAGACAATAGCCAAGCCTGCCCTCAACAATCTCAAACCACCTGTTCAGAGCTAACAAGCAAGCATCATGAGTCATCCCACCGACGTCACAGGCGATATAACCGGTAACCTGTTTTCGCTCCTTCCCAAAACAGACATGAATCTTCACCCCACCCACAAACTCATCATTCTCCCAATGCTCAAGATTCTGACAAACCTTAGCCAGCAGAGTAACGTTATGCACACAAAGCGGGACGAACAGCACCCCGTGGGTGATTTTGTTGCAGTATGCTCCGGGATAAGGCTGCACTACTAACCCCTTTTGGAGGAGTTTAGCGCAGGCACCTCGTACGGTTGAGAATTGGCCGGGCTTAATTTTCTTGGGAGACCATCCTTCAGAACCATCCTTGTATATTTCGCAGGCGATTTCATGAGGGGTTAACTGGATTTCTGCAGCATCGATAACATGGAAAACTCTTGACTCAATAGAGTACCCTCGACTAGATAACTTGCTGATGCCTTTGTCCTGCTGGGACGCTAAACTGTTTAAACAGGTGTTGGCACGCTTGTTTGTGGAGTTATCAGATGATGCAGCCAAAAATGTCAGCTCCTAAGTTTGCTCCTTTAATTCGGCACCGATAAAATCCGTAATCTTGTCAACAACGCCAGTTAGGGCATTCTCGGTTAGGGGTGCATGGTAGCGGATTCTAAGGACCTGCCAGCCCTTTTTCTCTAGAAGGTTAACAATTTCCTCGTCCCACTCATCTCCTTCTTTATGCACTGCGTCGCCGTCGAGGTAGACAGCTTTGCGCTTTTCAACCCAGAGAAAATCCGGAATAGTTGACTTGAGTACAATTGGCTGCTGAGTAACCATTCCCCTTGTCAGGTTTTTAGCACTTAAAGCCTTGAAGACGTCGATTTCAGCTTTGCTGACCTTGGGGTGCATCCGGTCTTTGTGACTCAAATCTGTATAGCCTCCCAACAGTCCTTATGGTAAATTTTATGCCCTGGTCTACTCATCACGACGTCACCAACCCTAAGCGGCTCCTCGCAGCCCTGCCTAGCACAAAAGCATCGGTTGCGGTTTCTCACAAACGACTGCATCTGCTTGCTGAAAACACGATAAGCCGCCTTCTTCGTCAAGGCCTACTTCTCCCAACTTTAACCGGAGTGTCACTTTTGCAGCTGCAGGCTTCAGAAAAACCGCAAACCGCATACAGATGCTTGCCGCCGCGGGTACGATGACCAATGCCGAATCGCCGAACTCTGCGATCGTGACAGCTAGCCGTGGATTTGCAGAACTTCGAAGTGGAAAAGGTATGCCCAAATTTAGGGCGCTTAGGTGATAGACTCACTTGCTAGGTGCCCCCTTGCTGAAATCCTGGGCTTTCTTACGCAGGATGCCATCTTTTTTGAAGCTATCGAGGAAGCACCAGTACTCTCCAATCACTAGCCCTTTCTTGCTTGCACTGGCAGCATCAGTGAGCATCGTTTTCAGCGCAATGTACTCTTTAGCGTCCTTGTTCTCAGCTTCCAAGGCCTTCTCATAGGTGTGGGCGTCATTCCAGAACCAACTTATTCCGCCGTCAACGTGACGCTCTCGAGGTAGATCCTTACGCGGACTGCTGCCGCTGGGGCTATACGCCGGCCTATTAGCAAGTTTTGACAAGCCTTCCCGCAGGTTATCTAGGAAAAGCACCTTGAGAATCGCTATACACTTATCCGGATCGCAGCCGATGCCTTCCTGCCCACATGCGCTGCAGTACCGTTTTTTGAAGACTTCAAGCGGACTTTCCTGTTTAGGCGTCTGCTGGGACGGTTTAGAGGAAGGCATGCTAGCCGTGGAATCTTGAGGTTTAGGCTGAGGCGTCGATTTTGGCTCAGAGCCTTTAACAATGCCCGTGTAGACCTCAGGTTTAGCGTCTTTTTGCGTAGAGGCTACCACAGGAACCGGCTGAGGTAGAGCAACCTTTGGCCGCGCAACCATATAGAACGATTTACCCTTGCCACGGCTGACGAAAGCGGCGCCATGCTCACGTACCAACCGATCAAACGTGACAAATTCAGGTTGACCCTCCCAGCTTGCAGGATAAGATACCACAAGAGCATCCCCACCCTCATGCATAGCGAAGGATGTACCCACAGCTAACCCCTCAGGCAAGTCATGAAGAATCTTATCGGCTAACTCCTGCGCCCAAGGCTCAAACTTATTCACCTATGAGTGCCCTCCAGCAGTTTTAACCCATAACGATGACCACCTCGGCATCGGATTTTACTAACAACGACATAGTTTGTCTCGCCATCTTTTGTTATGACCGTACCAATCGCATAATCATCTGAATCAACAATCACACGATCAGTCACGGCAAAGCCTCCCTAAACTCCGCGCCTCAGAGTTCATGAGTTACATTCCTCACATTCCCAGGAAGGATTACCTTTACCTCACGGGGAGCTGCCGACTGAGGCTCAGGAAGCGCTTGGAATTGGTCTAGCCGTTCCTTGATGTTGTCAAAAAAGCGTCTGCCGTTTGGCTGGATAGTATCAGGCAGAAATGCGGCTACACGGCTAGACTGCATCGCGTAGCTATTTTCAAGCGCTGCCTTGATGTACCAGAACATAGCACGCATTGAGACTTTCAAATTGACCTGCTCAATCCGCCTCTTCGGGTCAGGGCTGCGAGATACAGCTTTATCCCATAAAGTAGGCATAACAACTTTACAGCCCACCTTAGCAGGAATGCCGTCAATCACTTCCTCAATGGTAAACATCACATAGACGTCTTTTGCGTCAGGCTTCCAATGCCACATGATATCGTAGGTATCATATTCCCTTAATTTCTCGCTGACCTCGTCACGGGTACGTTCAGGGCTAATGGTTGTCGTTACATACTTGACTCTGGGATCGTCAGTATAGATTTTCATAACTTCATTTCTCCTTGATTAGTTGCTTTGAAAATGAGGTACCATGTGCGGCTCCGCGGCTCACTCGACCCCTTACGACGGAAACCACGGCTAGCCGTCAATGATGCTATAGACGAGGCCTCAGCTGGTATGCAGGCTAGAAACCGCTTAAGACTAACTTGGTTGTCGTTCCACTTCACCAGTAGCAGGCCACCAGGCACGATTACACGCATCAGCTCAAGATAGGCAGCTTTTAAGTCAGCCTTCCAAGTTAAACGGTTAAGTACACCGTACTTTTCTGCAAAATTGAAGCCCATCGGCTTACCCTTAGAAACATAAAGCATATGCGGAGGGTCAATGACGCCCCCGTCGACGACGCCGCTCTTGATTGGTAGAAAAGCCCACGCTGCAACTATGTCCGGCTTGACGCTGCGCCGGCAATCAATGAAGAGGGTGCCCGGGTCCTGCTTATCTTTGTACATGGCGCGGAAGCTAGCGGTAACATCCAAAATCAAATAGAAGCCTCCTCGCCTGTGCGCTTCTGTGGCTTTACATCAAGGCGATACTTCCGCTTATTCAGATGCGCCTGTAGCAGTTCCTCTTCAATCAGCGCCTTTTCCATCAAATCTACAAGCGCTTTGCCCAAATCGCCGCCATAATAGCGGTCAACAATCTCCATGGAAAACGCTTCAAGAAGCTGAGTAGAAATCCTATTGGATTCCTGAAAAGCGCTCAAGAAAATAGCCTCCTAAAAACGTCTATAGCGTGCGCTAAACCCAAAAATCGCTTACTTTTAAGAATAAAGGAAAAAGATGATAGAAAAACTACCGATAGTAGTTTTTCACGTAAGTGCTGGCGCCGCCGAAAGGTTGGACGAGAAGCTTCTCGAATACCTACGGTTTTCATGTATGAAGAGGCGATTCTA
>JAEAME010001586.1_pt1 | contig 15289 bp, 12 predicted proteins | sample 8958731 | NCBI WGS metagenome assembly JAEAME01 (sample SAMN16933194, study PRJNA681113) | bioreactor sludge metagenome | isolation source: anerobic bioreactor sludge (Control) | place: India:Bengaluru | collected 2018-10-24 | reverse complement strand
TTCAAACCCAACACTAATCAAAAAACGAATGATCATGATGACAAAGAAACGTTCCACTGTACTGGCAAACCTGAAATTACTGATGGTCGTGCCGGTGATCGCTCTCATTCTGATAGTATTCTCCTCATGCAATGAGAAAGCAAAGAATGATCCTGCTAAAGCTGTTGCTGAAAGTAAAGTCCTTCCGGGGCAGGAAATCCCTGATGATGCACCACCGCCGCCACCGCCGCCACCGCCACCGCCGCCACCTCCGCCGCCACCGTTCACTGTGTCTGATGGTGATACGACTTGGCATATTGTTGATAAGATGCCTGAGTTCACCGGAGGAAATGAAGCTCTTTTCAAATACATCTCTGACAATGTCAAATATCCAGAATCGGCAAAACAGAATGGTGTACAGGGCCGGGTCCTTATTAATTTTGTTGTTACTGAATCCGGGAAAGTGACAAATGTAAGCTATGCGAGCAGAAGCCCGAATGCAGAGCTTAATGAGGAAGCGCTGAGAGTTGCAAGAACACTTCCTGATTTTGCCAGTCCCGGCGTTGTAAAAGGCAGGGCAGTCCCTGTTTCATTTACACTGCCGATCACATTCAGATTGCAGTAGGCCTGATTAAGTCCTACAGATTAAAAGGGTGTCTCAAAAGCCAATAGAATTACCCCCTTCCCCCTAAAGGGGGTTCTCTAAAATACTGAATATCAGAAAGTCCCCTTTGGGGGATTTAGGGGTAGATAAAGAGAGGCAGGCTTTTGAGGCACTCTCTTTTTTATTTTTCATAATACTTATATGTTCTTTATTCCTTAAATTTGAGCACTGCAATATTTTAAATGAACCTTAACGAACGTTTAAATACTTTTTCTGAGCTTGGCACTATTCTCAGAGATTCCCTTCAGGGGAAACAGGTAAAATATGCAGCCAGGGTTAATCAGCTAATTGATGATCAGCATTTCAGGAATCCCTGGTTCACCCCGGAGAATGTGAAGCTCGCATTGCGATCGATAGCGGAAGAACTTACTTATCCTGATCTTTTAAAATGGACCTCAGCCTATCCGGACCTTGACAAGACCCGCAGTCCGCTTAAGGTAGCTGTTGTTATGGCCGGTAATATCCCTCTTGTCGGATTTCATGATTTTATGTCTGTCCTAATAAGCGGTAATGCTATTTTAGTCAAGACTAGTTCAAAGGATGCTGACCTCATAAGGTTCATCGCTGATATTGTTTGGGAAATCGATGGCCGCTTCAGTGAAAGAATTGAATTCACTGATGGCAGCCTGACTAAGTTCGATGCAGTGATAGCTACAGGCAGTGATAACAGTTCAAGGTATTTTGAATATTATTTTGGAAAATATCCTCATATAATCAGAAAGAACAGGAACAGCATTGCCGTCCTTACCGGAGATGAAAAGGATAATGATCTCAAAGATCTCGGCAAAGATGTTTTTTCATATTTCGGGCTTGGATGCAGGAATGTGTCTAAGTTATTTTTGCCGGAAGGATATGATCTTTCAATACTGTCAGGCCAATGGGAGAATTACAGGGGTATAATAAACCACGTCAAATACGCGAACAATTACGATTTCCATAAGGCTGTGTATATTGTCAACAGAGAAGAATTCACCGACACCGGTTTCACACTGCTTAAAAGAAGCGGTGATTTATCTTCGCCAGTGGCGGTGATTTACTACGATTATTTCCGGTCCTATGATCATATCTGCAAGATTATAAATGACCTTAAGGAAAAAATTCAATGTGCCGTCGGCAGGGATTTTATTCCTTTTGGAAGATCGCAATCTCCATACCTGTGGGATTACGCGGATGGAATAGATACAATTGATTTTCTTTTAAAAAAAAAGTCATCAGGGATATTGTAAAATAAAAAATATTATATTGCACCCATCGATTGAATAAATAGTTATGGTCTACAAATTTGTTGTGCTATCGGATGAAGATGAGTCATTTGTGAGAGAATTTGAATTCCTTGACTCACACACTCTAATGGATTTTCATAATATGATCCAGGAAGAACTTGAATTTGATAAATCACAGATGGCATCATTTTATCTGGCTACAGATAACTGGGAGAAAGAAGAAGAATTCACTCTGTTCGATATGGGAACCGGTTCTTCTACTATGGAGGTGGCCGTTCTGGAAGAGATAATTTTCCGGAAGAACCAGAAATTATTATATGTTTTCGATTTTTTCAATGACAGAGCCCTGTTTGTTGAATACACCGGCGAATCAAAGGAAGTAGACGACCGTGAATACCCTGTTTGCTCAAATTCGAAAGGAGTGCCCCCGAAACAGGTTGTCTTCGGAGCGAGCTCCAGGAAACTTTACAACAGCATAGTGGTTTCCGACGATGATGAGGATGAGGATGAACCTGAAGTTGATGATCTTTTCCTTAACGGTGATGATGAAGAAACCCTCGACAGCCTGGAAAAAGACGAAGCCCTGAACGGGGAGGAAGAAGAAGAAGAGTAGTCTTCTCAGGAAATTTCAATGAAGAAAACACTGATAGTCCTTCTTGGACCGACTGCAGTCGGCAAGACAGATATTTCTATAGATATTGCACAACATTTCAATTGTGATATAATCTCTGCTGATTCGCGCCAGTTCTTCCGTGAAATGAAGATCGGAACCGCCAGACCCTCAAATGACCAGATGGAAAGGGTCAAGCACCATTTCATAGCATTTCTGTCTGTCAGGGACTATTACAGCTCAAACAGGTATGAAAAGGATGTCCTGGATCTCCTTTCGGCTCTATTCCGAACAAACAATGTTGCCCTTATGTCCGGAGGCTCCGCAATGTACATCGATTCTGTTTGCAAAGGAATCGACGATATCCCTGATACGGATCCCGCTGTAAGAGAGAAATTAAACAGAAAATATGAGGAAGAAGGGATAGAAGGTTTAAGGATAATGCTTAAGTTACTCGATCCTGAATATTATAGAAATGTCGATCTGAAAAATTGTAAAAGGATAATCCGGGCTCTCGAGATATGCCAAACGACAGGCTTGCCATATTCAACCTTTCTTAAAAAACAAAGGAGGGAAAGGGATTTTAATATTTTAAAGATAGGCCTTGAAAGACCCCGGGAAGAATTATATGAAAGGATTAACAGGAGGGTTGATGAGATGTTGGCTCAGGGCCTTGAAAATGAAGCAGCATCACTGTATGAATTTAAGGAGCTGAATGCTCTTAACAGCGTTGGATATAAAGAATTCTTCGATTATTTCGGGGGAAGAATTACCAAAGAAAAGTCCATCGAGCTGATTAAGCGAAATACGCGACGGTTTGCAAAACGACAACTCACATGGTGGGCAAGGGATAAGGATATTTACTGGTTTAAGGCTGATGACAAAAGGGAGATAATTGAATTTCTGGACAAAAATACAGATTTCAGTCCTCAACAATTTCAAGTTGGATTTGTTAATCATTAAGCAAAAGTAAAATGATTGACAATGAAACAGACTATAGCGTTTTTTTCAATACTAATAATATCTGCCATGAGTAACGAATCTTTTTCGCAGGAGAAACTTCCTTTCAACGATCTCAGTAAAAGTGAATCGCATGTTATAAATAATAAGGGCACAGAAACTCCCTTTACCGGCAAGTTTGTCAACAGCAAGGAAAAAGGAACATACGTATGCAAGAAATGCGGAGCCGCACTGTATTATTCCTCCGATAAGTTTGAATCAGATTGTGGCTGGCCAAGCTTCGACGATGAGATAAAAGGAGCTGTAAAGAGAACTCCCGATGCTGATGGGCTCAGAACTGAGATAACATGTGCTTCATGCGGGGCACATCTGGGACATGTATTTATCGGTGAGAGATTCACACCAAAGAACACAAGGCATTGTGTAAATTCAATATCACTCGATTTTGTACCGGCAGTACTTGAAAATGGAAGATACGGATCCGCAATTTTCGCCGGAGGTTGTTTCTGGGGTGTGGAATATTTTCTTCAGAAAGAACCGGGGGTTATTTCTGTTACTTCAGGATATACGGGCGGACATGTCAGGAATCCTTCCTACAAGGAAGTCTGTACTGGCACTACCGGCCATGCCGAAGCTGTGAAAGTAATTTATGATCCGGGAAAAACAAGCTATGAAAAACTCCTGAGGCTCTTCATGGAGATTCACGACCCTACTCAGGTAGGAAGGCAGGGCCCTGACATAGGCGATCAGTACCGGTCTGAGATATTCTATCTGAACAACAGCCAGAAAGCAATAGCAGAGAATACTATCCTGATATTGAAAACAAAAGGGTATAAGGTAGCCACAGCAGTGACTAAAGCATCGGAGTTCTTTGACGCTGAAAAATATCATCAGGATTATTACTTCAACAACGGCAAAGTGCCCTATTGTCATGGGTATACAAAACGTTTCTGATAATCTCTTAAAAATTCTTAAAATTCAAAGTCATTCTGTTGTGTCTGTCAGATAATCAGTTAACTTTAACCGGTTAATATTGATTTCTGACCTCTTACATGAATTCTAAAAATACTCAAAGGAAGACTTCTGTCGGCAGGAAGACAAAAGTCTGGTTTTTTATTAGCGGGGCCGTTGTTTGCCTTCTTTTGCTTGTATCGGCAAATAAACTTTTAGAATACACATCGACAGATGAATTTTGTATGGTGTGTCATATTCATCCTCATGCGGAACAGGCATGGAAGCTGTCAACCCATCATAATAACAGTTCCGGTACAATAGTTCACTGTACTCAGTGCCATATGCCCCCGGAAGGTGAGGGTTACGTATTTGCAAAGGCCAAGCACGGGCTTAAAGATGCTTACTCGTTTTTCTTTAAGGACAGTGCAAGTATTGACTGGGAGAAGAAAAAACTGCTTGAGAATGCAAAGAAATTCGTTTATGAGAAATCCTGCATTGAATGTCACGAAAATCTTTACCCTGTTACACTGTCTGTAAATGGTGGCAATGCACACCTTCAGTATGAAACAAGCACAGAACCAATAAACTGTATCAACTGCCATCTTAACGTAGGCCATTATGATAAGGAAGCTGCTCTGCATGCCCAGGATACAACTTTCGGCATAACTGTTACATCTACAGAACCTCCCTACGAATCTGCCGCAGTTGTTACTGAATTCAGTGATTTCACAGAGACTTTGCCTGGCACAAGAGTCTCTTTTGATATGATAGCCCTGCCCGGTGGTACATTTAATATGGGTAGCCCCGGGGATGAGCCTTTCCGCGAACCCGACGAGGGACCTGTCAGAAAAGTGACAGTCTCACCATTCTGGATGGCTAAGGTTGAGGTAACGTGGGATGAATACCTTGCATTTTTCAGGGCTACCGGTTCACAGGGAAGGACTGAGGGGAAGACTGTCAGCGGTCAGAAGACCGATGCAATAAGCGGAGCAACTCCTCCATGGGGCGCTCCTGACCAGGGATGGGGTAAAGGTGCAAGACCTGCTATTACTATGTCGTGGCACGCTGCAAGCGTCTATTGCCGATGGCTGTCGCAGGTAACAGGAAAGAATTACCGCCTGCCAACCGAAGCTGAATGGGAATATGCATGCAGGGGCGGCACAGAAACACCTTACTTCTTCGAAGGAAACCCGAAAAAACTTTCATCAGAGGGCTTCCTCAAGAAGATTCTCCGGCCCGATACTGCATCAATTGCTTCATTCGCTGTATATAGCAGGAACAGCACATCAAGAACTGAGGAACCTTCTTTCGTGAAGGAAAATCCATTTGGCCTTAAGAATATGTCAGGAAACGTTGCCGAATTCTGCCTTGATTATTACTCTGCTGATTTCTATTCTATAGATTCAACAGGAGTTAATCCGCGTGGACCGGCAAGAGGGCAGGAACATGTCATAAGAGGTGGTTCTTTCAAGAGCGATGCCAAGGATCTGAGAAGCGCTGCTCGCGACTTTACAAAAACAAAGGCATGGCTTGTCACTGATCCGCAGATGCCGAAAAGCATCTGGTGGTATTCCGATGTTATAGACGTTGGATTCAGGGTTGTCTGCGAACCAGATTCAGGCCTTGTCGGGAAGTGAGCGGGTTGCATAAAGAATTAGTGAAATACATATTATTTAGTAATGAAAAATATTGACAGAAGAAAGTTCATTGGCAGAACGGCTCTTGCCGGGTTAGGGATAGCAGGGGCTGGTGCCATTTTATCCTCCTGTAAAAGAGAACCTGATAATAAGGAACTTGGCTTACCACCGATCCTCAGGGGAGCTCCCAAAGGGAAAAAGCTCAGAGCTGCTCTTATAGGTTGCGGGGCCAGGGGAACCGGTGCTGCTATAAATTTCATAAGCTCGGGGCCTGATCTTGAGATAATTGCTCTTGCTGATACTTTTCAGGACCAGATTGATGCCTGCCGTGATAGATTTGCATCATTTAATCTTCCTATCCCCGAAGAGAACTGCTTTGCGGGTTTTGACGGATATAAAAAAGTGATGGCTATACCTGATATTGATGTTGTCCTGCTTTGCACTCCTCCACAGTTCAGGCCTGATCATTTTCTTGAAGCTGTCAATACAAACAAACATGTCTTCATGGAAAAACCTGTTGCAGTCGATCCTGTAGGTATAAGATCAATTATAACATCGGCAAAGAAGGCAGCATCAATTGGATTGAATGTTGTTACTGGAACACAGAGACGTCACCAGGAAGATTATATAGCCACCTATAAGAAGATTAAGCAGGGCGCGATCGGAACAATAACCTCTGCAAAAGCTTTCTGGAACCAGGATCATGTATGGTTCAGATTGCGGGAACCGGGCTGGAACGATATGGAATATATGATCCGTAACTGGAACAACTTCTGCTGGCTGTGCGGAGACCATATTCTCGATACTCATGTCCATAATATTGATGTCGTTAACTGGTTCATGGGAAAATATCCTGAAAAAGCAATAGGGTATGGAGGTCGTGCACGCCGTGTTACAGGCGACCAGTACGATTTCTTCAGTATCGATTTCGATTATGGTAACGGAGTCTACTCTCACAGTATGTGTCGTCAGATAGACAGCTGTGCAAATGGAACGGGTGAGGTGATAATGGGGACTGAAGGTTACACAAATTGCCAGAATACAATCTGGGACCTCAACGGGAATGTTGTATGGCAGTTTGAATACCCTAAGGATGAATTTGGAAACCCGATGAACCAGACTGAAATACCCCCGTATGTTCAGGAACATATGCATCTTGTCTATGCTATCAGAACCGGCGATTATGTGAATGAGGCTGAACAGACAGCTTTAGCCACCCTGACTGCAATAATGGGAAGAACAGCTGCCTATACCGGCAGACTGATAACATGGGACGAAATATTCAAGTCAGATATGGACCTTGGCCCGTCAAAAATGGAATTCGGCCCGGTTGATATGGTATTTGAAACACCAATACCCGGTACTCCTATAAATATCTAAAAATCACCCCAATAAAATGTTGCACTAATTATTATTAAAATGACACAGAAATCAAACAGAAGGGATTTTGTTAAACGATCTGCTGCTGCGACTGCGGGATTATTTGTATTCCCGAGTATAGTCAGACCTTCAGCACTCGGACTTGGTGGTAAGCTCCCTCCAAGTGATCGCGTTGTAATTGGCTCTATAGGCGTTGGATCTCAGGGTATGTCGAATATGCGCGATTTCCTGAGACTTAAGAATGCCGTTCAGTTTGTTGCCGTTTGTGATATCGACACAGACCGTCAGAAACAGGCAAAAGATGTGATTGATAACGCCAATAAGAACAAGGATTGCCGTATGTACGGAGATTACAGGGAATTTCTTGAAAAAGAAAAACTCGATGCTGTTGCACTGGCAATACCCGATCACTGGCATGGTCTTGTCTATACAGAAACTATTAACAAGAAGGTGGCTGTATATGGAGAAAAACCTATCAGCAGGACGATAAAGGATGGTCAGACAATTGTTGCTGCTGCCAAAAAGAATAACACTATATGGCAGACTGGAAGCTGGCAGCGTTCTTTACCAAATTTCCACAGAGGTGCTGAACTGGCAATTAACGGGAGAGTTGGCAAGATTAAATACATTGAGGTAGGATTACCTGATGGAGGAAGAGGTGTGGGTACCCCTCCGGTGCAGGAAGTTCCGCCAGCTATTAACTGGGATATGTGGCTTGGTCCTGCTCCGAAAGTTCCTTATCGCGGTACTTGTCACTACCAGTGGCGATGGATACTCGATTATTCGGGTGGCCAGCTTACCGACTGGACTGGACATCATGTTGACATAGCTAACTGGGGAGCCGGCCTTGAATTTACAAATCCGGTAGAAGTTTCAGGAATAGGTGTTTACCCGGCAGAAGGTCTGTACGATGCACCTGTGGAATATGATATCATGTGCAAGTATGCCAATGGAATTGAGATGAGAGTTGCCAATTCGTCAAGATTGAAACTGGGAATGGGAACCACCTGGCATGGAGATCTGGGATGGGTACATACCGACAGGGGCAATGTACTTAGTGCTTCTGATCCGAAAATTCTTGAAGAAGTGATTGGCGAAAATGAGATTCATCTTTATAGAAGCGAGAACCACTACCAGAATTTTGTTGATAGCATCCGTTCGGGAAAAACACCAATTTCCCCTATTGAAACTGCTTACAATGCAATTGTCGTCGCTCTTCTCGGAGAGATAGCCATGACAACCGGCGAAACAATTAAATGGGATCAGGAAAAACAGGAGATAATAGATAATGCCAGGGCATCGCGGCTTTTAAGCAGGCCTTACCGCAAACCATGGGAATTACCAACAATTTAATTGAAGCGACATGAAGAAAACATATAAGATTTTACTGTTTGCAGCAGCCCTGACTGCTTTATTTACTGCCTGTCAGAAAGAAGGTGTTAATAAAACACTGATAATAACAGGCCAGGGTGACAATAACTGGGAATACAGTTCCCCGGTTCTAAAACAGATACTTGACGGATCGGGATTATTCTCGACAGATATCCTGACAGCACCTGCAAAAGGTGGTGATATGTCTGCTTTTAAGCCGAAGTTCTCGAAATATAAACTTGTCGTTCTCGATTACAGCGGAGATTCATGGAGTGATGCGACAAAAGCAGCTTTCGTTGAATATGTCAGTAATGGAGGCGGTGTCGTTGTTTATCATGCCGCATGTTCCGCATTCCCGGAATGGAAGGAATATAACGAAATGATAGGCCTTGGAGGATTCAACGGACGCGATGAATCAGCGGGTCCTCTTGTATTTTTATCACGCGACGGTGACGTTGTTGTTGATGATACTACCAAGGGAATGGCAGGAACAATAGCTGAGAAAAGTGATTTTGAAGTACGGACAGTTAATACTGATCATCCGATTACAAAAGGATTACCCGCCAGGTGGACACAGGCTGGTGATGCAATGCTGGGAAGTCTGCGCGGACCGGCTAAAAATATGGAGATCCTTGCCACAAACTCTCCAAGAATGCAGTTCAGAAGAGGTTCAGGTGCTGGCCCTGGCGGACCAAGGCAGGCCCCTCCACCTCCTAGGTTTGAACCTGTTTTAATGGCCATAAAATATGGTGACGGAAGGATCTTCAACACAGTTCTTGGTCATGCCGAAGAAGGTGGCGGACCGGCAATGCAAAGTGTGGGATTTATTGTGACTCTTCTCAGAGGCGCTGAATGGGCAGCAACAGGTGCTGTTACACAGGAGGTGCCGTATGATTTTCCAACAGCATCAGGCCCTGTCCTTCGCCCCGACTACGTGCCCGTAACACTTGACAGGGCTTTTGAACAGATAGCAAGCTATGATATTACAAAAAGTACAAGATTCTATACATTTATAAAAAGCCAGATAGCATTGGCAAATGGAGACGAAGAAGCTCTTCTGGCTATTGAAAGGAAAATGGTAGATGTGCTTAAGAACCCGCAGGCAACAGCTGAAGCAAAGAAACTTCTGCTCAGGGAACTAAGCTGGATGGGCACGGATTATTGTGTTCAGGCAATCACGGACCTTTCTTCCGACCCTGAATTGAGCGATGCAGTTGAATTTGCATTAACGCGATTACAAAAGGTTAATTAACAAACTTTTATGTATCTTTAGTGCGCATCAGCAATGGTGCGCACTAATTTTTTTATACAAACCAGTCTGCCTATGTTTTCACTTGTGATTCCGATATATAACGAGGAGAAAATAATCGATGAGCTTGTCAGGCGTACAGTGGCAGCCATTGAAACAGTCACTCTCAATTATGAGATCATTTTTGTTGATGACGGCAGTCTTGACAGAAGCCTCGATGAGATCCTTATGCAGCGCGAAAAGAACCCGAAAATTAAGGTTCTTTCCCTTTCAAAGAATTTCGGACATCAGGCTGCATATACAGCCGGCCTTGAATACACGAAGGGCGAAATAGTAGGAATGATGGACGGCGACCTTCAGGATCCACCGGAACTGATACCCCGGATGTACAGGAGGATAACTGAGGAAGATTACGATATCGTAAGCGGAAAAAGAACCGGAAGGAAAGGCAGTGCCGGCCGTAATATGTCCTCAGGACTATTCCATATGATATTCAGGAATATAGGTGATTTAAGGAATATAGAGAACTATGGCAACTACGCTCTTATGAAGAGAATAGCTGTTGAAGCTTTGCTGTCGATGAAGGAGAAAGTCCGCTATCTTCCGGGACTCAGGACTTATGTCGGGTTTAAACAGGGTTCAGTCGAGTATGTGAGGGATGATCGTTTTAAGGGAAAACCCAAAATGACTATAAGACGCTTATTCACTCTCGCCTCAGATGCTATATTTTCATTCTCAAGATTCCCGATAATCTTCTGCCTGACATTAGGGACAATTGGAACCCTTGTCTTCATGACGGCTGGTATTTATGTTATTGTTGCAAAGATATCCGGCTTTGCTGTCCCCGGGTGGTCTTCAACTTTGCTGAGTATTTATTTCCTCGGATCAATTCAGCTTGTCTTTCTCGGAGTGCTTGGAGAATATATTTTCAGGAACTATAAGGAATCGCAAAACCGGCCCCTTTATTTTGTGAGGAAATTCTATGATGGCCTGCAGGAGGCATAATGAAAACAAGCTTACAGAAATATGTTTTTTTCACATGTTCAGCATTGCTTCTGATAATTATGCTTGTAATGAGCAGGTCTGCGGGTATTTCCTGCGATGAAGTCCTCCATTATGATCATTCTGTAGCAGTATACGATTATTTTGCGTCCCGCGGAAACGATCTTTCAGCTCTCGACACTCCGGAAACAAACCTCAGGTATTATGGTCAATCCTACGATAATCTTACTACTTTCTTAATAAGAACTCTGGGTATAGAAGATGTGTTTGGCTTCCGCCATCTTACGAGTTCTCTGGCAGGCTGGGCTGTTATTTTATTAACAGCTTTTTTTGCAGTGTGGCTTTCGGGCTTTGAGGCAGGCATCCTTGTAATGCTGCTCTTTGCAGTATCGCCGACATTTATGGGTCATGCAATGAATAACCTTAAGGATATACCATTTGCCCTGGCCTATATTTCGGGGATCTTTTTTTCAATAAGGCTTGTAACTTCAGAAAATGATTTCAGATTGTCAGATATCATCTTTCTGATCCTGAGCATTGCTTTTGCGATCAGTCTGAGAGCAGGCGGCTTGCTGCTTATATGCTATCTCTTCCTTTTCTATGTTATAATTTTGATAACCGGATATTTAAATAAAGGAAAAGCTGAATGGCGAAATGCAGCTAACGGTTTGCTTCTGATAATATTCATTTCTTTCGCAGCATTCTTCCTTGGGATACTTCAATGGCCTTATGCTTTACAGAACCCTCTGAGGAACGTACTTGAATCGTACAAGGTAATGGCTCATTTTCCGCTTACTTTCAGGCAGCTTTTCGAAGGAACCGCCCAGTGGTCAGACTTTATGCCATGGTATTTCATCCCGAAATCAATGCTGATTACAATACCGTTGGCAGTTCTTTCAGGATTAGTTATTCTTTTATTCATAATAAAAAAAGTGTTTAAAGCAGGTAAAGCATTACCCTTCAGCTTGCTGCTGATCTCGCTTTTATTCCCGCTTGTTTTTGTAGTTGTTATTAAATCAAATGTCTACAGCTCATGGAGACAGTTTTTGTTCCTCTATCCCGTGATAATTATATTATCAGCTTCAGGTTTCTTTTATCTGTCGCAGGCATTCGGCAAAAATTATCAGAAATGGCTGCTTGCTGCTGTAATTATTTGTCTTTCATATCATCCTGTAAAATTTTCGATAGTAAACCATCCTTATGAGTATATTTATTATAATGAGTTAATAGGTGGTCTTAAAGGCGCTTATGAGAACTACGAGACTGATTACTATTATACAGGGCAGACAGAAGCATCTGAATGGCTTATAGAATATCTGAAGGGAAAAAATACAGATAGTGCCATAGTCAAAGCTACCTTTTCTGTCGACTGGTCATTCAGGGAATATCCCGGAATTAAAACATCCTACTTCAGATATGAGGAGAGGAGTCATCATGACTGGGATTATGCAATAATAACAAACAGGTACATACCACCCTTTCAGCTGAAGAATCATATCTGGCCTCCGGAAAACTCAATTCACAGTATACTGGTTGATGATATCCCGATATGCATTGTGCTGAAAAGGGAAACAAAGGCTGATTATCTTGGCTACAAGGCGCTTATGGAGGGCCGGTATGCTGATGCGATCAATTTTTTTCGTGAAGCTTTGAGATTAAATGTTCAGGATGAAATGATTTTTTATAATTTTGCCAGGGCGCTTAACGGGGCAGGTTTATTCATGGAAGCAGATTCAGCTTTGGATAAAGCCCTGGAGATCAACCCCGGTTGCGAGCCGGTTTTGATGTACAGGGGAGATCTCGCGGTAAAACGGGAAGAACCCCAGAAGGCAAAGATGTACTTTGAAAAGCTGCTGAGAATTAACATGAAGTATTACGAAGCTTATGTCAGGCTTTCAGTGTTGATTGCTGATGAAGATATCCTGAAAGCCAGGGATCTTCTTAGGGATTGCCTGCGGTTGAACCCTCGTTACAAGCCAGCAATTATTGCGCTGGGAGATACTTACAGGACTGATGACCCGGCCATTGCTGAGAAATATTACAGATTAGCGGATACTATTAATTAATTAATAATTATTACAGACATGAAAAAGACAATCAGGATTTTTGTATTATGTGCATCGATGGCACTTAGCGGACTGACAATTGCAAATGCACAGGAAGGTCCTCAGCCTCAGAGAGACACTGTTAACATGGATACGGATGCAGTACCTACTTTCTATTATAATACTGAAGATGAGAATGCAGGTGCAGCAAAGGAAAAAGGTTCAACAGGTACAATTGCAATTATAATTGGCGCTGTTGTTCTTGTAGGAGCAGGGGTGTTTTTCCTGTTAAGGAAGAAAAAATAAAACACATTGAAAATTATAAAGGCTGATCCTGTTGTATTCCGGGATCAGCCTTTTTCTTTTGCAGAACGGGTTATTACTTCATTTCAGGGTAATATGCCCGGTCATAATCTATAGTTTCGTCCATACATTTCCCTTGGCATTTGAATTGACTGCAGCATGAATGAATTTCATGCCTCTCACGCCGTCGTGCACTGTCGGGAATTCTCCGGGTTTGAATTTTTCCTTACGGATCGATTTTGCAGCGCCTTTATAGATATTTGCGAGGGCTTCATAAATGCCTTCAGGATGTCCGGCCGGCATCGTATGTCCTTCCTCCGCTGCCTTTTCATTATAACCGTGTGCAGGTTTATAGACCTTAGTCGGTTCAGAATCGCTGAACATGTACAGGAAATTTGGTTCTTCCTGATGCCACCTTAAGCTTCCCTTTGATCCGTAGACAGCTATTATTATATCATTCTCCAGTCCTGCACAGACCTGGCTTGCCCTGATAACGCCCTTAAGCTTTTTGTTAAAGCGGATAAGAACTGTACCGTCAAGATCAAGCTTGACTCCATCCTTGACATTATTAAGATCGGATAGTACCTCTTTAACTTCAAGACCAGTAGTATACTCTATCAGATTAAATGCATGAACTCCGATATCGCCCATACAGCTGGACGCACCTGCATGCTTGGGATCAAGCCTCCAAACGCCTGTTATCCTGCTGCCGGTGCCATAGATTATTGCATTGATCCATCCTTGGTAGTATTGTGCATCTATGCGCTGTATTGTACCCAGAACTCCTTTTGCTATAAGATCCCTCATCTGGCGGACCATAGGGTAGCCGGTGTAGGTATGGGTAAGCGCGAATGTGAGCTTGTTCTTTGCAACAAGCTTCTCAAGATCAAGAGCTTCCTTTACCGTAAGAGTCATTGGTTTTTCGCATATAAGATGGAACCCGTTGGAGAGCAGTTTCTTTGCGAAAGGATAGTGAAGGGCATTTGGAGTTACGATAGCTACTGCTTCCATTCTTTCTCCTGCCGGTAAAGCCAGTTCAGCTTTAATAAGAGCATCAACGCTCTTGTATACTCTTTTCAGGTCGATACCCTCTTTTGCTGCGAACTCCTTGCTCTTTTCATAATTGATGTCGAATACACCACCTACAAGTTCATAATCATTGCAGATACGCGAAGCGCGGCGGTGAGCATCACCAATGAATGCACCTATTCCTCCGCCTATCATCCCAAATTTTATTTTTTTCATAGACTGCTTATGTAATAATAGTTAAGTTAATAATTAATTCTTAGTGCCTACTTTCCCAATGAACAGCGATATTATAAGCAATATGGCAGCCATTATTGCAGGTATCAGAAGACTCTGCTGAACTGTTGAGCCAACGCTGACATTGCCGATGAATTTCGGGACAAGAGTTCCTCCGAGCAGACCTATTGAGAACATAACTCCCAGGATGCTGCCATACAGGCTTGGATCGAATTTTGAAAATGTAACACCCACTATCGTCGGGAATATTGGTGCAAAAGCCAGTCCTGCAAGCATTACAGCTAATATGCCAAGTGCAGGTCCTTTAGCAACAATCATAAGTAATATTGCGATAAGGGCAAGAAGGGATGAGAATGTGATCAGTCTGGAACCCATTGCTGTAAGGTTCTTTACACCCGATACAATAAAACGGCCTATCATCAGGGCAACACCGAAAAGGCTCAGAACAAGGCCTGCTTTGGTTGCAGGATCAGCATTTCCGCTTGCGCCATACAGCTCCTGCATAAGACTCTTTATCCATGTCCCCATCGAGATCTCGAGAGCCATATAGCAGAAAAGTGCAAGTGCGGCAATTAGGACAGCAGGTTTAACTGCAACTTTCGAGGCCTTGGCAAAGGTGAAGCCGACCTGTACTTTCGGGAAAAAGGAT
>JAEAME010001585.1_pt1 | contig 15298 bp, 14 predicted proteins | sample 8958731 | NCBI WGS metagenome assembly JAEAME01 (sample SAMN16933194, study PRJNA681113) | bioreactor sludge metagenome | isolation source: anerobic bioreactor sludge (Control) | place: India:Bengaluru | collected 2018-10-24 | reverse complement strand
CTGTAGACATGGGCATCCATGACCCTGATCGATGAACTGAGACTCCAGATATGGAGATCATGGACACCGAGGACACCGGGAACCGCCATCATCTCCCTGATCACGTCCTCCGGGTTCAGATCGCGGGGGGTGAACTGGAACAATACCTCAGTCGATTCCTGGAGGACCCCAAGAGCAGTGACGAGGATGACCATCGCGATAACAGCCGACAGGATGGGATCGGCAAGGACCTGCCCGGTGGCCATGATCCAGAGCGCTGCCACGACGACGGCAATGGAGGAGAGGGCATCCCCCACCACATGCAGGAATGCCCCACGGATGTTCAGGTCCCTGCTCCCATGCAGAAGGGCGGCAATGACGACATTCGCTGCAAGGCCGGCGACAGCGACTATCAGCATCACCGTACTCTCAACCGCCTGCGGGAAGAGGACCCGCTGATATGCCACATACAGGATCCAGATCGATACCCCGATCAGGAGGAGGCCGTTCAAAAACGCCGCGAAGATCCCCGCTCGGTGAAGACCATAGCTCCTCTGCCGGGTGGGAAGGGACCGGGCTGCCTGGATTGCCGAGAGGGTGAGCAGAAGGGATGATGCATCGATGACCATGTGGCCTGCATCGGAAAGGAGGGAGAGCGAACCCGATACATACCCACCGAACATTTCGATGAAGAAGACAAAGAGGGTTGCTGCAACACCTATCCAGAGAATCCTGCAATAATCCTCTCGTCTGACCGGCAGCCCGGATTCATGCCCTGATTCCGTCTCCTCTGGTTCCATGTATTACCTCCATCAGAGGGGTATGGGAAATGCATTAATAATACATTTACCAGGATGCCAAATCGCGGGACACATCATAGAAAAAAAATGCTGGTCCCCGGGGAGGACCCTCCGTATACGCAGGAATATGCCCAGGTCATTCCTCCGGCAGGAGGGCCGGAAAGCTAACCTGCAGGGATTACGGTATTTGCTTCATCGCACAGGGTAGTGAAATCTTCGTCAAGCGGGCTTTCTTTCACCCGATCCAGCACTTTTTCCACAAATGAATCATAGGAAGGGATATCGCCCCACGTCTCAGTAGTGAACGTGTCGTTTGACTGGGGATTCCGGATTACGAGCACCATCCCTCCTGCGGTCGGCGTTGTGATATATTTCCGGCCCCAGATGCGGGGAAGATCTGCCTTACCCGTCATCTTCTCATACTCTGCCGTCCGGGTCATCCAGGCGGTCACCTCCCAGAACGTCGGATGTTCGGAGGGTGCATGCGTCTCGATCCTGATGTTGAGGTTCCGTTCGGAGGCTTTTACCTGTGCAAGGGTTTTTGGGTCCACTCTCTCTCCTCTTTAACGGGGGAATGGTGTCGGTCGATCGGCAAATAGGTTTCGGGTCGTTTCGAATTATGAAACAAAAATTCCGGATAGAGACCCCCTCAATGATCTGCCAGATCTATCGATGTGGAATTGAGAGACCCGGGAACACCCCCCTGCCCCTGGGGGGACTGTGCCGGAAGTCCTTGCAAAGCAGGACCCGTGACCGCTAACCGGCCGATTGGAACAGATGAATATGCCAGAGCCTCATTCATACCTGCTCTCCTAATCATTATCCTGTCGAACAGAACGGACGAATGTGCCAGAGGCTCATTCATCGGGGAGGAGATGCCGCACAAAAGCCCTGCCCCGTTTACCCTTCGATGGAGATCACCGTAGCAGGGCAGAGATCGGCAGCCTCCATAGTGCACGCCTCCAACTCCACCGGCGGGATCCCTTCTCCGTTCCTTCCATCGAACCGGAATTTCTCTCTGACCTGGCTGAAGGAATCGAGACGATTCTCTTCAAAAAAATCCGGACAGAGCTCCCAGCATGTTCCACAACTGACACAATTGAGCCGGTCGATGATGACTTTCATCCCAGTTCGCCTCTCATGTCCAGATATTTTTTCAGGGCAACCGCATTATTGTGCTCTTTATCCTTTGCGGCAAAGAGAAATGTGATCAAGGGATGTTCCCGGGCAAGCATTGCGAGCTGATCGATAACTTCAGGTTTTTCCGACAGTTCATGGAAGTACTTATCCTCGAACTCTTCCCATTTCGCCGGATCGTGGCCGAACCATTTCCGGAGTGCGGGACTCGCTCCCGCATCCCGCATCCAGAGGTCGACCGCTGCACGTTCCTTCCGCACGCCTCTCGGCCAGAGCCGTTCGACCAGGATACGGAAACCATCTTCGCCATCGGGCGCTTCATAGATGCGTTTTGTCCGGATCATTCCTCCACTCTCTCGAACTGGTCCTTGCTGGCCCCACATTCCGGGCAGACCCAGTCCTCAGGGAGATCCTCAAACGACACTCCCGGGGGAATTCCCCCATCAGGATCTCCTATCCTTGGATCATAGACGTAAGTGCAGGCCGTGCATCGGTAGCGGTCCATGGTGTCGCCCATGATGATACCTCTTTCTCTGTAATCTCCTATTTTTTCCCGGCCGCTTCCCAGGCCATGATGTGATCAAACCTCTTTCCCACAGTGTTCCAATTCACCAGGTTCCAGAAGACTTCGACATATTTTGCCCGGTCATTCTTGTAATCGAGGTAATAGGCATGCTCCCATACGTCGAGGACCATCAGGATGGTATACCCCGGAATCACGTTCACGTTATGCTTCTCGAGCTGGGCAATCAGAGGCCTCTTCGTCTTCCTGCAATAGGTCAGTACTGCCCAGCCTGATCCCTCGACACTCACCGCAGCCTGGGTAAACTCTTTTTGGAACCGATCGAACTTCAGATACTCCGAGTTGAGTGCCTTTGCCAGTTCACCGCTGGGAAGACCTCCTCCTCCCAGGCCTGGCGGGGCAAGGTTTTCCCAGAACAGGTTGTGAAGATTGAATCCCCCGACATGGAACGATAATTCCTTGAGTGTTGCTTTCACGTCAAAATCGGCACTGGCCAACCGGGCGTCTTCAAAATTTGCGAAGATGGCATTCGCCCCGTTCACGTATGCCTGGTGATGCTTCTGGTGGTGGATCTTCAGTTGTTCTTCGGAGATGAACGGTACCAGGGCGCTATAATCGTAGGGAAGCGTGGGCAAGGTATATAATTTACTCTTTTCCATGACTCATTCCTCTTTCTCTGGGAGACCCTCCTGAGGAGGGTATCGCCAGCCATTGGTGCCGGTATCTTTCACGAAGAGGTAAATGTCCTTGCCTGAAATGCACCGGTTGAAACAAAATTTGAAACCTGCCGCTCATCGAGTGCGACATCTTGCAGAGATCTGAAACCTGAAATCCCGTGACCGCATACCTGTCTGCAAAGACATGATCACCACCGATCTGCGGAGTTCCTGACTATGGACCGGGAAGAAATTACCAGACAATGCTCATCTCTTGGCTCGATCAAGACACGGGGAGAGCTCGGTATGGCCATAGCCGGAATTGTACTCTCTTTCTCCCCAAAGGATCTCCAGCAGATGCGGTGGAACTTCTCCGGTGCGATCCAGGATATCAACCCAGAATACCGGAAACGGCTGGAAGAGACGATCACCGCCCATCTCCACGGGACCTACCAGGCACTCCGTCTGATGAAGCAGCAGGGGAGTTTCTCTCCGATGATTGAACCGCTCGAACAGAAGGCCGGAGCGTACTGGACGATGGTCGCAGGACGGTGCAGCTCAGGGGAGGAGGAGCAGATACGGCTCCGGTTCCTGAAATTCCTCCTCTCCGGCTTCTGCATGCTCGTGCAGGAGATCCCCGGCCACCCGGTCGGGACACCGTTTCCCGGCGGGGACACGGTCGAGATCATCGACGGCACGTACTACTGCCCTGTCCGGGACAAGGCAAACGATGTCGACTCGGCCCTCTGCCCGTTCTGCCCGGCACTCCAGACACTGGAGGTCGGGTATCTCAGGCCACCCGTGAAGGGGAGCGATCACCGCAAAAAGGAGTTTCTCCGCCAAACATTTGATCGGCATTATTACAACGGGTGACTGCCTCTCTGCGGCAGGGATTACCGGAAAAGGTGAGAAGGATTTTCCGGGCCTGAAGACAGAGGGTCAAGTCATTTTTCCGATCCAGATGAATCGGAGGTCTCTGGTCTCGGCGAAGTTAAACAGGCTTGATGGCGCCAGCATATCCTGTATGCATCCTTCCTTTCTGCACCCTCCCGCAAAAGAACCACAGACCTGACAGGAATCACACGGTCTCAAAGGCAAAACACCGATTCAGCACTTTCTCTGTGTTCCGTTCATCCAGGTACAGAATCTTCCGGAAGATTGGCAGATTTTGAAACTCCCGGTTAATTTTTTAATAACGGTGAATAACAAGACCGCGGGAACGAATGGAGGAATTCCATGCAGAAAACAATGACAAAAAGAAAGAGTGCCAGCCTCTCAATCACCCGCGTCTTTGATGCCCCGGTTGACCTCGTATGGAAGGCATGGACCGACCCAGGGTATGTAAAACGCTGGTGGGGGCCAAAGGACTTCACGGCTCCGTTCATCATGATCGATTTCAGGGTAGGGGGAAAATCCCTCTTCTGCATGCGATCCCCTGATGGGCAGGAATTCTGGAGTACCGGAATCTATCGGGAGATTGTCCCGGAAAAAAGGATCGTCACCACCGACAGCTTTTCAGATGAGAAAGGAGAGATCGTTCCGGCATCGTACTACGGGATGACCGGGGAGTGGCCCATGGAGCTGCTCGTGACCCTGACATTCGAGAAGAAGAACGGTAAAACCAAGTTCACGCTCGTGCATGAAGGGATGGCTCCTGGAGAGATGAGCGAACAGGCAAAAGCGGGGTGGAACGAATCACTTGACAAGCTCGAAACACTACTCCATGACGAGAAACAGCACAGGGAAAAGAATATCCTCGTGATAGAGCCTGGAAAACCGGCCTCCCTCACAAGAATTTTTGATGCCCCTCCTGAACGCCTCTTCTCGGCAGTGACCGATCCTGCCAGGATCCCGCTCTGGTGGGGCCCGGGAAATCTGACGACCACCGTTGATGATATGGATGCGAGGAGCGGAGGGAGCTGGAGGTTCATCCAGCGGGACGCCGATGGCAACGAGTATGCCTTCCATGGGGTGTATCACGAAGTCTCCCCGAGACGGATCGTCCAGACCCTCGAGTTTGAGGGGATGCCCGGCCATGTCCAGCTCGAGGTCATCACCTTCGAAGAGGCAGACGGGAAGACGAAGATGGTCGACAAATCCGTTATCGAGACTCCGGAAGACGTTGAGGACGAAATGCTGAAATCGGCGATGGCAGAGGGCTGGATGGAGACCATCGATCGCCTTGCCGAACTCGTCGAGAAGAAATGGAGGGAGTGATGAGACGGGTATCCGGAGATCAGGTCACCGGTCTTTCAGGGAATCAGCTGGAGAGGCTATCGATAGAGGAGAGCTTGTGGAGGCAATGAACCGGATTATTCATTTCGAGATCCAGGCTGATGACCCCGGGCGGGCGGCACAGTTTTACCGCGATGCGTTTGGCTGGGAGATCCGCGAATGGGTGATGCCCGGGATCGAGATGAAGGATGAGAACCGGTACTGGTTTGTCATCACCGGACCGGATACCGATCCCGGGATCAACGGAGGCCTCGTCTTCCGGCGGGGTCCTGCCCCGGTTGAGAACCAGGCGGTCAATGCATATACCTGTACCATCGGGGTTCCCGATCTCGACCGATCGGTCGACCTTGTCAGAAAAGCCGGGGGAAGCATCATCCTCCCCCGTATGGGAATACCCGGCATCGGCTGGTGGGCTCAATGCCGGGATACCGAGGGGAACCTCTTTGGGATGCTCCAGGAGGATCCCAACGCATCGTAGGATGCCCCGGTTCAGGGGGGGACTTGATCAGGTCAGGAAACAGCGAACTCTCTCCAGGGACGGGACGAAGGTTACAGAACCTCCACGGCCGGGTACTATGATCAGGAGATATGCTTCTCCGGTATGCCCGGTGAGAGACGGAAGAATGATGAGTCCTGGCGCGGATACCACTCTCCTGTGATGACCCCGGAAGAGATCCGACGTCTCCGCCTCTCCCATTCTGGCCTCAGCCACCCCCCATTCACGACCGTGGCTGAGGCTGTGGCCCACTCCGGAGCGGCCCAGGCCCAGGATTTCTCCGCTGCGATATGGTCGCTTGGGCTTAGAATCAGGGATGCAACTGCTTCGACAATCGAGGATGCGTACAACGATGGAAAGATTCTCCGCGTCCATGTGTTACGTCCCACGTGGCATTTCATCCTGCCTGAGGACCTCAGGTGGATGATCGCCCTGACAGCTCCCAGGGTGAAATCGATGGTGGCAGCGTCCAACCGGAAGCTGGGGCTTGATACCACGTTATTTTCGAAGAGCAATGCTGCGATCGAAAAAGCCCTCGAAGGTCACCATTCTCTCACGAGGCAGGACCTGAAGGGTACTCTGGCAGACATCGGGATCATGACCGATGTCCAGCGCCTTGCCCACATCATCATGCAGGCAGAGCTCGAGGGATTGATCTGCAGCGGGCCGATGCGGGGGAGGCAGCATACCTATGCCCTTGCCGATGAACGGATCAGGGAATCAAGACAACTCACGAGAGATCAATCCCTTGCCGAACTTGCACGCCGATATTTTCGCAGCCACGGGCCGGCCCAGCTCGGGGACTTCTCCTGGTGGTCGGGACTCGGCTCGAAAGATGCGAGATCTGCCCTTGATATGATCAAATCAGGGCTGCATCAGGTAACATATGATAATAAGACGTACTGGTTCCCCCCTCACATGGAGACTCCAGTTCCCGATACACCCCGTGCACTTTTGCTGTCAATCTATGACGAATACACGATCGCCTATCGTGACAGGAGCGATATCAGCGATGCCCGTGATATCGAGCGGATGATGGGTAGGGGCAATGCGCTGACTGCCGTCATTCTCCTGAACGGGAGGGTTTCAGGGACGTGGAAGAGAGCAATGAAGAAAGATTCAGTGGAGATCAGGCTGAATCCTTTCCATGCACTGGACAACGATGAGCAGGAAGCAGTGGAGTTGGAGGTAGCCCGTTACGGAAAGTTTTTGGGAATACCTGCGGTGATCGCGGGAGAATCATGATAAGATATATCGCCTTTCTGCGAGGCATTAACAGCAGAGGGAATCAAACGGTCAGGATGGAGGTTTTACATAAAATCTTCGAAGATCTCGGTTTTGAGAACGTTAAAACGGTACTTGCCAGCGGGAATGTACTCTCTGAAACCGATCCTAACGATAGTAAACTACTGGAGCACGATATAGAAAAAGTGCTTCCCGGGATAATTGGCTTTGGGAGCACGGTCATTATCAGGTCAGTTGAGGCTATTCGACACCTCGCCTCGTTACACCCGTTTGAAGGTTTCACCCCGCATCCAAACAAAAATTCTATGGAGCGTTTCTACAGGGAACGCCGGAGAAGAAACGAACATTTGCGGCGAATGGAAAAGGTTATACGATTTTTGGGATTTTCGACGGGGCTGTTTGCAGCATTGTTGATCTGTCAAAGGCAAACACTCCTGACCTGATGCAGGTCCTGGATAAAGAATTCGGGAAATGGAATACTACGAGGAGCTGGAATACCATTGAGAGGATTTTGAATACAGCAAACCATTGATTCTATTGGCAGGGGGGTGTTCTGGCGCGGGTAGTGAAGAGAATGAGAGGAGGAGAGTCATTCACAATGTTCCCTTGTTATTCATACGCTTCATCATGATGAACAAATCTCAACAGAACAATCGATTTTTCCCTTGTATCGATCTCGTATACCAATACGAAATGCCCGATGTGAAACCGCCATAATCCTTTGAGGGGAGCATGCAGAGGCTTTCCCATCTCCGGATGTTCCACGAGTAATCGGATCTTCTTTTTTACCTGATCATACCGGGCAGGATCCTTGGCACGGATTTTCCGGCAAGTTGAGAAGAGGTCCGGATGGATAATAACCCGGTAACTCATGCATCAATTTCCTTAAAAAAATCGTCAATCGTATCGTAGGATTTGCCTTTACCCTTTTTGATTTCAGTCCTGGCTTTCTTCACTTGCCCGACAAATTCCGGTTTGATAGCAGATTCCGTGGGATATACATTCTGATCAATTTTCTCTTCGATGCGTTCCAGCCGGCTCACAATGTCTGCAAGCATCTGCTTTATATTCCGATCGCTTTCTGATGCCCGCAAAGAGGATTCACTCACACCCCTGGTATGATAGGGGGGGTTATCCTCCTGAATCGAAATATCCCTGGAATTTTGCTTCTTTCCGGGTCCTTTTTCTACCTTGGAGTTCATGAGATTGTCCAAAATTATACTCTCACTATCCAATAGCCTTTTGTTATAGATATTCATTCTCAAGGGAATTTCTCTTCAGAGAGATTTCGGAAATCCCCTGCCTTCCCCGCCTTCATCCAAACCAATGCGAAGGCTGGTAAAGATTTTCTGATCCGGCACGTTTGTTCGAATCAGGGAAAACCGGCTCTTTCACAAGTTTCTCCCTCACTGTAGAACGCAGCCCATGTGCATGCCCTGATTCAGCCTTCCTTCCCACTCCCTGAAAATTTCGGACATTCTGTAACACAGATGCTACACCGTATCGTTGCCTTTTTAGCAATCCAGGGCGCCAGCGGCGCAATTGTTTTTTGCAGCCCTTGCCAGCCGAGCAGCCGGATCACTGCCGGGACAAGCAGGGGCGGCACCCATGCACTCACGGTCCTGCACCGGAATGCATCAACCCCCTCCGGTCCGAGAGCTCCTGTTGGGCATGCCCTGATACAGCGCCCGCACCGGGTGCAGGCCCAGGGGACACCTTCTTCGCCATCCGGTTCCTTCATGAGGGAGTCCATGACCTGCCGACCGGAGACGACCCCATTCAACAACAACCTGGGGCCAAACCGGGGAGTGAAAAGGACGGTATTGGTCCCTGCCGCCCCAAGCCCCCCTGCCTCTGCAACCCGCTTCAGAGGGACGACGCCCTGCACCCTCCCGTCATTGATCGTGACGGGGAGGTACAGCGGAACCGACTGTGCGGGAATCTGCTCATCATGAAGAAGTCCGGCAAGCCGGACCGCTGCATCATCCAGCCCCTCTGCAATACGGAGCATCTCCTTTGTCTTCTCTTCAGGTTGCATCCTGTATACCGGGATCGGAACCTCCTTTCCGAATACGATTACTGACCGGGCTGGGGGGAAGAACAGGATAACTGCTTCCCGGTCCGCTTCAGTGAGATCAGCAATGCCGACCTCTGCAAATACATTGATTCCCTCATCCTGGAAGAACGTTCCGAGATCCATGCTTCGCACACCTTCTCTCTTGTTTTGCAGTGATCGACGAATAGGATATCGGCAAAGGGCAGGGATGCATCAGGCTTGAGGATCTGGAGTATCCAAAACACGAAAGTTTTGATACATTAAAAGTGGGGGATAGTGGAGTAATTTTAAAGGTTCATATGAATTACCCAAATTGATTATCCATCCTCCAAAACTCCCCCGCCTCTGTAAAATACAACCATCCTTCAACCACTTTCCCACCAAGCAATTGCCTGCCCGCTTCGACATACGCTCTCATTGAGTCCAAATATTCCTTCGCTCTCAATGAATAATCAGACTGAGACACTGGCTCCGATTTGTAATCGATCACAACCCAGTTGCCATCTTCCAGCTCGCACAACCGATCAATCTTTCCCGTCACCCGCTGGCCATTATAGGTGATAACAAAAGGCAGCTCACAAAATTCCCTCTTCATCCTCTGCATGAGCTCCGATCCACGGAACCTGGCGACGATCTCCTCGCATTGCCGGATTGCTTCAGGATCACTCACCCCGTATTCCAAGCACACCACCCTGGCATCACGGCCACGGAATACCTCGTGGATGATGTTCCCCTTCATTGCACCATCAATTCCCTTCAAGTAACGGGATTCAGTCGTTTTGCACGTCGAAGGGACAGGAGATGCCTGCTCATCCTCGAATTCCGTCACCGATATAATCTCAATCCCTTCCGCACCTTTGTCAAACTCCTTCGGAGACCAGGTACCCCCCCTGCCTGCACATTCCTCCGGCACGAAAAGTAGCTCCGCAGTGGTCTCCACGGCCTCTGCTTGGATGGCCGTCGGATCGCTCGTTATGGTAAGGTGGACGGTCAGGTCGTCGCTCCCCAGATCCATGCCTCCGGCAACGATGGCACCATCCGTGATTCCGAAGGCCGAAAAGAGCCATTCGATCCGGGAGGTCGCCAGCGATAGCGAAAGGTCAGGGTGTGTCGGGGCTGTCCCGCTCATGATCAGGTGGTCCCTTGCACGGGTAAGGGCAACGTAGAGGAGCCGTTTCTTCTCGGCACGCTCCTTTTGGCGCCGCAGCTCCCGGAGGGCAAGAAGCATCGGTGTCTTCGTAGGCTCGAACTCTTCCTCTGGATCAGGGACCGTTATCCCAACGAGGAGCGGGTTATCCCCGATCATGATCGGCGGGAACGTCTCCCGGAACTGCATCCCCATGTCGGGAACCACCACGATCGGAAATTCAAGCCCCTTGGCGGCATGGACCGTCATGACGTTCACCGAGTTCTCGGCAAGGGCATCCAGCGGGGCTTCACCCTCCCGCTCCTCCTCATCCATGGCGGTCCTGAGGTCCTCGATAAAGTCGGCAAGTCCGTAGGATCCGGCACTCTCCCGAACCCTCGCCATGGCGATGATCTTCTCAAGGTTGGCCAGGACCTGTTTTCCCTCCGGAAGTGCTGCATACACCGTGTATATCCCGGATTCAGAAAGGATCCGCCTGATGAGGGGGACGATGCCAGTCCGTCCCGCATCTGCCCTCCAGTGGGAGAGGAGCCGGCAGGCACGAACCGCATCCTCTGACCCGGTCGTTTCACCGTAGTTCTGGAGCTTCTCCCAGAAGGTCCGGCCTTTTTCTCGGCCAATCAGGAACAAATCGGTATCCGGGAGGCCGCAATACGGGGACCGGAGTGTTCCGGCAAGGCTGATATCATCATGCCTGAAGTGGAGGAACCGGAGGAGATTGTACAGGTCATACACCTCCTGCCGCGAATAGAATCCCGTCCCCCCGTGCACGTAGAAAGGAATGCCGTATCTGGCGAGGGCAGCAAGATACGAGGAAAGGTTCGTCCTCTGTTCAAGGAGGATTGCAATATCGCCGTACCGGGCAGGCCTCGAAATAAACGACCGGTCCTCTGCTTCCTCATACACCTGCACAGGACATCCCTGGACAAGGCTCTGGATCCTCCGTGCCACCATATCAGCCTCGATCCACTTCGTTGCAGCAGAATCCTCCCCCGATGAGGGGAGCAGCAGTTCGACCGATCCCGCATCCCCTGCCCGGGCTTCCGATACAAGGATCGGCTCGTACCCGAACTCCCACGGTTTCTCTGCTGAAGCAAAGAGCCGGGAGAAGAGGTAGTTTGCACACCCTATCACCTCTTTTGTGCTCCGGAAACTCGTATCAAGGTGCACCTCACGGCCCTGGCACCGATTGAGAATGATCTCCCGGACCGCCTTAAAACGGGTGACATCGGCATCCCGGAAGAGATAGATCGACTGCTTGGGATCGCCGACAATGAAGAGGCAGTCCGTGGATGGACCGGGTATGCCGACGATCGCGAGGATGATGTCAAACTGCGAGGGATCGGTGTCCTGGAACTCGTCGATGAGGATATACCGGAACCGTGGCAGGAAATGGGTGGCAACGAGATCTTCATTGGTCAGGAACAACTGCCGGGCGTGCAGGATCAGGTCCTCGAAATCAAGTCCCCCAAGGACCGCCTTTTCCCGCTCAACCAGTTCCGTGTAGCGGAGATAGACGAGCGAGAGATCTCCCAGAAGGTCAATCGCACCAGTGACAAGCGGATCATCAGGTTCAACCATCATCCGGAAGAGACTGCTCTTCCTCTTCAGGATATCATTCAGTTCTTTATAGGCAGATTTGAACAGTGAGAGGTCGTTTCCCTTCCATACCTTCCTGCTCCCGACATTCCCCGGGCGCTTTACGAGGAGATCGGTGGCGGCAGAACAGAACGCCTCAATGCCGGAATCCCCTGAGATTGCCTCGAGGAGCGGCCGGATCCCGCAGAGAAAGCAGACAGCCTTGTCATCAGCACCCTCATACCGGTCAGCGAGAGAGAAAAGAGTGGTGAGTGCAGCATTGAACGAACGGTCGTTCCGTAAATCCCTGATCCCGTTTTCACGGACCGTGTTGACTTCCCTGGTCCAGGTCCGTATCACCTGGTCGCTGTCCCACCCGAGTGCCTCAAAGAACTGTCGGTATGACAGCCTCTTGCCATACATCTCCGCGAGCATCGCACGGACTGTTGATGGTTCGAATACTGAGAGAATTCGCACAACTGCATCATGGACCGGCGGCGGGGAGGGTACATGGACAAGGTCCTCGAATGCCTTTCCATGGATGCGGGAGACCTGCCTCTCGTCAAGCACCACGAATCCCGGTTCGAGGCCGGATTCAATGGGAAATTCGCGAAGGACCTGGGCGCAGAAGGAGTGGAAGGTCTGGACAGGGGCGACCAGGAAGTCCACCGCCGCCCGCTCCCATCGTTCTCCTTTTTTTCCTGATAGTGCTCTCCGTATCCGTTCTTTCATCTCGGCAGCAGCCTTTTCTGTGAACGTGAGGGCAAGGATCTCGGGGACCGTCACTCCCCGAGTCTCGAGAAGGTCGAGGTATTTCTGCACGAGGACATAGGTCTTTCCGGTACCCGCCCCCGCAGTGACCACAAGACTCCTGTCATGGGTGGAGATCGCCTCGATCTGCCGTCTTGTTGCGGCCATCAGGTCACCTCCCCGGAATCAGAGACCCTGTAGGGATCGAACCGGCATATGCGCCTGAACTCGCAGTGGGAGTTTGGGCAGTGCTCCTCGGCAGGGAGGGGAAACGCCCCCTCCCTGATCCTGCGTATATAGCCGATGGCAAAATCGCAGGAACGGGTGATCAGGGCGGCGACATCCGGTGTCATCTTTGTCCGGGATGCGACAAGGCACCGTGCCTGTTCATCGCAGAGGAGCAGATCGCGCCGGACTTCCTTCCGGATATGGTAGTATCCTGCGGCTACCCCGCGTTTTTCCGAAAGCGCTTCGAAGGCAAGCAGGTAGAGGGGGAGCTGGAGGGCTTTCCCTTCCTCGATATCCTTGATTTTTGGATGCCCGCGTCCGGTCTTGTAGTCATAGATAAGGAAGAATCCTTCAGGGGAGATATCGATCCTATCGATCCGACCCCGTATCCGGAGCTGTTCACGCCCGTCGGAACTGGTGAGGGCAACTGCTTCTTCCACCGAGGCCGGGTCATCGGTTCCAGAGGGGTTCATCCCAAAAGAGAATTCAAAATGGCAGGGAGCCAGCGGGGAATCGGCTGCTTCCGCTTCCTTGGCGAGGAACTTCTCAAGGTATCCGGGGCCGGCATGGGGAGAGCCCTTCATCTGCAGACAGGTTGCCTCCCAGAGGGGACTCTCGAAATGGTGACGGTCAAGCTCTTCCCGGGCAATCTCCTGCATGAGACTGGTTGCTGCTTCTATCGAAGCGGGGGTGATGTGCCCCTGTCCCGCTGCAAGCCATCGGCGATAAAATGTCGAGAGGATGTCATGGACTGCACTTCCCCGGTCCGCCGGAGAGAGGTTCTGCTCACCATCAGGGAGATCTTCCAGCCGGAGGACATTCCCGATGAAAAACCTGAAGGGACACTGCGCATAGGTCTCGAGGCTCGTTGCGGAATATACCCCCTCGGGGCTGAACCGCTCCCCGAGAGCAGCAGCGATGGTTTCGTCAGCGGACAGCATTCCCTCGTAGATGGAGTCACAGGTTCCCTTCCGGTAGTAGCGCTCGGTATTGATACGCGCTACCAGGTCATCGATACTCTGCAGTGGATCCAGACGATCAATAGCCTGGCATACCAGCCCTTCTGCAATCCTTTCTCCGGCAGTGACTGCCGCAAGACTGCGTGAACAGCACTCCGCATCCTGGCCAGTACTGCTCCACCCCTTCGGATGGCATACCATCCGTACGCGTTCGAAGAATGCAGAGGTGAGGAGGGGGGTGGAGCCTTCAGCGAGGGGTGCACTCAGATAGACACTCTGTGAAGAGAGGAGCGCCGCGATAAAGTAATACTCCTGTTCAAGGAGGATTTCCGCAAGCGACCGGGTCCCCATCCGTGCGTTCTCAAGCGAATTGGTGAAGGGGAGCCGGGTGGTCAGACGGGGGACCACCCCCTCGACCAACCCGCAGATGAACAATACCGGCAGATGCAGATGAATTGCCTCGCGGATCCCGATAACCGACACCCCTTCCCCTTCCAGGCCAGAATCCCCTGACGGCTCATCGATAAGGATAGTAACCATGCGGAGAAATTCATCAGTCGTAACCTTCCTGTCTTCCGTGAGGAATGGGTTGTACCGCAGGGATTCCAGCCGTTCATGGAAAATACCGATAATGCGTTCATCCCTGATCCGTTCCTCGTCATCGGGTGCGAGAGAGAGATTCGGCAGGTGATACCGATCGAGAAAGCCCCTGAATTCACGCACGAACTCCTGCATGCTTCTCCTGCCCTCAAGACCCTGCAGCGCATCAAAGAGCTGAATGATCCCCTCCCTGACCCGGTCTGCTGAATCCTGGCTGATTCCATGGTATCGCCGTTCGTTTCCGTTTGCGATCGATGAAACGAGATATTCCAGACGATCCTGCCATTCATTCCTCCCTGATTCAACACAGGCATGGCGTGAGACAAGATCAACCTCTGATGGATCCAGCAGGAGAAATCCCTCCCGGGAGGGAGCATGCAGGTACGGGCTGTTCAGGAACGAGATGACCTCCTCGCGGGAATACCGGTTGACGACAAGCCCGATGATCCCCACAAGGAACCGGATGAGCGGGAATCTTGACAACTTGGGGGTAACTCCGGACTTCCAGGGAATCCCAAAATCAGAAAATATCTCCCCGACACGATCGAGTTCATCCTGTAATTCGGGAAACGCGACCGAGATATCAGAGAGGGGAACGCCAGCCTCATTGAGGCGGCAGATCTCGCCTGCAATCGCCTGGAGTTCAGCAGAAGGTGAGGAGAAGGTATCCAGCCGGATTGACTCACCGATGTCGATCGGTTCCGGTGAAGAGAATATCCCGGTCAATACTGACGGAGTGGAGGGAGGGAGCTGAAACGATGACCCGGTATCGCCGAGCCCTGTCCAGTCAACAGGCCCGGCAAAGATGGTGGGATCGGCACCTGATGGGATGAAACAGGTGAACGATTCTGATCGCTCCCGGAGCTGGGAGAGGAGATCCTCTTCGAGGGGGAGAGGCCTGAAGAGACC
>JAEAME010001584.1_pt1 | contig 15299 bp, 17 predicted proteins | sample 8958731 | NCBI WGS metagenome assembly JAEAME01 (sample SAMN16933194, study PRJNA681113) | bioreactor sludge metagenome | isolation source: anerobic bioreactor sludge (Control) | place: India:Bengaluru | collected 2018-10-24 | reverse complement strand
CAAATATAAAGGAAGAATGTGAAGGGGTAACGAACGGATTATGAAGAATTGTGAACACCCCCCATCGGCAAATATACAATAAACTCTGATCCTTTCCCCTGAATGCTTTTTGCTTCAACGCTTCCGCCATGGGCCTCTGCAAGCTCTTTCACAATGGTAAGGCCAATCCCCAGACCGCCGCCTGCTCCGTGATAAAACCGCTCGAATATGAAGGGAAGGTCTTTATCTGCTATTCCAGACCCTGTATCCTCAACAGAGATTTTCAGCTTATCAGTCTCTGACAAGGCCGTAAGTAATACACGACCTCCAGAATTGGTGGCCCGTAAAGCATTACTCAAAAGGTTCACGATGATTTGACTTAAACGCTCCGGATCGGCATTGATCTCACTGTCATCAGGACACCGGAGTTCAAGCGATACCTCTTTTTCCGAGAAGACTTTCTTGTATCTCTCCACGATATTCTCAAAAAAAACCCTGACTTTAAAAGGTTGCTTTTGCAAGGAAAGCACACTCCCCTCCGCCTGGTTGAGTTCTTCAATACCATCTACAATCTTTTTAAGACGCCCGGTCTCATCGTGGAGCGATTGCAGGTGTGTCGTGTCATTTAGGATCAGCCCGTCCATCATACCCTCTAGCTCGCCGCGCATTACGCCTAATGGTGTCCGCAACTCATGGGCCACATCTGCGATTAGTTTCCGGCGCAATGCTTCCTGGGTTTCCAAAGCCTGCGCCATACGGTTAAATGTATCCGACAGCTCCCCTACCTCGTCTCGCCTCTTTATAGAGACACGCCCTTTAAAATCTCCCTTGCTGATTGCAGAAGCGGCACGGGCGAGTTCCTTGATGGGACGTGTCAGCCTCCGCGAAAAAAGGATACTCACAATGGTCGCAAGCCCCCCGATTACAATTATAGCCAAGAGTAAAAAACGGTTTGCACGTACTAAAAATATTCCTTCCCTGAGAGGCTTTAGCTCCCTGGCTTCCAGTGTGCCAATCTGCTGTCCGGAAAGAAACAGTGGATAAGGAAAAAAATCACCTGTCTCTTTAAGCTCTCTGAATTCCGAAAGTGCCAGGAGTCTTCTCTTTACCTGTGGAGTCGTTGTCTCAATTGCCTTTTCAGTATCAATTACCAGGTTTCCTTCTTCATCGAGAAGTCGTATTTCAAAACCCGCTGTAAAAGCCCATAGCAAACTTTGCACCTGGGAATCAGCTTCCCAACCCTCATTGCGATCGTAAGCCCCCTCAAGGTCAGCTATGATCCAATAGATCTTGTCTTCCGTTTCACCTTCAATGTATGCCCGAAAATCTCTAAGCATCAGTTCTCTCAGCACAATCGTGCCAGAGAGCGATAAAACCGCAACACCAAGAAGGAGAATAAGAAAATTGATCCAGAGGCTTTTAAACATCTCTGCTGCCTGAGAACCGGTACCCTACACCATAAATCGTATGAATGAACACCGGGTTCTGCAGATCGTCTTCCAGCTTGTGGCGGATGTTCTTGATGTGGGCATCCACACTTCTCTCGTAGCCCTCGAACTGGTATCCCAGCGCCTTCTCAACAAGTTCGCTTCTGGTAAAAACCCTATGGGGGGAACTGGCAAGGGTAAACAAAACCTTGAATTCAGTGGGTGTTAACCGTACCTCTTTCCCGGCTTTCATGACCTTGTATGTATCACCGTTTACAACGAGGGATCCACCATTGAAGCTAAGAGGCCTTTCTCCTCCCAGGTCCCCTTTCTCGAACCGCTTCAAAACAGCTTTGACCCTAAATACCAGCTCACGGGGGCTAAAGGGTTTCACCACATAATCGTCTGCACCTAGGGCGAATCCGGCGACCCGTTCCTCCTCTGACGATTTTGCTGTAAGCATAATAACCGGTACATCAGTAAGGTCTTTGAGTTGCAGACACACTTCTTCGCCGCTCATGTCGGGAAGCATGAGGTCAAGGATCACGAGGAGCGGTTTCTCCTTCCTCGCCTCATCGAGCGCCCGTGCCCCACGATCTACGTGGATCACTCTGAAGCCTGCCCCCTCCAGGTATACCTTGACGATATGGGCAATCTTGGGATCATCTTCAACAACAAGTATCGGATAAACCATATATCATTCTACAGCAGAAACCTGCAATTAACAAGCTCTTAGGGTTAGAGAATACTTGTTAACTCAACCTTGTCTCCAAGGCATAGTCATGCTATGATAGGCATATAATGAATGCAGGATTCTATCAGTTCAACCCGGTTTTTGGAAAGAAAAACAAAAACCTTGCCAAGGTGGCCAATGTTCTGGAAGGTATTGGTGCTGACCTTATGGTCCTACCAGAATTCTTTGCCACGGGGTATCAGTTTATCACCATGGATGAAGTTGCTTACCTTGCTGAAGAAGTGCCCGGTGGAGAGACAACTCAGTTTCTTGTGGGTCTGTCAAAAAAACTCGGAATGTATATAGTGGGAGGACTTCCGGAAAGGCACGGAAAGAGCTTTTATAACTCTGCTGTCATCACAGGTCCTGATGGGTTTGTCGGCGTCTATCGTAAAACGCATCTCTTCTTTGAAGAAACATTGTGGTTTACGCCCGGCGACACCGGATTCAACATCTTTCATACTGACATCGGCAAAATAGGTATCATGATCTGCTTTGACTGGTTCTTCCCTGAATCCACGAGGTCCCTTGCCTTAAATGGCGCACAGATTATTGCCCATCCTGCAAACCTTGTACTTCCCCATTGCCCCACTGCCATGCCTGTCAGATGTCTTGAAAATAGGGTCTATGCAATCACAGCAAACAGAATAGGCAAAGAGCAGAGAAAAGAAGGGCCGCCCCTCACATTCATAGGCATGAGCCAGATCGTTGCACCGGATTCCACAATAGTTGCGCGTGCACCAAAGAAGGGTGTGTCGATGGTAGTTACGGAGATAAACCTTGACAAAGCTTTGAATAAATCGATCAATCAGTATAATGATCTCTTTAAAGACAGAAGGCCCGAGATGTATAAGGCCCTTGGAAATCAAGGAGACCAGTGAAAAATAAAAACATCATGATCAAAGGCTGGCTAATAAAATCGGGGCTGACAGTAATCCTCATCTGCATTCTCATCTCGGGAGCTGAAGGGCAAAATGCAGTTTGGAAACAGATTGATGAAGGGCTTCACTATGGTGATTTCACAGCCCCCTTGAAGGCATCCACCGGCGATTCAAAAATACTTATAATAAGAATAGACCCAAAATTGTATGGTTTTCGCCTCCTTTCCGCTTCTGAGTTGGCTTCCAGCCCCCCTTCTCTGAATGTCAAAGAGTGGACAGACAAATACAAGCTCATCGCAGCAATCAATGCCGGCATGTTTCAAACAGACCTGAAGTCAAACGTGGGTTACATGAAAAATTATTCTCATGTGAACAACCCAAGGTTCCACAAAACCTATGCCTCTGTTTTTGCTTTCAATCCGAAAAAGGCAGACTTGCCACCTGCCATGGTATTCGATACAGACGTAAAGCACATGAAGGAAATTGTCGCCGAATATCACACGGTGATTCAAAACCTCAGGTTGATCAAGCGGCCCCGATCGGAGCGTTGGGCTCAGCAGGAAAAGAGATGGAGTGAGGCAGCCCTGGGACAGGATCAAGAGGGAAACATTTTGCTGATCTTCTCAGGATCACCCTACACAATGCATGAATTGATTAAAATCCTGTTGTCCCTACCCATAAAGCTGGACTGCGCAATGCATCTCGAGGGCGGTCCGGCAGCATCCTTTTACCTGCGTCACAATAGCATTGAGCTTTCAAGGGTGGGTCGTCACGAGTTGGCCTCCATTGTTGTTGGAGACATGAACAACGAATTCCTTCCTATTCCCAATGTTATAGGGATAACAAAAAAGAAATAGTGGTTCTTCCTGGCTCTCAGTTACTATCTTCTAACTGATTCCCTGATAATCGATATTTTATCTCAAGGCCAGGGCTGTAAACCTCGCCGCCCCTTATCCATCCGCGTAAGCGGCCATCGCCGTCAATAATACGGCCATTGTTATCAATCTGATAACAGGGAACATCGTCAAGGGTCAAGGATTCTAACGGTGGAGCATCAACGATTTGTATCCAAGCACCGGTTAAAATCATCACAATCATAAGCGTAAGAACCAATCGTTTTTTCGAAAATAATTTCATGACACTTTTCATAGCCTCGCTCCTTCCAGCTTTTTATAGCCAGTTTTTCCCGCCTTACTTCTCGCTTCTGGCTTTCCACTGCTTGTCTTCTCTCTCTCCCTTCCCGTTGTTTCCGCCTTTTTTTTCCTTTTCACTTCTCGCTTTTCACCTTCCTATTACCTCTTGCCTATCGCCTATTACCTAAAGCCTTATTATTCCAATATACATAGCGGGAGTGACAACAGTATGTCAGTCAAATTTACAGAAGATATTTTTAGGAATGCTCTTTGATTGAAATACTAAGTTCTTTTTTGACTTGTTTACGTAACCAGGCAGGCTTAACAACTTCAACATTGGGAAGACATGAATAGATCCAGTGCTTTATTTCATTGACACCGGCGACAGTAAAAGTAAGTTCAGCGTCTCCGCTTGAAAGCTTTTTTCTTTTCTGTAAAGAAGCTCATGCTGTCTCCGACGATTTTTTCTTGCAAATTGATGATCGCTGCGAACAAAATATTAATCAAAAAATAACATATAAATATAAATGGGGGGGACAAAACTATGAAACGTCAGAATACAAGGCTTGAATCCCAGGGTGCCGAATTCTTGGTTCTAGGACATTTACTGATGCTTGGTATACCTGCTTTCAAAAATTACACGAATATGCCTGGATATGATGTAGTCGTTGCATATCCTGATAAAAAGTTTCGGCACGTTTATCTGTGAAAAGCCGATGGACAACCATGGCAACTGGATTCATAATTAAAGATTTTGATTGTGATTTTGTCGTTGTTGTAAAACTCAATAGAGGCTCAAAGGATGGAAGTGGCAAAGTTCTTCCGCCGGAGTTTTTTATTTTGCCAGTTCAGATAGTAAAGGATGCTCCTCGAAGCAAAGGGTTTAGCAGAGTATCATTTAGAAATATACCCAACTTTAAGTCATAAAGGGATAGATGGGATCTAATCAAGGAATTCTTGGACAACTTAAAAACGCCTGTTATTGCCAAAATTATGGAGAAAGGCTAAACCAAGAGACTGGTTTCTAACAAAGAAGATTTTTGCTAAAGCAAACCTTGATCACTGATGACCGCACCCTATCTTTGGTACAACCCAAGTCCAGAAATTTTGCATTCATCCTGTCAATACCATCGGCAATGAGGAAAGTCGAGGTAATCTGCCATTTTGGGATGCCTGGATTTGACTTACTGACATACTGTTGGCAGTGTGATGTGGTATATTATTATGCAAAAAGGGGGGATCAATGTCAGACAAATTCAACGCATTGTGGATAATCCTCAACAAGCTGGACCAGAAGAAGAAGGTAACGACGAAATCCCTCATGGAAGAACTCGAAGTCAGTGAAAGGAGTGTATACCGCTACATAATGACCCTGCAGGTAGCTGGTTTCCCTGTCGACTATGACCGGGGACAGAACAGTTATGTCTTCAGCGAGGGCTACACCTTGAAGAAACCTGATGTCTCAGTGGAGGAAACCCTTGCCCTGGCACTTTCCAAAAAACTGCTTCGAAACTTCGGCCCCGATATGGAGAGAAGTCTGGCAAAAATTGAAGAGAAATTGTCCGTCAAGAAGCCGGCAGATCTCAGGCACATTGTTCTCGATGCAGATGCCATAGCACCCTCTGAAAAGTTCTTAACACTCGTCCATCAGGCAGTTATCAATTATCAACGTATCAACCTCAAGTACAAGGCCCTCAATACAAAGACAGCCACAGAGAGCAAGGTCGATCCCTACTATCTTTTCTTCCGGGACGGTATCTGGTACTTCCGGGGGTACTATCACCGGGACAAAGCCATGAGGACCTTTGCCTTTGATCGGGTCGTGTCGTTGAGTCTCCTCAACGAGCATTTTGTTCCCCGGGCAATCTCGCCAGAGGACGAACTCTCAGGTTCCTTTGGAGCATTTCTCGACGGGGAGCCAGTAGAGGTTACGTTACAATTTGACGAGCACGTCAAGCCATTCATTGTGCGTAAGAAGTGGAACGAGAGCCAGAAAGTCAAAGAGTTGGACAACGGGAAGATCGAGGTGACATTCAGGGTTAATGGCCTGATGGGGATAAAAAACTGGATCTATGGATGGATACCCCATGTGGAAGTGATTGCCCCCAAGGAGTTAAGCGACGCGCTGAAGCTGGATCTACTGGCGGCGATTAAGACCCATGACAAGTGATGTCCAGATGAAGTACAATACGATCGATGTTATTTCTCCATTAATTGCTCGGAGGGATATCAAGATGGCAATGAGAAACCTGTTCTACCTTCTGACAGAAGATTATTGGAAAAATATCCATCTGCAAAAATTTATTCACTTGACCCTCTGAGGGGAAAGGAAAACAGATTTGCAGCACTCATCCATTTCAAGAACTGTGCCTATGAACGAAATGTCTCTGCTGCAGCATCAGTCTACAAAGAGAGAGCGGATACCGCACTATCGTTTCTCCATGAATCAGATTGGACGGACGATCAGGCAGAGGCTCGGATATGGATAATATTCAAGGAGGAATGCAAAAAAAGAGGCATACAACCCAATATCAAGGTAAAGCCTTTGAGACCTTCAACAAGAGAAAAGAGGAGTCTTTTTGCTTTCGTTCGAAATATACCTCATGACGAGACCATTGCCACATGGGTCTTTCGGTTAATCTCAGAAGACAAGATAGAAGAAGCACGTACCTCCCTCAAGACCTTCTGGGGAGTGGGGGATAAGATTGCATCTTTCTATTTGCGGGACATTTTTTGGTTGGGCCACCGTCTTGATCCACAAGCAACAGTCAAAGTGGACTATCTCCTCCAGCCTATAGACATTTGGGTCGAGCGTGCCTGTAAAGCACTTGGACATATGGGAACATCGAAGGTGTCAAAGGCCATGTTTATTTCTTCCTTCGAAAAACAACATAATATTGCACATGGAGGAGCAAACATAGGCTGCTGGACGTTTGGGAGTAACTACATTGGAGACCCTGACGCATTTAAGAACTTACTTCCGGCAGAAGTAGGCAAATCAACGGATCCAACCCGCGCCCTTTCAATAGCTGATAGGTTTGAGAACTTTTCAGGCAAATTTGGCTCCATGTTGAGAGCCATAGTAGATCACAGCCAGTGATTACACACAATCTCACCAAAACGAGTTTTTTGGCGTGTACTGCATAGACTTACCCAGAAAGCGATTACCCCTTCCACTGACAAACCCCTCCAGCGGATAGCTTGAAGCTGCCAATAATGTTATGCACGACGGATGATTAGAACCATGGATGACCCAGAGATCAATAAGATTATTGATAATCTCGATAATTCACCAGAGCCACGACCATTTGCAGCACCTCCAACTCGACGGTTAATTGTCAAACGCAATGGACGAAGTATTACAAAGCAGATCCCGAAACCAATCGTCTTAATCGACACCCGGGAAAAGACACCTTTTGACTTCGGAGCCTTTCGTAACTGGATTGCAGGCCAAAAAATCAAGACATTGAAGGTTGGTGATTACAGTGTGGAACGCATGGAGAAGTTGCTTATACTGGAGCGAAAAACCCTTACGGATTTGATAACAACCCTGATGCAGCAGCGGACTCGGTTCTTTAAAATGTGTGAACAAATGACGGCATATAGATGGCGTGCTCTATTAATTGAAGCCAGCTATGAAGATATAAAATCATCCTACGATGACGAATGGACCTTTGCCCATCCCAATGCCGTGTCCGGAACTCTCGATGCCCTGGAGGCTCGATTTGGAATACCGGTCATTTATACTTCCCGTTATCGGCAATTAGCCGAAGAAAGGGCTGCAAGCTGGCTATCAAAGCACTTTACATACTGGTATTTGGAAGAAAATGGATATGGGCGGGTGCTGCAGGAAGGGGATTTGTAGGAATTGTCAAAAGCTGTTAACTTTCTACGCTGAAAGAGCCGGCATGTTAGACAAACATAGATAATTTACCAACCAAAGAAACCCTTAATCATTGGGCAGGAGAGGATGGAAGCAATGAATTATCAATCATACTTCAAGGAATGGAAGAATTGGGAGATATTTGAAGAAGAGTTTAATGGGTTAAATGGAGTCTACTCCTTCCGTCTCAAGTTGGACTTCAAAAGACTGAGGGGCACATCCTCGGTCCTTTACATAGGTAAGTGTGATCAGAATCGAAAAGAGGAGAATCGCCCATCAGGCCCCTGGCATAGACTGATGAATTATCGGCAAAACAATACTGGGGCTTCGAGAAGGCTTAAAGAGATTGAGGGCTTGATCGAGGAGTTTGGACTCTACGACAAAGATAGATGATCGAAGAAAGATAAAACATGGCATATAGCTTCTTGTCATCTAGCTCGCACAACGAGCGAGAGGGGGAGGCTCGGTGAGCTTTGCTCACTGAGGGGACGACGCAAGCCCAAGTTATAGTATGACGAATTTCTTCAAATATTGAACAATCTCTTCAGGCTCATCTATAACCTTAAAGATTTCAAGATCTCCAGGGGAAATCTTGTCACACGAGAGGAGGTTCTCCTTCATCCATTCAACAAGCCCTCTCCAGTAAGAGGAATCAACAAGGATAACCGGGAAAGGCTTGATTTTTTTTGTTTGGATAAGCGTCAGGGCCTCAAAGCACTCATCAAGGGTTCCAAATCCTCCAGGAAGAACGATATATGCCATCGCATACTTAACAAACATTACTTTTCGCACAAAAAAGTATCGGAATCGAAGCTTTATGTTTGCATACGGATTAGGTGTCTGCTCAAAAGGAAGCTCTATGTTGAGGCCCACCGACTTCGCCCCCACCTCTGCAGCGCCTTTGTTGGCTGCCTCCATGACACCGCCTCCGCCGCCGGTAATCACATTGAAACCGTTTTTACCAAGTATTTTTGAAAGATTATATGCCCTTGTATAAAGCATATCGCCGTCTTTGCATCGTGCGCTTCCGAATATGCTAATAGCAGGCTGTATGTTCGAAAGACTTTCAAAACCTTCCACAAACTCTGACATGATGTGGAACAAGCGCCATGTGTCTTTCACTGTTATATCATCAACAACGTACTGTTTCTCCATGGGGAACCCCTTTTTGCCTTGAGATTTTAGGTGTTCACATATATTATTTAGATGGTGCAGAGATGTCAAACGAAAAGGGATTTCCCTGGGCATCTCCTGTTTATGTGTGATTTTCATACATGCATGAATCCCAGCGAATATGGGGTATGCACTATAGACTTTTGAGTCGCAAATATGAGTGAAATCCTCGTCGGTACAAGCGGTTTTTCTTTTGATGATTGGATTGGCGAGGTCTATCCTGAGAACATCAAGAAACAGGACATGCTGTCCTACTATGAAAAGGTTCTTGGTTTTACAGCCCTCGAGGTTAACTATACCTATTACGCGCTACCCTCGAGGAAGACAATGGAGTCTTTCGTGAGACGAACTTCCGAATCGTTTGCATTCGCCGTCAAAGCCTATAAGGGAATAACCCACGAAAGAAACGATGCCACACGGGCACAGTTCAAGATGTTTAAAGAAGGAATTAGTCCTCTCGGAATTAACTTACGGGCGCTTCTCTTTCAGTTTCCCTATGGCTTTGTTCCAAAACAGGAGAACATAGACTACCTTAAAATCCTCAGGGATGAATTCCGGGATTACAATTCAGTGGTTGAGTTCAGGAATGCCCGTTGGTTCGAGAATGGGCACATGGATATCCTTGAAAAATTGTCTTTTGGTTCCTGCGTTGTGGATGAGCCGAAGCTGAAGGGCCTTTTACCGTTTCGTCCATCCCTCACATCAAAAACAGGATATTTTCGTTTTCACGGACGCAACAAGGCCTGGTTTCGTGAACCTGTTGAAGTGCGCTATGACTACTTGTATTCAGAGAAGGAATTAAGAGAATTTGTAAAGCCGATACAGGACATTGCACAAAGCGCAGAAACAACATTTGTATTCTTCAACAACTGCCATCTTGGCAAGGCAGCAACAAATGCACAAATGATGAAAGGATTACTACGTGAAACAGTTAACAAGTTTTGAGTTTCGAGTTAAATTCGGTACAACCCAAAGTGGAAGAAGCTCACACAAAATCCATGAAAGAAAGGCGCTTCAATGAGGGTCGGAATTGATATAGGTGGAACGAAGATAGTTGCAGGGATAGTGGACAATACCGGGAAGGTTGTGGCAAAAAAAAAGATATTTGTGGGACGTCATAAGAGCTACCCTGTTGTTCGGGATGCAATTGTTCAATTAGTGCGCGACATTCTTTCCAACAGCCCTACTCATTTGGATTCTTTGGAAAGAATTGGCGTTGCTTCAGCAGGGCAGATAGACAAAGAATTTACGAAGATCATATTTTCACCGAACCTCGGATGGCGGAATGTTCCGCTGAGGGTTGATATTGAAGCTTCATTGAAGATTGATGCTTTTGTCGAAAATGACGTAAATGCGGCAACCTACGGTGAGTGGCTTTTTGGTGCCGCGAAAGGAGCTGAAGACGTTCTCGGAGTATTTATAGGCACAGGAATTGGTGGAGGAATGATTCTTCATAGGAAAATCTACAGAGGGTTTCAAAATGCAGGTGCCGAAATTGGTCATATTATCCTCAATCCTTTCGGTTATCCATGTAACTGTGGCAATACAGGGTGCTTTGAAGCATACTGCGGTGGAGCGTACATTGTTGAACGGGTTAAGAAACACATAAAGAGGGGTTATAGAGGCAAGGTATGGGAGCTTATTAATGGCGATATGTCAACCCTGAATGCCGGGCACATTGAATCTGGAGCAGACGTTGGAGATGAATTGTGTGAAAATGTATGGACTGAGATGCTCGAATACCTCGGCGCCGGCCTTGCGAGCATGGTGAATCTTTTAAATCCTGAGATCATTGTTTTGGGCGGAGGCGTTGTCTATGGAACGCATCATCTTATTGATGATGTTAAACCCATCTTGAAAAAAAGGGCTATGGCGGCCTCTTTACAAAATATGAAACTCGTAAAGGCAAGGTTGAAAGAAGATGCGGCAATTATCGGCGCTGCATTTGTTGAACCGTAACAAAAGCTGATAGCTTTCAGCTTATAGCTAATAGCGAAAGGAGCAGTTATGGGAGAAAACAGGATTGGGTTTCGGGTTGTAGCAACTATCAAAGAGGTAAAAGGACATTGCAACGCAGGTCATAAAGTTGGAGACCAGATTGAACTGAGTGGTCATAATACAGGCAATATGTGCGGTTTTTTCTATCATGATCTCTTTCCCTATGTTATCATGCTCCAGTTTGGTGGTGGATTCCCTCCCGAGTGGGGCAATCCCGATGTGTTAGAGATGTCCTGCATGGACAAAATGAATGAAGTAACGATTGAACTAAAGAGAATGCGGGAGTAATAATACAGGGATTAAGGATTAACCAGCCCATTCTTGGGCGAGAAGGGAAAGAAAAAACCGGCAGAAGTTGATAAGCTATGAAGCTCAGAAGCTAATATTATAGAGACTTTAGATTGCTCAACTTCTTAACTTCTCAATTTCTTAACTTCTGTTTTCCGGAGAGGATAACGCTATGAACAAGGTCATATTCAGAGAATACGACATCAGGGGAGATGTTGAACAAGATTTAACGGATTCTGTCGTCAGGGACATTGGTAGAGCATTTGCAACTTATATGACAGAAAGAGGTAAGAGGAAAGCATCTCTGGGAAGGGATTGCAGACTCAGTTCGGAGCATTTCAGAGATCTCATTGTTGAAGGCATGGTGGAAGGTGGATTGAGCGTTGTTGATCTGGGGCTCATCCCAACACCACTCTTCTATTACTCCCTGTTTACCCTCGATGTGGAAGGTGGCATCATGATAACCGGTAGCCACAATCCTCCCTCAATGAATGGTTTTAAGGTTGCTTTCGGCAAAAGCACGATTTTCGGGGACGAGATTCAGTACATAGGAAAATTGATTGAGGAGAAACGCTTTGTTCACGGTAAGGGGTCATATAGTGAATACAAGAATATTGTAAATGATTATTATGGTTTCCTCAGGTCCAACATTAAACTGGAAAAAAGCTTTAACGTTGTCATCGACTCCGGAAACGGGACTGGTGGTGTTGTTGCAGTTCCCATATTCAGGGAGATGGGCCAGCACGTTACCGAACTCTTTTGCGAAATGGATGGCCATTTCCCGAACCATTTTCCAGACCCTACCGTTGAAAAAAACGTGGAGACCCTGCGCAGGACTGTTCTTGAACAAAAGGCAGATATAGGCATTGGATACGATGGCGACAGTGACAGGATTGGCGTTATCGACGACAAGGGTAACATTATCTGGGGTGATTACCTTATGATCATTTTTGCAAGGGATATATTAAGAACCCACAAGGGGGCATCCTTCGTCTCCGAAGTTAAATGCTCCAAAAATCTTTTCGACGATGTGAAAAAGCATGGCGGCGTTCCGATCATGTGGAAAGCCGGTCATTCCCTGATTAAACAGAAGATGAAAGAGACAGGTGCCTTGCTGGGTGGAGAGATGAGCGGACATATCTTTTTTGCAGACAAATTCTTTGGCTTTGATGATGCCATTTATTCATCACTGAGGCTTCTCGAAATTATGGGAAAGGGTGACCGTCCGCTTTCAGCGTTTCTCTCTGATATACCAAAAGTTTACTCAACTCCTGAGATACGCATTGATTGTCCTGATAACGTTAAATTCTCAGTTGTAAAAAAACTTACAGACTACTACAGAAGCAAATTTGATATTATCGATATAGATGGCGTCAGGATTCTTCTGGACGACGGGTGGGGACTTGTCAGACCTTCAAATACACAACCGATTCTCGTTCTTCGGTTTGAGGGTAAAAGCGAGGAAGCCTTGAAGAGGATTCAGGCGATAGTCATGGAGGATCTTGAGCGCACGATGAAGGAACGGATTTAGTTAACATCTGAAGTTGAGAAGATAAGAAGCTATAAAGCAGATTTAAAACTTCATTTTTAACTTCTCAGGTTCTCAACTTCTTGGACTAACCTGAATAAATTCACAATACATGGTATAAGATTAAGCTATGCTCGATATTCCTAGCTCAATAACTAAGCCAGCCCGATATACAGGCATTGAACCAAACCGGGTGATAAAAGACACGACTCAGACAACAGTCAGGTTTGCGCTCTGCTACCCTGATATTTATGAAGTCGGAATGTCCTATTATGGTTTTTTTCTCCTCTATGGACTGGCAAACAGCGTATCGGATGTCTGGTGCGAGCGCTGCTTCGCACCATGGGGCGACATGGATAGTCATCTAAGGCAGAATGGTATTCCCCTCTCGACTCTTGAATCACGAACACCACTTTCCGCTATGGACATGATAGGTTTCTCCCTTTCTTATGAGCTTAATGTCACCAATATCCTCAACATGCTCGACCTCGCCGGAATCCCGATCCGAGCTGAAGACAGGAAAAAGGGACCCATTGTGGTGGGGGGTGGGCCATCCATGCTTAATCCTGTACCATTTCAGAAGTTTTTTGACCTCATCGTTATTGGAGAGGCCGACAAAAAGCTCATTGAAATTCTGAACACACTGAAAGCGAGAAGGGGTGAGCGACGAGAAGACATTATCAGAGAGTTAGGACAACTTGAAGGAACGTATTCCCATCTCTTTCCAAAAAACCAGGTGGAGAGACAATTCATCGAGAATCTTGATGATTCTTATCATCCGGCAAGCCCCCCTATCCCCGTGGTAGGAAGCATCCATAACCGGTTTAACGTTGAAATATCCAGGGGCTGTGGAAACGGTTGCAGGTTCTGTCTCGCAGGCTTTGGGTACAGGCCTTACAGGGAACGTTCCCTTGAAAAAGTGAAAGAGATTATCGACCAGGGTATGCAGGGAACAGGATATGAAGAAATTTCCCTTCTTTCCTTAAGTTCCGGCGACTACAGTGCTCTCTTTGATGTCATAGCCTACATCAAGGAGCGCTATCGTGGCGTGTCCGTTGCGCTGCCATCACTAAAAGTAGGCAGTATCAGGGAAAACACCATTAGCTTGATTGGGGACATCGCCCGAACAGGTTTTACCTTTGCCCTTGAATCGGCCACAGACGAGATGAGGTGTAGGCTAAATAAAAATATTGATTTGAGCATTCTTCTCGGACAGCTTCCACTTCTCAAGAAGTATGGATGGAGAAAGCTTAAGCTTTACCTTATGATCGGCTTCCCATGGGAAAAAGAGGAGGATATTGCGGCTATCAAAGAGATGCTCATCCCCTTTGAAAAAGAACGGATAGATATCAACCTGTCTGTATCTCCCTTCATACCGAAACCGCACACACCTTTTCAGTGGCTCCCCATGGAGGATGGGACAATTCTTTCTGATAAGATCAGCATGCTCAAAAAAATCCTGAAAGGCAGGAGGGTGAAGGTAAAATACAGGGATCCAAAGACAAGTGTTATTGAGGCTATTGTGACGAGGGGGGACAGCCGACTCTCGCCCCTTTTCGAGTATCTCTTCCAGAAGGGCGTAAAACTTGAGGCGTGGCGGGAATATTTCCAGCCAGGACTTTACGATGAATGGTTTGAACAACAAGGAATCTCCATGAAAGATTACCTGGGTAAAAAACCTATCGAAAGCGGCCTTCCATGGGATATAGTCAATACAGGGATTGATAAATCCTTCCTTGCCAGTGAACTTATCCATGCCCAGTCAGGTGAGAAAACTGAGGACTGTTACAGCGGGTGTGCAGCATGCGGAATTGGGTGCAGTGAATCCCGTTACGCGTTACGCGTTACGAGTTACGAGTTGAAGTCAGAACCACAACCAACAACCGAAGTTGCAACCCCCGAAACAGATACACTTACACAACGAACACAGAACCCACAACTCTCAACTGGTGTCAAATACACGTTCCGGTATGGAAAATACGGGGATGCACGGTATATTGGCCATCTTGATACCATGAACATCCTTCTCCGGGCGCTTCGTTCACTGGGAATCACGATAAGAACCCATGGCAAATTTCACCCTATGCCAAAAATATCCCTCTCAGATGCGCTACCGATTGGCATAGAGAGCACCTGCGAATTGATGGAGGTCGAAATAGACATGGGTGCTTTGATACATGAAAAAATAATAACTGAAATGAACAGAATACTACCGAGAGGAATCAAGATCTATGAGTTTATCAAAGGAAGTCTCCAAAATATGGTAAAAGATTACT